>ERZ773359.6570-NODE-6570-length-10153-cov-4.286789_pt1 | contig 10153 bp, 10 predicted proteins | sample MGYA00374955_ERZ773359 | MGnify/ENA primary metagenome ERZ773359 (study PRJEB29098, sample SAMN04486028) | biogas fermenter metagenome | study: EMG produced TPA metagenomics assembly of the Biogas fermentation microbial communities from Germany - Plant 4 DNA1...
GGATGGCGGCCATCACTAAATGCCGTGCGCTGCCCTCCGTGCCGTAAAGCAATTGTCCTGTTTTGCGGGAAAACCCCGCCATAAGTTCCTGCAGTTGGTCAAGCTCAGCAATCCGGGCGGCAATATTTTGCATGCCATAACCTCCATAATTTGTCAGGAAGCACAACAAGGCGTGCCCGGTTCCGCACCGGGGCACGCTTTTTTTAAAGTAAAAATAAAGCCTTGTGTAAGCAGGAACCAAGGCCGTAAGAAACTTATCTTAATGAAGCAATTGCGTTGGGAGTGTCAGGTCCGTTTCGCCTTCTTCTCTTGCCAGGACGTCCTGGAAACAGTCGTCGCACAAGAGCAGGACCAGTAAATTACCCTCCCGGTCATGCTTTATTATATCGCTGTCGGCCTGTGCCGTCAATGCGGTGATGCGCGGGTCATCCGCGTCGGCGGCAAGGCGCATCTGTTCCCTCTGGCACCTGCGGCAAACCCAAAAAATAAACACAGTCCCACCTCTTGTCCGTAGCATGGACAAAAGGCCGGTATTTTATGCCCGGCTGCGCCGCAGCACCGGGTAGGAACCCAGTAATTTAAGCATGACCGCTTCTGCGGCCGCTTCACGGACGGCAGCCTGCACTGCCGCATCCTGCAGTGTGCCGTCAAGGTCAACAAAGAAAATGTATTCCCCCAGCCGGCTTTTTGCCGGGCGCGATTCAATTCTGGTCAGGTTAACCTTATACTCGGCAAAAGCACGGAGCACCGTGTAAAGACTGCCTGCCACATTTTTCACGGAAAAAACAAGCGATGTTTTTTCCGGCCGAAGCAGGCTGCTATTTTCCCGGCCCAGGGCAATAAAGCGGGTAGTGGAAATATTGTCCTCAATCCCCGCCGCCAATACCATGAGACCATATTGTTCGGCAGCTTTTCGGCCGGCAATGGCGGCGGTGCCCTTTCCCTGCGCCACTGCCATGGCTGCCGCTTCCGCTGTGCTTAAGACCGGGATTGTTGGGACTTCGGGGAAATTTTGCTGCAAAAAATTGCGGCACTGGTCCAAGGCCTGGGGATGAGAACAGATTTTCCTGATTGCTTCCGTCTCCGCCTCAAGCGCAAGCAGGCACAGTTCTATGGGCACATCCAGCTCCGCCTGTATTTTCAGTTCCGTGCCGGCAGTTAGAAGATCCAATGTTTCAGGGACTGACCCTGCCAGTGAATTTTCCAGCGGCACCACTGCATAGTCGGCCTCTCCCTTCTCCACGGCGCGGACACAAAGAGAGATGGCAGGATAAGGCTTGAGGAGGGAGAAACCGCAAAAACGGCCAAAGGCAGTGGCCGCCTCTTCGGAAAAGGTTCCCTGCGGTCCAAGATAGGCCGCCCTGATCATTGCCTTTCCACTCCCCTCACCAGCTTTTTGCCAAGCAGTGCAACCAGCCCTTCCACTGCAGCCATTAGTTCGCCGAAATGCTGCGGGTTAAGGGACTGGGGCCCGTCACAGAGGGCGGATTGGGGATCGGGGTGGACTTCAACAAGCAGACCGTCGGCACCGGCAGCCAGGGAGGCCAGGGCCAGCGGCTGTACCAGGCGCCAGTTGCCTCCGGCATGGCTGGGATCCGCAATTACCGGCAGGTGGGAAAGCCGTTTGGCCACGGCAATGGCGCTCACATCCAGGGTGTTGCGGGTAGATGTCTCGAATGTCCTGATCCCGCGCTCACAGAGAATAACCTGGTAATTTCCCCCGGACATGATATATTCCGCCGCCATGAGCCATTCTTCCACAGTTGCCGCCAGGCCGCGCTTCAGCAGTACCGGCCGCCGGAGCTGTCCCACTTCTTTTAAAAGCGGGAAATTTTGCATATTCCTGGCCCCTATCTGGATGATATCGGCCGTTTCCGCCACCAGTTCCACGTCCGCCGGGTTCATAACTTCCGTGACAACGGCAAGGCCCGTTTCTTCCCTGGCCCGGCGCAGGTACTCCATCCCCGTTTCCATCAGACCTTGAAAAGCATAAGGTGAGGTCCTTGGTTTAAATGCTCCCCCGCGCAGGGCGGCGGCTCCATATTTTTTTACCTCCCTGGCCGCGGTAATCAGCTGTTCCAGGCTTTCCACGGCGCACGGTCCTGCCAGCACGGAGACATACCCGCCCCCCAGGCACACCGATCCTGTCCTGATTACAGTGTCATCCGGCTTCATTTCCCGGCTGACCAGCTTATACGGCTGCATCACCCGCAAAACTTTTTCCACACCCGGCATTGTTTCCAGGACAGGGGGGATTTCCCCCTTGGTCGCTCCGACTGCCCCGATCACAATCCGCTGTTCACCACGGATTAAGTGACAGCGGTAGCCATATTGCTGCAGAACATTTTCCACCGCCTGCAGTTCTTTTTCGCCTACATGCAAATCCATCACGACAATCATTTTCTTTCCTCCTGCTGGTTGTTTCTTTCCGGTAAAAAAAATCCGTCCCTGCAACAGGGACGGATGATTGCTCCGCGGTACCACCCATATTGGCGCAGCTTGCGCCCGCTCTTTACAAATACGGGATTGCTCCGATATTTGCCCCGGTGCTAACGGGCGGGGAAGCCGGCGCAGCCTACTCTTGTTCAGCCTGCAGCTCCGGAGGGAACTTCAGGTAAACCGTACCTGGAGCCACTTGCAGTCGGTGGTGGCTCCTCCCTGGAAGGCCGTGCCTACCCTACTTTTCTCCTTCATGGCTTTTTGCTCTTTCGTTTGGATAGTTAAATTTTACTTTAGCATAAAACATACTGCTTGTAAAGTTATATTTTTTGATTGAAGCGATTCATTGCCGCTTCAATGCCTTCGGCAAGGAAAACCTCTACGGCGCTTGCAGCAGCTTGCAGAACAGGCCCGAGGACTGCCTCCTCCTCTGCAGAGAAAGCTTCCAGAACGTAATCAACCGCATCGCTGTTCTGCGGGCGGCCAATACCGATGCGCAGGCGGGGAAACCGGTCCGTCTGCAAATGAAAAATCAGCGAATCCATGCCTTTATGTCCGCCGCTGCCGCCGCCCGGCCGCAGGCGTATCGTCCCCAGGGGCAGATCCATATCATCATAAATGGCCAGCAGCTGAGCCGGCTCCACGCCAAAGTGGCGCACAAGCGCCGCAGCCGCCATACCGCTGTTGTTCATATAAGTCATGGGTTTGGCCAGCACTACCTGCCGGCCGGCAAAAAGGCCCGCCCCCCAAAAAGCATGGCATCCCGTTTTATAAAGCGGGATTTTTGCCAAGCTGCTCACATGGTCTATGACCCGGAAGCCGGCATTATGGCGTGTCAGGACATATTGCGGCCCCGGATTTCCCAAACCGAGAATCAAAAACATGGGACGCAACTACTCCTCCGCCTCAGCGTCCGCAGCCCCTCCTTCAGCAGTTTCAGCAGCCTCGCCTTCAGCTGCTTCCGCCGTCTCTTCGGCACTGGGCGCCGATATGGTAACTATCACTTCATCCGGATCAGTAACAATCTCCATGTCCGCCGGCACTTGCAAATCGGCCACACTCAGGCTTTCCCCCAAGGCCAGGTTTGAAATATCAAGTTCCAGGTGCTCCGGAATGCTTGTCGGCAGACACTTCACGGTAACTTCGCGCAGCGGCTGCTGGAGGATGCCGCCCTCCTTCACCCCTGCCGCCTCGCCGACGACCACTACCGGCACCTGGACTTCCAGCTTGTCATGCAGGGAAATGCGCAGGAAATCGGCATGAATGATGCGGTCAGACAGGAGAATATCCCTGTCCAAGTCTTTCAGAATGGCAGGCGTGCTTTCGCCGTCCACCGTCAAGTCGATAATTGTATTCATTCCTGCAGGAGAATTTAAAATCCTGTGCAGGTCTTTTGCTTCCACGGCAATTGCCTTTGCTGCCGCTTTCTGGCCATAAAGCACTGCGGGAACCATACCCTGCCTGCGGAGTGTTTTCAGTTGCCCTTTGGTGGTTCCTGTCCGCGGCTGTGCCTGGATTTGCAAACGTTCCATGGTTATATCCTCCTTCTCCTGTTTTTCCTGGTATTATAACCTGTTTTTATGCGGGCAGTCAAACAGGCTTAATCAAAAAGCTTGGACACTGAAAGCTCTTCATGAATGCGGATAATGGCGTCGCCAATCAGAGGTGCCACTGAAAGGACCTTGATTTTGTCCAGCGTCCGCTCACCCAGCGGTATGGTATCCGTGACGACAATTTCCTTAAGCGGCGCTTCTGCCAGGCGGTCCAAAGCGGGCCCCGAAAGCACAGGGTGAGTGCAGCAGGCGTAAATCTCCCTGGCGCCATGCTTCATCAAGGCGCGTGCTCCCAGGGAAATTGTTCCCGCCGTGTCAATGATGTCATCTATCATAATTACCGTTTTACCGCTGACCTCTCCGATAATGTGCATAACTTCCGCTACATTCGGTTCCGGACGCCTTTTATCTATAATGGCAATGGGCAAGTGCAGCCGTTCCGCCAGCTCTCGTGCCCGGGTTACCCCGCCCATATCCGGTGAGACAACTACTGCGTTTTCCAGTTTTTTCTCCTGAAAATAATTGGCCAGAATCGGCAGGCTTTTGAGATGATCAACAGGAATGTTGAAGAAGCCTTGAATCTGTCCGGCATGCAGATCCATGGTTATCACGCGGGTTGCACCGGCTGTTGTCAGCAAATCGGCTACAAGTTTGGCCGTAATCGGGTCCCGCGCCCTGGTTTTACGGTCCTGGCGGGCATAGCCGTAATAAGGCAGGACAGCATTTATGCTTTTTGCCGAGGCACGTTTCATGGCATCCATCATAATCAAAAGTTCCATCAGGTTTTCATTGGCCGGACAGCAGATTGGCTGCACAATAAAAACATCCGCCCCTCGGACGCTTTCGCCGATGTAAATATTAATCTCCCCGTCACTGAAACGCTTTACCTCCGCCTTGCCCAAGGCAACACCGATATGGCCGGCAATAGCGGCGGCAAGCTTTTCATTTGCCGTTCCGGTAAAGATCTGCAACTTTTTTCCTCGATACACGCCGTAACCCCCTGACTGAATTCATTCAGTAAAAGTTTCTTCGCGAGGCGGACGGCTAATTCCTGCCAAAACGTCATTTTTCGTCATCATTATGCCCCAGCAGACGGGCGGCAAGACCGGGTTTATCCACCTGGCGGGCACGGGCCAGGGAAAGCGCCCCCGCCGGCACGTCGTTTGTAATGGTTGAACCGGCAGCAACAAAAGCCCCCCGGCCAATAGTGACGGGAGCAACAAGGTTGCTGTTGCAGCCGACAAAGGCGCCGTCGGCAATCACCGTTTTATACTTATTCCGTCCGTCAAAATTAACCACAATGGTTCCGCCGCCCAGGTTTACATTGCGGCCGATTTCGGCGTCCCCGATATAGGAGAGATGGGGTATTTTGCTGCCCTCGCCAACCTGAGATTTTTTAATTTCCACGAAGTCCCCCACCTTTACGCCGTTTTTCAGAACAGTACCCGGGCGCAGGTGGCAAAACGGACCTACTGTTACATTTTGCTCCAGGACGCTTTCCGTTACAACGGAATGCTTCACTTGTGACCCATCGCCGATTGTGGAGTCTGTGATTTCCGTCTGGGGGCCAAGCACGCAGCCTTCTCCCACCACTGTCCGCCCCCGGAGGATAGTGTTGGGAAAAATTACGGTATCCCTGCCTACTTTGACTCCTGCATCAACATAAACGGTTGCCGGGTTGATGATGGTAACACCTGCCGCCATCAGTTCACGGTTGATGCGCTCCTGCATTAAAGCCTGCGCTTCGGCCAGCTGGATCCTGTCATTCACTCCCAGGGCCAGCCTGTAATCGGACAGCAGGCATGTTGTCACCCTTCTCCCGCTTTTCATGATCAACTCAATACAGTCAGTCAGGTAATACTCCCCCGCTGCATTGGCATTTTTTACTCCGGCCAGACCTTCCCGCAGCGCCCGGACGTCAAACGCATAAGTACCGGTATTTATTTCCGCAAGCAGCTTCTCTGCCGCCGTTGCGTCCTTTTCTTCCACAATTTTTTCTATTTCTCCGCCCGGCCCCCGCACAATACGCCCGTAACCGAACGGGTTGGGAACGGTAGCAGTCAGGACAGTGGCTGCCGCGGCCGCATTCCTGTGAACAGCATACAGTTGCTGCAAGGCTTCGGGTGTAAGGAGCGGGGTATCCCCGCACAGGACTAAAACAGTGCCCGCGTCCGGCAGGAGCGGTTCCGCCTGCAGCACTGCGTGGGCTGTCCCCAGCTGCTCATGCTGTTCGGCATAGACAACACTGTTGCCGAAAACCGCCTTAACATCCTCCCCCCGGTGACCTACAACCACAATTATGTCAGAACAAATACTGCGCGCCGCATTAATAACATGCAAAAGCATGGGCTGCCCGCAGATTTCGTGCAAAACCTTGGGGCGCCGGGAATGCATGCGCTTGCCCTCTCCGGCAGCCAAAACAACCGCTGTTGTCATACCAGCACTCTGCCTCCTTAAGAATAGCTTCAATTTATTTTAACCACTTTTGCCGTCAAATGCTACCTTATTTTCAACCGGTAAGACAGGCAGGGGATATGTAAGCAAAAAAAAAGTGGAGCAAATTGCCCCGTTTCACGCTCCGACCAATTCCCTTTCCAACTCCGCGTTGTAGGCATCCAGCACAGCAGTTTGAATTATTTCACGCGTTTCCGAAGTAATCGGGTGCGCAATGTCCTTAAACTCACCGTCGGGAGTTCTTTTGCTGGGCATGGCCACAAACAAGCCGTTATTGCCCTCAATCACGCGCACGTCATGTACTACGAATTGATTGTCCAGGGTAATTGACACAATTGCCTTCATTTTGCCTTCATTGTTAATTTTTCTGATTCTGACGTCCGTCACTTCCATGTTTTATCACCGCCTTTCCTTCTATTGTGCTATTTCCACACAAGCAAAATAAATCCTGCTTCCAACAGGGAAAATATTTGTTCCCGCAATAATTGCCGGGCGGCAAAAGCGCCCATGGTTACAGCATAGTTCAAAAAATCACATAAAATTCGGCAAAAACCCTTCTTTCGCAGGGGATTTTGCCGCTGTAATCTTTACAAAAGCCGGCGCGCCAGGGCCAGGTCGGATAATTTGTCCACATCGGTGCCGATTTCCGGATAACGGGAAACTACAGCCTTTCCAGTCACAGCAAACAGTTCAGAAAAACGCTTTTCCAATTCGTTAATTGTTAGTTTGCGGAAGAACAGTTTTACAAGAAATCCGAAACCCAAAAGAGCAGCCAGCTTCAAAGGGCTTTTCCGCAATGCAAACACGCGTTCCAGGCGCGGCAGCGCCAGCTCCAGACAACCGGGATTGACAAGGATTATATTGCCGCCGGTAAACTCACCCTCGGCCAGTTTGACATAAGTACGTCTGACACCCGGAAAGCGCTTGTCATTGTCGCCGCGTTCCACAATCGGATAGTAAAAATCAGCGGTAAAAGGATTACAGGCAGAAATGAGGTCTTCCACCGCCCCCGGCGTCAGGAAGGGGATATCCGCGGAGCAGACCAGGAAATAACCTTCAGGCTGCAGTGCCTCAACGCCGTGCTTCACATTTTCGACAATTGTTTTTCCTTCCTGGACAACAAGTACGTCCTGATCTTCTAGACAGGCTTTAATTTCAGCTTCGGGACCCACCACGGCAATCCGGCCGACTCCGGCAGCCTGCTTCAGGGCGGCATGTACATACTGCAGCATAATCCGCTCCCCGATACGTATGAATGCTTTGTTGGCCACCCTTTCCGCCTCGGTTAACGCGGTGGGACCGGTAGTGCCTGCCAGGATGATGGCATCAACCATTTTCACTCACCTCCGGCCGCCGGCTGGGAAAATGTTTCTGTCAGCCATACGGCAATTCCTTCTCGCCTTAGGGAGAGGGCTGTCCTCTCCGCTTCTTCCCGCCCAGTGAAGAGAGCAAATACAGTCGGCCCGCTGCCACACATTAAAGACGGCGCCTTTCGTGCCAGCTTGTCCTTTAGGTCACGGATCGCAGGGTTAAGGCGGAAAGCGGCCGCTTCCAGCGTATTGGACAGGTTTGCCATGATGGCATCCCTGTCACCGCAAGCCAGAGCACGGAGCATGGGAGTCAGATCACAGCCTGGTTCCAGGTCCGTCCCTGTCAAAGAGCGGTAAATCTCAGCTGTTCGGACCTGAAAACCGGGATTGGCCAGAACAACATAAAAATGCGGGCACGGAGCAAGTGCCGTAATCTTCTCACCTCGTCCGGCACCAAGAGCCGTCCCCCCCAACAGACAGAAAGGCACATCCGAGCCTAGCCCGGCAGCCAGCTGAACCAATGCTTCTTTCTCCCACGGCAGGTGCCATAGTCGAACCAGCCCCCGCAGTACTGCAGCGGCATCGCTGCTGCCCCCGGCTAGGCCTGCAGCCACGGGAATCCGTTTGCGCAGCTTAATGTGGACACCGCGGGAAATGCGGTAAAAACGTTTCAGCCTTTCTGCTGCAAGCCAGACTAAATTATCCGGCCCTGCAGGAAGGCTGGGATCATCACAACTCAGGATGATTCTGTCTTCAGCAAGCGTTGTCAACTGCAACGTATCATGCAGTGCCAGGTTCTGGTACACCGTTTGCACTTCATGATAGCCGTCAGGCCTTTTGGCCGTTACTGCCAGGACTAAATTTATTTTCGCATATGCTTTCTCACAAACGGGCATAGCTACCCCTGCTCGCGGCCGTTTAGCTGTTATATTCTCTTTGGTGAAGGAAATTCCTGCTAAGTCAGGGCAACAGGCTTCTTCATGCCTGCAGCAGCAGTTTTGCTTTTTTCCTGCGGCCGCACAACCGATGCAAAAGCGTCAATTTCAGCCAACACTGTATCCAGCCGTTCATAAAAAACAAGAATCAAATCCCCGGGCAGGGCAGCCTTCAGGGCGTAGCGCACCGCATCCCGTTCATGCCGGAAAAGATGCAGCCAAGCCGGGTTTTTGCCTGCCTGCAGGGCGCCCTGTTTTAAAAGTTGCGCCACTTCCCCGCTCCTGCGCCCGCGCAGGTCTTCATCTTCCTTGATTAACAGCACATCGAAGGCCCGGGCGGCCGTCTCGCCGGCGGCTGTTATCAAATCATCGCAGCGGTCGCCGGGAACCCCGATTACCGCCAATGTCCTGTTTGGTTTCAGTTTTCTGGCCAGCTCGCCCATTTTGGCGAAACTGTCCGCATTATGACCATAATCAATTATAATGCTGACAGAGCCAAGCTGATAGAAATTGGACCTGCCGGGGTTGTCCTGGGGGCTGGCGGCAAAATTGCGCAGGTAAAAAGCCGCTTGTCGCGGAGAAAGGCCAAAGCCCCAACAGGCGGCTAAAGCGGCAAGGAGGTTTTCCACCTGGTGCTTGGCCCGTCCGCCAAAAGTTACGGCAAAGTCGCGTGTCTTTCCGACCAGCATCACTCTGGTCCCCTGGGCGGCCATAATGGTGCCGCGATGGATAAAAAGCGCCCGCCCGCCTTTGCTCAAGTGACGTCTGACGGTAATATTGTCTTCCTGCAGGCTGAAATAAATTAGACCCGCCCAGACACGCTCGGCAATGGCAGGGGTGGAGGGATCGTCGGCATTGAGGACAACCGTACCAGTTTCATAAACGGCCTCCGCAACCAGGCTTTTAATATGGACAAGGTCCTCCAGCGTCTTGATTTCATCCTGCCCCAGGTGATCGGGCCGAATGTTGCAGATCACTGCCACATCCGCCCGGTCATAACCCAGACCGCGCCTGACTATGCCGCCGCGTGCCGTTTCCAGAATGGCAACTTCTATTTCCGGGTGGGCCAGTACTGCCGAAGCACCGGCCGGGCCTGTCAGGTCGCCTGCCCTGACAAGCATACCGTTGTAGTACAGGCCGTCCGTACAACACATGCCCGTTTGCAGGCCATGCCGCCGCATGGCATATTCCAGCATCCTGGTAACAGTTGTTTTGCCGTTGGTGCCGGTGATGCTGAAGACGGGGACACGCACCTGCCGCCCCGGGGGGAAGAGTTTATTCATGATAATCTCTCCCACATTGCGGGGTTTGCCCACCGTGGGGAAAAGATGCATACGCAAGCCCGGTGCAGCGTTAACTTCAATTATTCCTCCTTCCTGCCCATCAGGCGGCAGGGTAATGTCTTGCATTACCATATCAACGCCGGCAATGTCAAGTCCCACCAGTCTGGCTGCGGCTACTG
>ERZ773359.6573-NODE-6573-length-10151-cov-5.082805_pt1 | contig 10151 bp, 11 predicted proteins | sample MGYA00374955_ERZ773359 | MGnify/ENA primary metagenome ERZ773359 (study PRJEB29098, sample SAMN04486028) | biogas fermenter metagenome | study: EMG produced TPA metagenomics assembly of the Biogas fermentation microbial communities from Germany - Plant 4 DNA1...
TAAAAATACTGTAAAAATTAAAGTCATAATCCAACCATTAACTTTATCAAATGTGGTTGATTTATATTTAACACCAAGTGCCATGGCAATTAATCCTCCACCAATTAATCCTCCAATATGAGCAGCATTATTAATGCCACTAAATGTAAATCCAATTAATAAATTAATAATAATTAATGGAATTATTTGTGATCTAATAACTGATCCTAGATAAATACGATAGTGATATCCAAAATATAGAAGTGCTCCTAAAAGACCAAAGATTGAACCAGATGCCCCAGCACTTACTCCATCAAAGAATAGCATTGAAAGTAGTGTGGAGGTAATAGCACTAAATAAATAAATGATTATAAATTTAGCTTTACCATAAAAACTTTCTAATTGCGGTCCAATAATATATAATGCATAATTATTAAATAATAAATGAAGCAACCCAATATGAAGAAAACTACTGGTTATAAGTCTATAATATTCTCCACTTCTTATTAAATCTGGGTAACTTGCACCAAAACTAATTAAAGTTGGAATATGCGTGCTTCCTTGTCCCAAAATATACATTGCCACAAAAAGCATTACATTAATTGCTATTATAATATAAGTTACTATTGGCATTTTAATTCCAAATACGTCTTCAGCCTGCCTTGCTTCTTCTTCATTTTTTTTGCTTATATCTTTTGTTAATTTAAGTAAAAGCCCTAATCCTTTTTCTTTATAATCTGTTTTTTTAGTAATCGTTGGAAAATGTGTTTTAATTATTTCGTTATTAGTTAGATCTTCAAGTTTTTTAATATTAATACACGTAATATTTTTAATATTTTTGGTTTTAAAATCAACGTTATCTCCTAAATTTAAAAAGATATTTAAAGTATTCATATTAAATGTTAACGTTTTTTTCTTAATATCATTCATAATACGAGTAGTTTTATATATATCAAAATCTAATTGTTCTTTATTATGGATATAGTTTGATGCAATACGAATAATTTGATATTCATGATCTAAATTTTCAAGCCAAATTTCGTCCTTAGCACCATGTAAAACAATTGGATTATATCCTTGTTCCGTTATGAAATAGTGCAACAACTTGAGGATTAAATCTTCTTCATTTTTCATAATTTCATTCATTATACCACCTCTTCCTTGCTATATTTTACACTCTTTATTATTTTATGTAAAGCATTTTATTTTTCAACTTTCAAATTTATTCATAATATTAATAAATTCATTTGGCAGTTCACTAGTAAATTCCATATATTCATTGGTAGTTGGATGTACAAATCCCAAAACTTTAGCATGTAAGCATTGGCCTGTTTTATCAATTGTTTTTCTTCTACCATAGACTGGATCATTTACTACAGGATGTCCAATATAATTGAAATGTACTCTTATTTGATGAGTACGACCGGTTTGTAATTTAACTTCTACTAATGTTGCATCTTTAAATCTTTTTATAACCTTAAACTGGGTAAAAGCATCCTTACTATTGATATCTGTTACTGTAAATCTTTTGCGATTACTTATATCACGTCCAATTGGAGCATCAATTGTCCCGCTATCATTATTGATTACTCCCCATACTAAAGCATAATATTTTCTTGACATTGTTCTTTCTTTCAATTGCTTTTTTAACGTTAAATGTGCTGCATTGTTTTTGGCAACAACCAAAAGACCAGTAGTATAAGCATCCAGGCGATGAACAATCCCTGGTCTTAATTCTCCATTAATATCACTTAGTTCTTTAAAGTGATATAAAAGAGCATTTGCTAAAGTTCCAGAATTTATCCCGTTAGCCGGATGTACAACCATTCCATTGGCTTTATTAATTACAACAACATCATCGTCTTCATAAACAATATCTAAATCAATTTTTTCGGGTTTTAATTTAACTTCATCATTTGGAATATTTTTAACAGTAATAACTTCATTTGCTTTTAATAAGTATTTCGTTTTCACACCTTTGTTATTAACTAAAATATCTCCCGATTTTATTAATTTTTGAATTTTTGTACGACTTAGTTCTAATAAATCAATTAAATAAATATCTATACGCTGGTTTTCGCTATGGCTGTCAACTACAAATTTTCTCATGCAGCATCTTTCCCTCTCAATATTGAGAAAATAATTAAGCCTACTGCAACAACAATAAAGACATCTGCCATGTTAAATACTGGATAATCATATTTGAAAATATTGAAATCTAAAAAATCGATAACATAACCATAAATGATACGATCAATTAGATTACCTATTATTCCTCCAATCAACATTCCATAAGTAATAATATCTAATTTAGAAAGTTTATTATGGTTTTTAATAAATAACCAATAAATTAAAAATAAAGATGAAAGGGCAAAAAGAATTAGAAAAATATTACTACCTTCTAAAATACTCCAAGCAGCACCATAATTTCTAACATATGTTATTGAAAAAAAAGATTTTATTACTTCTATACTGCTAAATAAACTCATTTTACTAATAACAATGAATTTAGTTAGTTGATCAACGAATAAACATATTAAACTAATTAGCCCTATTTTTTTATACATAGAAGCATCACCATAATTATTATATCATGAATGTTTTTAATTATAAAGTTTGACAATTATTCAAAAATTAAAAAAGCATATTTAAGATATGCTTTTTGACTATTTTGCTTGGTTTAAAGCATCTTCTACAGCTTTATACAAAGCATTAATTTTAATCGTAACCCCACTTACTGAATCAGTTTCAGTTTGTTGTTCATCTTTCCACTCTAACCAATCTAGTCCTTGTTCAGCAACAATTTTGTCTTCTAAAACTTTAATTTGTTCATGCCATTCTTTACCGATTGGTGATGCAACTTTCATACCATAATCATCACCTAAAGTTTTTTTCGTTGTCAAAACCCCGTCATGTTCATAAGTAGTATCTAAAAAGACAGATTCGATTTTTCCATTTTCATCAACATACACAACGGCAGTGGCAACACTTTCTTTTCCATCATAGCTATCAGTAAAACTACCAAAGTAAGTTCCTTCTTTGTATTCTCCCATTTCTTCTACTTTGGTACATCCTGTTGCTAAAACAAGACTAATCATAATTAGCCCAACTAAGTATTTTTTCATATTATTCCTCCTACTCTACTACTTTTTATTTTCCATATAGAATTATATATCAATTTTCAAAATTTTGCAAATCATTTTTAAAATAGTTTACTAATTCTTTACTAATTATCCCTACTATTATTCCCGTTGGAATTGAAAATATTAATAACCATGGCAAATAATAAATCATATTATTATTTAAAATAATAATTGCCATAAGTACTTGTCCAATACTATGGAAAATAGAGCCAACTATACTTACTCCAACAATTGATAGTTTAGTAAATTTTTTAGTTAAAAACATCGCACCTCCACTTAATAAAGCACCCATCAAACTAAAGAAAAAAGCTTGGCTAAAAACTCCCGTTCTTAAAATTGCCACCAAAAACACTCGTAAAATGGAAATATACATAGCATCTTTAAATGAATATATATATAGGACAAACAAAATAATTGAATTTGCTAACCCAAGCTTTAAACCAGGAATATGCCCCCCAAACAAAGGAATAGAATTTTCAATAATATTTAACACAACTGCAAAAGCTAATAATAATGAAAGCCTAGCATTTTTTTGTAACTCCATATTTCACCTATTCTACTACCGCATCAAGTTCATTTGATGCTTCTATTTTTATAATTATTTTGTTTGGTAAGCAAACAATTGATTCATATGTTTCTTTAATCCATCCTTGTTTAGAACACAAATGTAGAGGGCTTATTTCTTCAACGACTCTAATTTTATCATTTTCCACTTCAATAACTACATCACCATTTTCTCCATTTACCGTATATGTTTTATTAAAATTTTGATTTAATGGAATAGTCAATAATAAATCATTTTGATAATATACTTTCGCTTCTTTGGTTCCTTCACTACTTTTCAGTTTCATAATACCAATTGTCAATGTCGAAACAATTAATAAAATAAAAATTAATTTTATATCACTTTTGTTCATATTTATCGAATCCTTTGCTTCTAATTATTTCATTATCATTAGATACCCAAATTGCCTCAACACCATCAAAGTTGTTAACAAATTCAACACCTTCATCAATAGGCATTAAAAATAAAGTAGTAGTTAAGATATCGTTAAGTTTACTGTCATTTGATATTACTGTTACACTTTTCATATAATCTGCTGGGTGTAAAGTCTTTGGATTGATAATATGACTATATATTTTTCCTTCATATTCATAAAAACGTTCGTAACTACCACTTGTGGCAACGCATATATTTTCACCATTAACAATAGTTAAATTTTCATTTGGTTTAATTGGATTTTTAATCCCAATTTTATAACTTGATGGACGATACTTGCTTCCTACTAAAACATGTCCCCCTGCATTAATAACAAATTTATCAAAGCCTTTTTCCTTTAAATAATCACCTACTTTGGATGTAGCATATCCTTTTGCAACTCCACCTAAATCAATATTTGGTTTATTATTTAAAATTTGATTATTTCCTAAAAGTTTAACTTCTTTGGTTTCTTGAACAGCATTTTCCAGTTGTTCTTGGGTTGGAAGATTAGAATCCCCTTGTAAAAACTCTTTCCAAATAGCAATAACATTTCCAAATTCAATGTTAAATAGTCCGTTTGTTTTTTCTTTCCACTTTAGGCTATATTCTAGCATTTCATATAAACGATTATCAATAGTTAATGTTTCATCAGATAAATCATTATTATTTATATAATAAACATTAATTAAATTATCATAACTATTAAAACGATCTGTTAACTTATGATAATCATTGTATATTTTATCTATTTCCGAGAAAATATTTCCTAATTCTTTTTCTTTAGCATAAATTTTAACATTTATTAATGTATCCATATAAAAATAATTTTTGGAAAACATTTTTTCTGTGTTTGTAATAAAAACAACTATAATAATCGATATAATAATTATTAATGTCCCTAAAATAATATTTTTCTTCACTTCTTACCACCGTTTAAATTATAACAAATCTCGCAAATAAAATCTACTTTTAAGAGTAAATTGCAGGGTTTTAAAAATATTATGTTAAATTATTGTTGTATTATATTTGAATATCTGTTTATACAATCGATTATGTATTAAAAAATAAAAACTAGGTATCTTTTCCTAGGTTGCCTAGTTTTTTATTACATATTTATTTAATTATTTGATTTAACTAAAATTACATCCTCACCTATTTTTTCAATTTGATCCCATTTTATTTCAATTTCATCTCTTGTAGAAAACATTGATATTAAAAATTTTGTTTTTTCAATAATTAATCCATTCATTTTACCATCACTACTAATGATAATATCAATAATATTACCTATTTTTTTACCATCATTTACATTTACAACATCTTTATCTTGTAATTCAGATAATCGCATCGCACCACCTAATTAATTATATTTTTAACTATTAGAATAATGACTAATCAATCATTTTTTTTAAAGCTTCTAATCCGCTTTTTTCCAGTCTTGATATTTGAGCTTGAGAAATACCGATTTCGCTTGCTAACTCCATTTGAGTTTTTCCAACTATATACCTCGAATAAATGATGTATTTCTCTTTTTCTTTTAGTTTGGATAACGCTTCACGAAGCGCGATATGAAGTTCTTGACTATAATAATTTTTATCTTTATCACTTAATTGATCAGCCAAATAAATAGTATCTCCGCCATCATTATAAATTGGCTCATACATACTTATAGTATCTTTCATTGAATCAATAGCATTATTGACTTCAAATTCAGATAATCCTAATTCTTGGGCAATTATTTGAACTGTGGGTTCACGACCTAAAGTATTGGTTAACTGTTCTTTAACAGTTAACGCTTTATATGCTATATCTTTAATACTTCGGGCGACCCGAATACTATTATTATCTCTAAGATAGCGCTTCACTTCACCTAAAATCATAGGAACAGCATAAGTCGAAAAACGCACCTCATGTTTTAAATCAAAGTTATCTATAGCCTTAATTAAACCAATACATCCAACTTGAAATAAATCATCCATATTATCAGTTCGATTACTAAATTTTTTTAAGATACTTAAAACTAATTTCAAATTACCATTAATTAATTGTTCTTTTGCACTATTATCACCATTTTGCATCCTTTTAAATAATTCAATCATTTCCTCATTTGTTAAAACTTTAATATTCGCAGTATTCACGCCACTTATTTCTACCTTGTAGCGCGCCATAGAAAAAATCTCCTTTCATACCTATATTGGAATGTTTGGAGATTTTTTATTCATTTTAATTAATATATTTTTTTATATATCTTTGCTTTTTCTAAGTCTAAGGAAACTTTTATGTCATCAACTAAATTATTTATAGAATCTTTAAATGGCATATGTAATAGCAAAACTTTTTGATAAGGATAATTATTAACGACATTACCTATTTCTTTAATCAAATCTAACTTAGTAATAGTTTTATTTTTTTTATTAAAATCATTTACATATTTATCAATAATAGCCAGTGGCTGTTGGAAATTAAAATTAACACGACCAGTGCTTATTTCTTGTTTTGTATCTAAATATAATGTATAATTATCGGCTTTAAAATGTCCAACTAAGTGTTTGCGCAAATCATGTTTAATCCAAAAATTTTCTGGAAATTCTTGTTTTAAAGATTTAATTAACACGCGGTATAAATATTGATCATAAAACAAATCATACATTTGATATGCATAAACATATTCATATAACTCTTCCTTTGTTTTTTTTCCTGATTGTAAAAATTTTTGAATAAATTCCTTTTGAATAAATAATAAATCCTTTAGTTGATTTTTTACTTGTTTTTTTATTTTATTATATTTCTTGTTTTTCTTTTTATTATATTCATCAAATTCAACAGTATGTTTGTAGCACTGATCCATTAAATCAAGTGTAATTTCACCTAACAATTGACTTATATGAGAAATATCTTGTGATGCGAATGTAAGTAATTGAAGTCGTTTTTCTTTTCCATAAATAAAATTATTTAATGAATCGTTTTGCATTATTTTCCCCCTTTATTCATTATATACATTAAAAATAAAATTAATTAAAAAAAGAGTATTTTATAACTCTTAATTTTTTGTTTTTAATTTGTTATTAAGCCTTTTTTCAAATTAAAAAAACCTATAAATTTTATAGGTTTAATCATTTATTTTTACAATTTCATATATATCAGCTAATTCTTTATAACTTACATTAAAGGTTTCTCCAACTTCCATAAAAGGTACCGTATTTGGACTTACCTTAATAGATAATTTATATTTATTGTTATTAGTATCAATTATGTAGTAATAAGTTGTACCATCAATAATAGCATCTTTAATTTTAGAAATTGTGATATCTTTAGTAATTAAAGTATCTGGGTCAGTTGTTGCATCATCGTTACCTAGATATTTTTGAACAACGGCTTCAATACCATCTTTAGCATCGCTTACAGCTACTTTTTGATAATCGGTAACATCAACCAAAGCATACATTTTTACTAAACCAGCGTTATCCTTAAGCGATAAAAGATAAGTTGGGGTATTATTTAAATTGATTAAAAGTGGGAAAGTTGCACGATAATTAAGATGCTGAACTTGCCCCTCGGCACTTGCCATTGCTGAATATTCTTCTGCACCAGATACTGCATAAAAAACTGTATCCTTAGTTCTTAAATTGGTTAAAATAAAACCTAAGTTTGATTCATCAGCAACAACTGATGTAATACCTGTATATAAATAAACATCATCTTTCATTACCAGATAATTATAACCTTCTGTCGTTGCAACGACACTTTTTTGACCAAAAATTGAATTCCAAAAACCTAATTTATATTTACCCCAATCATTAACTTGTTCAAGAATTAAACTAGATGGATAAACTTGGTCAATCCAACTTGGAACTTCTCCTACTTTGTATTTGGTTGATTTCCCTGTGATTGGATCTAAAACAACAACTCCTGTCACCTCAGGGCGAAGACCAACACCTGCATATTTAATAGTAGGAACTACCCAATAAGGATTACCTTCTTCATCGATTTCGAATTTTTCTGGTCCAAAAATGGTTGTTGGATAAGTAAATCTCAATTTTCGTTTTAAATTTTCATTAAATAAAGCTGAAGGCATATATTTCATACCTTTATCAAGTTTAACTAATTCAACTTTACCGTTTACTGAATTAACAATTATATACCCCTTAACTCCATTTTTACGATTGGTAAAATACTTAATAATATCAGCATATTCAAGTGGAGTAACACGCACAATTTCATTGTTATAATTAATTTGAGTATAAAGGTTTGAAACAGAAAACTGTGAAACTAATTCTGGCATCTGACCCATTACACGATCACCTAGTTTTTGGCTTGAATCTTTATCAAGAAGGGGTAATGCATTAAAATCAACTTCTGGAACATCTTTTTCAAATACACCGTCTTCTTGAATAGTAATACGATTATAATACTTACTAGCATTAAAAAATGGTGAATTAATAAGGTTAACAAACATAATCAATACAAATACTGCTACAAATCCTATGACAAAATACATTTCTTCCCATTGTTTACTATTTTTTGATTTAACTTTAATAATAATATTGTTGTTTAATTTAAATTTAGAAATTTGAACACTTACATAATAAATAGTGGCAAGAAAAATAGCAAATGGATAAAACGATGGGTCAGATAAATTTAATGGTGGCAACATAACGTAATAAAGTAATGATCCTAAAACAATAGTAATAATAAATGGTATAATTTTTTGTTTCATTAGTTCCCCCTACTTTCTTTACAATTCTAAATATAGCTGTAATGTTCTTATGTATTTATTATAACATTTTTTATATTAATTTGTAAAACAATTATGTCTTAACAATATTTTTTAATTTTTTAATAACCTTTTTTTCAATTCTAGAAATATAGGACTGACTGATATTTAAAAGTTCAGCAACATCTTTTTGTGTCATTTCTTTATTATTATACAAACCATATCTTAAAATCATAATTTTTTTATCTCGACCACTTAATTTATTTATTTCTTGATAAAGTAATTGTCTTTCCACTTCCTCTTCTAGCCCTTTGGTTACAATATTGGGATCAGTTCCAAGAATATCTTCCAAATGAAGCTCATTACCTTCGGCATCATAACTTAAACTATCTTCAAAACTAATTTCACCACGATGGCGTTTATTCTTTCTTAAGAACATCAAAATTTCATTATCAATACAACGTGATGCATAGGTTGCAAGTTTAATGTTTTTATCCAATTTATAAGTATTTATCCCTTTTATCAAACCTATTGTCCCAATACTTACCAAATCTTCTAAATCAACTTTTGTATTTTCATATTTTTTAGCTAAAAAAACAACTAGACGAAGATTATGTTCAATTAGTTTATTTCGAGCGTTTTCATCACCTTGAGAGGCTTTAATAATGAGATTTGTTTCTTCTTCACGGGTAAGTGGCTCTGGTAATTTATCAGAGCTTCCTACAAAAAAAATACTTTTTTTAATACCAAAAAGCCTTAATAAATATTTAATAATTTTTTTCATATTATCCACCCTCCAATAATTGATAGTGTAAAATACAATTTACCCCTTCCATTTCAATTTTGTCATTCATCACTCCTACTAAAAATTTAGTTTTAACTCCAACTCCTTTAATAATTATTTTGTGAGGAATAATACATTTCAGTAAGCCTTGATCATTAACAGTAGAATAAGGGATTAAAACTGTTTTTAATTTATCTATGTTATAATTTAAGTCATTTTTACTAATTAAAATAACAGGTCTTTGAAAATAAGGATCTTTCAGCTTGTTACCAGTATCTAAAAAACCAGTTAATAAAATCTTTTTAGTTTTAGTAAGATATAATTCAAGTTCATAACAATTATTATAATGATTTTTGAGCTCCTTCCCTTGTCTAACATAAGTATATAAAATAATTGGTGATAATATGACTAATAAAAAATAATTTACACTAAGACCATGATGATAAAAAACTATTCCTTCTTGTTTATATGCAAATTCAACATTTAAATAATATAAAAAACCTCCTAATAAAATGCTAGAAATATATAAGAATAAAAGATTTTTCATTG
>ERZ773359.6574-NODE-6574-length-10149-cov-9.647513_pt1 | contig 10149 bp, 10 predicted proteins | sample MGYA00374955_ERZ773359 | MGnify/ENA primary metagenome ERZ773359 (study PRJEB29098, sample SAMN04486028) | biogas fermenter metagenome | study: EMG produced TPA metagenomics assembly of the Biogas fermentation microbial communities from Germany - Plant 4 DNA1...
AATTCTTACGCCAGACTCGGGGAAATGCCAAGTATTAGGTAAGGTTCCATGGAAAGAGAGGGTAGAACACCTACGAAATATTGGAGTAGTATTTGGGCAGAGAACCCAACTATGGTGGGACTTACCCGTTATAGATTCTTTTGAACTTTTGAGAGCTATATACAAAATTCATCAAAATGATTATATGAAAACTAAAAGGATTAATTTCTATAAGAAAAACAGGCCTGATTTAGAGTTTTTTTAAATAGAAGGATGGAATTTTTCAAATATTTTAAGGAAAAGACGGATTTTAAATACTATCTCTGTGAAAACCCCTACAGCTTTCGGTATCTAGTAATAATAAATAGCTCCCAAGCTATGGAGCCATTAAAGCTTTAATATATTTTAAATAGAGCTTAGTTGGTATATCCATATTTATTGAAATATGGTAAGATATATTGTAAATATTGAATACATTGAATAGACGAAAAGGGGGATAAAATGGATAGGCCGAATTATAGATTGATATTTGGAACTATTATGGTTTTACTTTTGTTCTTCACCATAATCTACGAGGATAGTTTAATCACGGCAGATCCCTATTCATTAGATAGGGGATTGGAATACGTGATAAATGATTATGTTTTAAAGGTAGAGCATCCCGTTAAGCCCAACCCTTTAGATAAATTAGGTACAGACCCCTTAGGTAGAAATGTGCTTAGTCTACTAATTAAAGGAAGCAGAGTAACCCTAGGGATTGCTTTTATCTCTACGCTTATTAGGCTAATTATTGGAACGCTTATATCTTTTATTACTAAAGATAGGACTAAAAGGGGAAAGCCAGCTATTTATTATATATTAAGCCTTATACTAAATATAGCTATTGGGTATTTAATCTTAAGCCAATCCTTCTTTAAAGAATTGAAGCTAAATACTGCTATATTGGTTTCTGGCTTGATATTGGGAATTTTTGGTTGGGGAAGGATTATAGTTTCTTTGAAGGCAAAAGATGATAAGGCTTATGGGGATGTAGCTTCATGGTTAAGGGATAAAGTCCCCCATATTGTAATAAACTTCTTTAGGGAAATGGCAGTAACCCTCATAATACTAGCAGTACTAGGCTTTTTGGGAATTACCATTGGAGTTAATAAGTATGCAAGTATTGACACTAAGTTTGGAATCATGCCAAACTACAATCCAGAATGGGGAGGCATGTTGGCAACAGCTAAAAAGGCTATAGAATTTAAAGCCTATTGGCTAGTAGTAGGGCCAGGCCTATTCTTCATATTAGGTATATCAGCCTTCTTATTAATCTCTAGTGGCTTGTCTAACAATATTAAAGTTCATGGTAGTGTAGTTTCTAAAGGTATGTCAAAGATAGGAAACTTCCTGTCACCAAAACAGTATGTAGAGGATGTAAAAAGATTTTCCTGGAATAGAAGCAGGGTAATAGTAAAAACCTTTATAGCCATAATCATAATAATGTGGATTGCCCCTTCTATTAATGCAGTAGACGGATACTATCAAATCAACAAGGAGAGATTTAAAAAGGATTTAGAAACCATACATGAAATCCAAGAAGAATATGGGATAAATACTTTAGAAGCTAAGGATAGAATAGGAGATTATATAATAGAGGAACTAGAGAAAATTTATAGATTAAATCCCCTATTTGAGGATGAATTTGTACAGCATATAGATTATGAAATAGAAGACCCTGCTAGTGGTGAAAAGGAGCTAGTTCAAGCTAGAAATATTGCAGCTTTTATCTGGGGAAAGATTAGCAATAACCCATTGGTTATAGTAACTGACTATGGTGGAGAATTATATAGAAATGGTACTTCCGTTGCTGCTACCCTGGAGTTGGCTAGAAGCTTATCAGAAAAGAATAATCAAAATCTGGCTAGCAGGACTATGGTCTTCTTATTCGTTGATGGAAGCTTGGAAGATGGTTTAGGGGTATATAATGCTTTAGGCAACAAGCATATCGATACAAATAGCTTCTATATATATCTAAATTACCTAGCTTTAGGAGATGACAATAAAATATTTATGGATACATCTTCAGTCTTTAGCACCTATAGGAGGCACTACAGGAATATAAGGAATATTAAGGAAAGGGCAAGGGAATTGAGAATCCCCATTGAACAGGATTATTTTGGCGATATGTTTATAGATATTGAAACCTTCATTGAAAATAAGGTATCAGGATTAGCTTTAAGTGGAATAGGGAAGGAAGAATATGATAAGTATTTAAAATCCAATGGAGAAAATCAAGATTACAGCAATAAAATCAACATAGACTCATTGGAAGAACAAATACAGTTCTTAATGAATGTAGCAGAGAAGTACGCCTGGAGCGACAAGTTCTGGTTAGGGGATAAATACTAAAGTCTATTGTAGGGCTAATTAATATTAGCCCTATTTAACTTTTATTATCATATTATCGATTATATGGGAGGGATGTACTTGGCTTTAACAGAAATGGAAAAAATTTGTCCAATCTGTGGTAAGGACAATAACTGTCAACATGGAGAGGGTAGCTGTTGGTGTACACAAGTTAAGATACCCAAATTTGTTTTGGAATTATTACCAGATGATAAAAAGGGTAAAGTATGTATCTGCAAGGACTGTATAGATAGATATACAAGGAATAATGGTTAGGAGTGATAACATGGTATTAGAAGTATATCCAGATATTTACCTATTAGAGATACCACTACCCAACAATCCTTTAAGGGCCTTAAATAGTTACATAATCAAATCGGATAATGAAAGTTTAATTATCGATACAGGATTTAATATGAAAGAATGTAAAGATGCCCTGATGGAAGGGTTAGAGGAGTTAAATATCGATCTTAACAATTGCAAATTATTAATTAGCCATCTCCATTCAGACCACTCAGGACTAGCGGCCAGCCTAAACCAAGAAGGGGTTAAGGTATATGCTGGGGAGATAGATGGCAATATGATTAATGACATGACGACCGAAGAGTATTGGAAGCAATTTGATGATTATAAAATATTGTTCGATTTAGAAAGGGACAATATATCCATAGATGACCATCCCGGTTACAAATACTGTCCTGATAAAGCTATAGATTTCATTCCATTAAAGGAAGGTCAAACTTTAACCGTAGGAAATTACAGGCTGGAAGTTGTTGACATCCCAGGTCATACTCCAGGCCATATTGGGCTATACGAAAGGGGGCATAGACTATTCTTTGGAGGGGATCATGTCCTTAATAGAATAACGCCTAATATCAGCTTTTGGGGATTTGGAGCAGATATACTGGCCATATATTTTGAAAGCCTAAAAAAGGCCTATGACTATCCTATAGATTATTTATTTTCATCCCATCGAAGCATTGTAAGAGATCATAGAAAGAGGATTGAAGAATTACTAAAACATCATCAGGAGCGCTTAGATGAAATAAGGGAGATTATAAGGGATGAAAAGATGACTGTTAGGGATGTGGCAGCTAAAATGAATTGGGATTTAAGGTATGATAATTGGGAAGACTTCCCAAGTCCTCAAAAGTGGTTCGCATCAGGGGAAGCAATGAGTCATTTAGAACATTTAGTCCATATTGGGGAGGCTGAAAAGACTAAGGAAAATGGAATACTCTATTATAAATTAATAGGATGAAATTCATAAAAATGGAAGTAGGCGTTTTATTTTAGGATATATATGATATCCTATAAAAGTAAACACCAAAATAGAAAGGAAGTTGGTATGGTTAAAAAAGCTAGAATTACCATATTGTTTATAGTAATGCTATCAGTTTTCTTTCTAAATGGATGCAAAAATGAAGGTGATACCCAAAAACCGGGAAAAGGAGGCGCTAATGTGGCATTAGAGCAGTTAGAATTACCCCATAAGGGTGAAGAAATGGTAATAATGGAAACCAATTATGGAGCCATTAAAATAAGGCTATTCCCAGAAATAGCACCTAAGGCAGTGGAAAACTTTAAAACCCATGCTGAGAATGGATATTACGATGGATTGACCTTCCATAGAGTAATAGATGGTTTCATGATTCAAGGGGGAGACCCAAATGGAAATGGAACTGGTGGACAAAGCATATGGGGTCAGCCTTTTGAGGATGAGTTTGATATTAATTATCGTAATTTTAGGGGGGCTTTATCCATGGCCAACGCTGGTCCAAATACTAATGGGAGCCAATTTTTCATAGTTCAAAAAAATACTGTTGAGGAATCTACAATCCAACAAATGATTCAAATAGGAGAAGAGGGAGGATTCCCTGAAAATGTTGTAAAGGTCTATGAAGAATTAGGCGGCACACCCCATTTGGATTATAGACATACCGTTTTTGGGCAAGTATTCGAGGGAATGGATGTGGTAGATAAGATTGCAGCCGTGGAAACCGATTTAAACGATAAACCTGTCCAACCAGTTATAATACTAAAGGTTGAAATTGTAAAATATCAATAGATTAATTGAAGAAAGGGGGATAATTATGAATATAAATGTGCCAGGTCCAGGCTTTGGCTTATTTAGCTCAATCTCAATCTTTACTTTGCTTTTAACTATAGTTAAAGAAGTTTTGATGATAATATTGCTTTTTAAGGGTATCCAAGTGGCAAATGAATATTTGAATAAAAACAGATTTGGAGGTTAGGTCTGGTTTAGACCTAACCTCTTTATTCATTCCATTTCAAAAATTTGTCCTCTATAATGGATATTATCTTGTACATTAGTGCTGAAATTACTGCCAAGATAAATACACTCATCATCACCAGGTCCAGCTTAAATACCTGACCACCATATACTATTAAATAACCTATACCCGCTTTAGAAACTAAAAACTCTCCTACGATTACCCCTACCCAGGATAGGCCAATATTTACCTTTAATGTGCTTATCATAGAAGGGATGGAGTGGGGTAGGACTACTTTTTTTAGTATTTGAAACTTTGTAGCTCCAAAGGTTTCCAAAAGTTTGATTTTGTCCTTATCTAAGGAGATAAAGCTTGAATAAACGTTCATAATTGTGACCACTATAGATACGGTGATGGCCGTAACTATTATGCCAGAATAGCCTGCACCGATCCAGATGATTATTATGGGAGCAAGGGCGGTTTTTGGCAAACTATTGAGGACTACCAGATAGGGGTCGAATACCCTTGCCCAAAAATCGGACCACCATAACCCTATTGCAATAAGGATTCCAAGCAAAGTCCCTGCAGTAAAGCCTATAATATTTTCAAAGACTGAAATTCCTACATGGTATATGAGATTTCCGTTTTTTAGATATTGCAAAAATAGAGTCCAAATACCTGATGGGTAGCTAGTTAAAAACACATCTATCCATTTGAGTTTAGCTGCCACTTCCCAAAGGATTAAGCCTAGTATTAAAATGGATATCTGCACTATTAAAATATAACGCCTTCTCTTTTTTATCTTATTCAGATATTTGGCATGTTCTTTAGATATATTAGTCTTAGACATGAACATCGAGCTCCTTCCATATTTTATTGAAATAATGCCTAAACTCAGGAGCTTCACGACATTTAATTGGGCTCCATTCTCCTCCAGGGCAAGTTAGTTCAATCTCAATAATATCCTTAATAGTTGCAGGCCTTTTGGTTAATACGATTATTCGATCGGATAGAGATATTGCCTCGGCAATATCGTGGGTTACCAAAAGGGCGGTTTTCTTCTCCTTTTTCAGTATAAGACCAATCTCATCAGATATGGCTAGCCTGGTTTGATAGTCTAGGGCGGAAAAGGGTTCGTCCAATAATAGTAGGTTAGGTTCTACAATTAGGGTCCTGATTAAAGCAGCTCTTTGTCTCATCCCGCCAGAAAGCTGTCTGGGATAGCTGTCCTTAAACTCTGCCAAGCCATAGGTTTCCAACAACTTTTCTGCTTTTTTTACATCCTCCTCTTTTACCCTACCCTGAATTTCAAGGCCAAGCAAGACATTTTGAAGTATTGTTCGCCATTCAAACAGATGGTCCTTCTGGAACATATAGCCTATATCCTTGGTAGGTCCTACAACCTTCTTTCCATTTACCAAGACCTCTCCTGTGGAAGGTTTAATCAGACCTGCAATAATGGAAAGCAGGGTAGATTTTCCACAGCCGCTAGGACCTACAATTCCCAGTATTTCCCCTTCATATACATGAAAATCCATATTACGAAGGGCCTCCGTTTCCCCATTAAAAGTATGGTAGGTCATACCTATATTTTTTATTTCAACCATAGTTCTTTTACCCATGCACAACTCCCCTTTATAGGACATATGATACTTTATAATATTCAATAAAAAAATTTATGTGAATATATAGGGAAGTTTTCGCGAAAAAATTAGAAAAACCATGGTATAATAGAAAAAGCTAATAGAAAAAAGGAGGAAATTGTCTTGCATCAATACAGAGGAAAATTAATTGTTCATACAGGTTCTATGTTTTCAGGCAAAACTTCCAGTTTAGAAAAGGATATCAAAAGATTTAATATTGCTAAATATAAAACTATAGCATTTAAGCCTGCTATCGATAATAGATATGATAAAAATGCAATTGTAACCCATGATTTTACTTCCATAAATGCAATATTGGTCAACAATATAGATGAATTAATAGAATACTGCAAGGAGTTAGAACCCGATGTAATTGCCATAGACGAAGTGCAGTTTTTAGGAGGTTCTGTTGAGGATATTGTTGCTGGAATCAATAGCCTTCTTGAAAGGGAATTAACGGTTATAGTCGCAGGCCTAGATATGGATTTTACCGGTACGCCTTTCGAAATCGTAAAGGAATTAATGCCCATAGCAGATTATCTATATAAGCATCATGCCGTATGTGTAAGATGTGGCAATGATGGCTGGGTAAGCCATAGGAAATCCAAAGATATGGAGAGGATTAAAATTGGTGCTACTGATGAGTACGAGCCCTTATGTAGAAAATGTTTTTTAGAGGCAAAGAAAGGTTTGTAATTTTATAGCTAGGAGGTTTAATATGGACGTTTATATTCCGTTTCAGCCATCAGTAAAGCCATTACATAATGAGAAAGAGGAAGACTATTGGTTTTTGTTTAAAGATGATAAATTAATGGTATATGAAAAAGAAGGGCAAATTCATATACCCCGTCGTAAAGATGTACTTAAATTGAATATAAGCATATATAATATTCAATGTATGGGATCCTATTTTGGATACAATTGCTATTGTGGGGAGTTTGTAGACCTTATAGAGGATGAAAGAATAGGATTGATGGATTTAAAAACCCTATCTAAATCTGTAGAGGAAAATATGTATTTTTTAGTCTCAAAGGCCAATTTACTCCTTAACTGGCTGAAATCAAACCAATACTGCGGTAGATGCGGTTCAAAAATGCATAGGAAGGATAGTCAGTTTGAAAGGGCTATGGTTTGTTCAAAGTGTAATAATACCACCTGGCCCAGAACTTCTCCAGCCGTAATTGTAGCAATTACTAAAGGGGATAAGCTGTTGCTGGCCCGCAATAAGCAGTTTCCCGACAGAAGGTATAGTGTAATTGCAGGCTTTGTTGAATATGGAGAAACCTTTGAAGAATGTGTAAAAAGGGAAGCTTACGAGGAGGTTGGAATCAAGGTAAAGAATATAAGGTACTTTGGGTCCCAACCCTGGCCTTTTCCCAATTCTATGATGATAGGTTTTACTGCAGAATACCTAGAAGGTGAAATAAGAGTAGATGGGGAAGAAATAGTGGATGCAGATTGGTTTTCCAAGGAAGAGGTAGAAAAAATGCATAAGAAATCCATTAGTCTAGGATCCCAACTGATTGAATGGTTTTTAAAAAGTCACTGATAATATGGGGGTAATGGAGGGAGAAGATGAGAAAAAACATTAAGATATTGTCAATTTTCATTATTCTTTTAATTATTGCCATTCCAAGAAGTGCTTTTATGGAAGGGGGAAAAAGCTCTATAACTATACTATTTACCCATGATCTACACGATCATTATTATCCCTTCCAAGTTGAGGAGGAGGGGGAGATTAAAACCCTAGGTGGATATGCCAGGCTTTATTCTGTTATAAAAAGTGAAAGGGAAAAGGACCCAGAGCTTTTATTGGTAGATGCCGGAGATTACTCCATGGGGACCCTTTTTCAAACTATATTTTCAACTGATTCCCCAGCCCTTAGGATAATGGGAAAGATGGGGTACGATGTAACCACCTTTGGTAACCATGAATTTGACTTTAGAGCAGAAGGGCTAGCAGAAAGCTTAATGGCTGCAAAGAAGAGTAAAGATCCACTACCTCAAATTGTAGCCTCCAATATATTCTTTCCTGAAGGTGAAGATGGAAGCTTATCTACAGACTTAGAGAAGCTGAAGGAAGCCATGATGGAATATGGAGTAAAGGATTATACCGTAATTGAAAGGAAGGGTATAAAAATAGGGGTATTCGGCCTAATGGGGAAGGAGGCTGACTCCAACGCTCCCATGGCTGGAGTTGAATTTACCGATCAAATTCAAGCAGCCAAGGATATGGTAAGCATATTAAAAGATGAAGAAAAGGTGGATTTAATAATATGCTTATCCCATTCAGGAACCAAAGTAGACAAGTCTAAATCGGAAGATGAGATACTGGCAAAGGAAGTAGCAGATATAGATATTATAATAAGTGGCCATACCCATACTACCCTAGATGAACCCATAATAGTAGGAAATACCATAATTGCTTCAGCAGGTCAATATGGAGAAAAGTTGGGGGTATTAAGAGTCTCTAAAGGTCAAGAAAATAGATGGCAGTTAGAGGATTATAGATTAGAGCCTATAACCCATTCTATTCCAATGGATGAAGCTATTTCTGAGGAAATAGAATATTATAAATCCCTAGTACAGGAAAAGTATTTGAGTAGATTCAATCTAGCCTTTGATGAGGTTTTAGCCTATACTCCCTTTAACTTTACACCCTTAGGCCAACTAGGCCGAGAGCATGGGGAGGATACTTTGGGAAATCTAATTAGCGATTCCTATATCTATGCTGTTAAGAAGGCAGAAGGAGATAATTATGAGCCCATTGCAGCGTCTGTGGTACCCAAGGGAACAATTAGGGGTTCCTTTGTTAAAGGCTATATAACGGTAGACGATGTATTTACCGTAAGCTCTTTAGGAATAGGAGCAGATAAGGTTTCAGGCTATCCATTGATTTCAGTATACTTAACTGGCAAAGAGTTAAAAACCGTAGCAGAGGTAGATGCATCCATTGCCCCAATCATGAGTGTAGCCCAGCTTTATCTGTCAGGATTAAACTTTACCTTTAATCCCAACAGGCTTATATTTAACAAGGTTACAGATGTTTATCTGGAAGGGGAGGATGGCAGCAGGGAAGAAATAGAGGATGATAAGCTCTACAGGGTAGTAGCAGGCCTATATTCAGCACAAATGCTTTCAATAGTAGGGGATAAATCCTTCGGCTTACTTTCCATTGTTCCCAAAACTAAAGATGGAGTACCCATAGAGGATTTTGAAGAGCATATAATCTATGATAATGGTCATGAGATTAAAGAATGGTTGGCAATAGCTGAATACTTGAAATCTTTCGATAAAGAAGATGGCATACCTCAAATGCCAGATTACTACAGCCAAAAACAGGGAAGAAAAATTGTAGATGATAATCCAAGCATCTTTGCCAGAATCAAAAACCCCAATAAAATAGCCCTAATGTTATATGGCATTATTTTACTTATTTTAACCCTAATAGCTTTACTAATAAGAATTATAGTCAGGAGACTAAGAAGAAAAGCTTCTGCATAATTTATAAGGGACGGTTGATTTGCAGCTAACAAAATGAAAGATGCAAAGGGAACCGTCCCTTTTGTTTTTTTATGCCACAATTTTAAAGACATGCCTACATATAATACCCAAAATATGGTACTATTATAGTATTAGGCTACCTTCTTAAAGTATGTCTAATGTTTTTTAAAATTATAGCTTTTAGTCTAGTGAAATTCTAATCCATATTGACAAATTAGCAGAGAGGGTTATTTCTTAAATTTAAAGTTGTACTATATGTAGAATTAAGTATTAATGGAAAAAGGCATATATGAAAGCAATTGTGGATTCAGTAAGTTCAGATAGGGCAGGTGTAAATAGGTAAGTTAGAATTTCTATAGTTAGCGTTGACACAAAAAACTCCCTTCTAGAAAGGATCCTCT
>ERZ773359.6575-NODE-6575-length-10148-cov-6.388883_pt1 | contig 10148 bp, 7 predicted proteins | sample MGYA00374955_ERZ773359 | MGnify/ENA primary metagenome ERZ773359 (study PRJEB29098, sample SAMN04486028) | biogas fermenter metagenome | study: EMG produced TPA metagenomics assembly of the Biogas fermentation microbial communities from Germany - Plant 4 DNA1...
AATGTTGGAGTACCGGAATTTTTCTTCGGCACCCCAACATTTATTATAGAACCATAAAACCCCTGAATTGCTTAAATAAAGCAGTTCAGGGATTTTTGCAATTATACAACCAATAATTATTAAATTGCTTATTAACTATTTTTATGGGTATAAATAGAATATATATTTGCAATTTAATATATCTGCATAAATATTTATCCGCATAAGTATTTTAGTTGACGGTTTATGCACATCTATAAGTATTCTTTTTATCATGCACCTGTTAATGTATCATGTTGAGCTATCAGGAAGCTCTTAAAATCACGCATACCAACTATCATTAATTTTCGGAAAATAAAATCAGATCAATTCTGCATTATATTCCTGTCGGAAAGCCTGGAAACCTGAAAGTTAAATATTTCCATGGCAAATAAATAAACCAAAAGTAGTGATACTATTTTTGGAATAAAATAAAGTGGAGGATTGGAAAATGGATTATACGAAATTGTTCACACCATTTAAGATCGGCAAGATGGAGGTAAAAAACAGAATAGTTATGTCTCCCATGGGTCTTAACGCCGCCCATCCAGACGGAAGAATTGATGATGATGAAATCAGATATTTCGAAGAACGTGCGCGTGGCGGCGTAGGACTTATTATCATGGGATGTCAGTTTCTTACTGAAAAACTTGCGCAGGGTTCTCTTGAAGGCTACCTGGATGATAATTATGTAATTCCGCAATTAACAAATCTTTGCGAAGCAGTACAGAAATACGGTACAAAAATCTCCGCCCAGTTAAGTTGTGGAACAGGTAAGAATGCATTCAGCAATATGCTGGATGATGTTCCGGTATCAGCATCTCCCATTCCGTCAATGTTCAATCCTGATTTATTATGCCACGCCCTTACAGTAGAAGAAATACAAGAGATAATGAAACAATTCCATTTTTCCGCAAAGCTATTGAAGAATGCCGGTTTTGATGCAATTGAGATTCATGCACATGCCGGATATTTGGTGGACCAGTTTATGTCTGCTGTTTGGAATAAGAGAACTGACGAATATGGCGGTACCCCTGAAAAAAGGATGAGATTTGCCATCGAGATTGTCCAGTCCATACGGGATGCTGTAGGACCTGATTTTCCAATTTTGTTCAGAATAGCTGTTAAACACCATTTCGAAGGCGGGCGTACTGTCGAGGAGACAATCCCAATGCTCAAAATGCTTGAGGAAGCCGGGGTTGATGCCCTTGACATTGACAGCGGAAGTTATGAAAATATTGAATATATTTTCCCGCCCGCATATCTGGGTGATGCATGTATGGAAGATGTGTGCGAGCCTGTCAGAAAGGCGGTAAATATTCCCATACTGAATTCAGGGAACCATACACCTGAAACAGCAGTCAGACTGATAGAATCAGGTAATGCAGATTTTGTAATGTTCGGAAGACCCCTGATAGCAGACCCCCATATTCCAAAAAAATTATTGTATGGCCGGAGGAAAGAGGTACGTCCCTGTATACGCTGTAATGCAGACTGTATAGGGAGAATAATTACCAGACTTACAAAGATAAGCTGTTCTGTAAATCCTGTAGCTGGATTTGAAGGTCGTATGGGCGAGGTAAAAGCAGAAGAAAGCAAAAAGGTAGTTGTAATCGGTGGAGGTCCCGGAGGAATGGAAGCGGCACGAAGTGCAGCCATTGCAGGGCACAATGTAATTCTTTTTGAAAAGGACAGTGAGCTGGGTGGGCAATTAAAGAGCGCGGCCACTCCGGATTTTAAATCCCAGCTTCGCGAACTGGTGGAATGGTACAAATATCAGATGGAACTTTATAATGTTGATGTGCGGCTCAATACAGAAGTAACAGAAGATTTGCCGGAGCTTGAGGAAGCAGATGTCATTATAGTGGCAACCGGTGCCGTACCGCTGATGCCTGATATTAAAGGTATAGAAAACGCCATAGATATAATATCGGCCCATATAAACCCTGATACCCTGAAAGGAGAAAAAATAGTTTATTGCGGAGGAGGGCTGTCTGCCTGTGATAGTGCCCTTGAAACTGCAATGAGGGGAAAGAAAACAGTTATTGTGGAGATGCTGGATGACATAGCTGTAGATGATCTTTTTATCAACAAAGCTGCTCTTGTTCCCATGCTGGACAAACATGGTGTTGAAATCTACACCGGCCATAAAGTAGTTGAAATTTGCGCCAATGGTGTCAAGGCAATAAGGAAAGACGGCGAGGAAGTATTCATTGAAGGCGATACCATTGTTGCAGCCTTTGGAATGAGACCAAATGATATTCTTGCTGGAAAAATAGCGAAAAAATATCATATAAAGACACGGGTAATTGGTGACTGCCGGGAGGTAGGAAAAGTCGGTAAGGCTATAAGAGAAGGTTTCTATGCAGGTATGTATTTTGATGCCTGATAACAGTTCATACAGCAGTATATAGCATGTTAAAGAGGGGGATGCTCCTGAAAGAGCTATCGCTCTCTTTTTGTTTTAGGAGCTAAAAATTATTATATGCCCGAAGCAATAATATTAAATTTCTTAGTTTAACCCAACATTTGACGAAGGACCGGTTTCTCTTTGACAGTCCGTATATTTCTTCAGGGCTTGTTGTATCACACAATGTAGCTATAGAAAACTAAATGACATAATTTTGATTGCGAATGTCGATGGTTTTCATTTGCCATCGGGCTATACTCCAATCGGTAAGGAGCGGACAGTATTCAGTCGACTGGAACAGTTTACTTTCTATGTCTGTTGTAACTATGATCCCAGTATTAATAATTTTCCTGATATTCCAGAAGCAATTTATCAGGGGAATGGTGACTTCGGGAATGAAAGAATAGTAAAATAAGGATATATTTTATTAAAAACGGGAGGGATGAACGGTGGAAAAATATATCCTTGCCCTGGACCAGGGTACCTCCAGTTCCAGAGCCATTATTTTCGATTCGCATGGAAATGAATGCGGGAAGTCACAGCATGAAGTAAGCAAAATATATCCAAAACCGGGCTGGGTGGAACAAGACCCGGCAGAACTTCTGAAAAAGCAGATCCTCTCAATTCAGGACGTATTGAAGGACAAATCAGTTGTTGACAGTATAGCTGCCATCGGCATAACTAACCAGAGAGAAACAACGATAATATGGGACAAAAATACCGGAGAGCCCATTTATAATGCCATAGTATGGCAGTGCCGCAGAACTGCAGATATTTGTGACCAACTTAAGAAAGATGGACTGGATGATTACGTAAGGGAAAAAACCGGTCTTTTAATAGACGCTTATTTCTCAGCCACAAAAATTAAATGGATTCTTGACAATGTCGAAGGCGCAAGGGTTCGGGCCGAAAGAGGTGAGCTTCTTTTCGGGACAGTTGATACCTGGCTGATTTGGAATCTTACAGGAGGAAAAATACATGTAACCGACTATTCGAATGCTTCAAGAACCATGCTTTTTGATATAGATAACCTGTGCTGGGATGAAAAACTGTGCGAAGCTCTGAACATACCGGTACAAATGTTGCCTGAGGTTAGACCTTCAAGCCAGATTTATGGTCGTGTAGCACCCGGTATAAAAGGTATTGAATGTCTTGAGGGAATTCCTGTTGCTGCTGCCGCAGGCGACCAGCAGGCTGCATTGTTCGGGCAGGCTTGTTTCTCACCGGGTATGGCCAAAAACACTTATGGTACAGGCTGCTTTCTTGTGATGAATACGGGTAAACGTTCTTTACGCAGCAAAAATGGGCTTCTCACTACTATTGCGTGGGTGCTTGAAGAGGGGAAAGTCGAATATGCACTGGAAGGGAGCATATTTAACGCAGGCAGTGTCATCAACTGGCTACGTGATAATTTGAAACTGATAGACAGTCCTCCTGAAATAGACAGACTGGCAGAGGCTGTGGAAGATACAGGCGGGGTTTATTTTGTACCTGCTTTTACCGGGTTGGGGGCTCCTTATTGGGACATGTATGCCCGGGGAACAATTGTAGGACTTACTCATAATACAAATAGAAACCATATTGCAAGAGCAGTGCTTGAAAGTATTGTATTCCAGACCACCGATATGCTTGAAGCAATGAAGGCAGACAGCGGGTATGATATTTTGGAACTTAAAGTAGACGGCGGGGCCAGCGTTAGCGATGTGATGATGCAGTTTCAGGCAGACATGCTGGGGACAAAAATCAACCGCCCGCTGAATGTGGAGACCACGGCATTGGGAGCGGCATATCTTGCCGGGATAGCAACCGGAGTCTGGAAAGATCGTCAGGATATAATCAAAAATTGGAAGAGCGAACGGATATTTGAGCCTTCAATGGATGAAACAAAACGGAATGCTTATTACAACCAGTGGAAAAGAGCGGTTGAGAGATCTCTTGATTGGGAACTGAATTGAAAAATATATAGAATAAATTGGAAGCGAGGATGATGGTATGGAAACTAAAACTTATGTGTCATGGGATCTGATGCATAACTTTTTGGTCGATGCGTTTAAGGGCTATGGAGTGCCTGCTGAAGATGCTGAAATTGTAGCTGATGTAATATTGGAAAGTGATCGCCGGGGCATTGAAAGTCATGGATGTAACAGGTTTAAACCCATATACATAGACCGGATTGTAGCTGGTATCCAAAATTCGCTTACAAAATTTGAAATAATACGTGAGACACCGACAACAGCAGTGATCGACGGTCATAACGGAATGGGACAGGTTATAGGATATAAGTCAATGAAACTGGCGATAGAAAAAGCAAAAAAATATGGCATGGGTATGGTTGCTGTGAGAAATTCTACCCATTATGGTATCGCCGGATATTATACTACAATGGCTACAGAAGAAAATATGATAGGCATAACGGGAACCAATGCAAGACCTTCAATCGCCCCAACTTTTGGCGTAGAGAATATGCTTGGTACAAATCCTTTGACTATAGGCCTTCCCACCGATGAAGAGTTTCCATTTACCTTGGACTGCGCCACTTCAATAACCCAGAGGGGTAAAATCGAAGTATATGCCCGCGAAGGAAAGGATACTCCTGCTGGAATGGTAATAGGCAGGGATGGAACTGCTCTGACTGACAGTAATCAGATATTGAAGGATCTTACCACCGGAAAGGCTGCTTTGGCTCCATTAGGCGGTATAGGTGAGGAAATGGGGGGATATAAGGGGTACGGTTATGCTACAGTGGTTGAAATATTATCGGCAGCACTACAATCGGGCAGCTATCTGAAAATGCTTGCAGGTTTGGATCCAGAGGGCAGAAAGGTACCTTACCGTTTGGGACACTTTTTCATTGCAATAGATACAGAAGCCTTTATGGGGGCTGAAGCTTTTAAAAAGACTGCAGGGGATATTCTCCGTACGTTAAGAGCTTCAGAAAAAGCACCAGGTCATAACCGCATTTATACAGCAGGAGAAAAAGAATATCTTGCCTGGCTGGAGCTTAAGGATAAAGGTGTACCGGTCGGCAAATCAGTGCAAAAAGAATTAATTGAAGTCAGAGATGTGCTTAATTTACCATATGTATTCCCTTTTGAGTGATAAGATGATAATAATATAATAAAACGAATGCTAAAAATTAATAACGAGGAGAATGAGGACTATGGACTACGCAAAAGAGTCTTTAAAAATGCATGCCAAGTGGAAAGGGAAGATAGAAGTTGTTGCAACTGTTCCTGTAGATAATAAAGATGATCTTTCATTGGCCTATACTCCCGGTGTGGCACAACCTTGTCTGGAAATCCAAAAAGATGTTAATTTAAGTTATGAATTGACAAGACGGCACAACATGTGTCTTGTCGTTACCGACGGTTCTGCTGTATTGGGTTTGGGAGATATAGGTCCTGAAGCTGCTATGCCTGTTATGGAGGGTAAATGTGTACTTTTTAAAGCTTTTGGCGGTGTGGATGCTTTCCCTCTGTGTATTAAATCCAAAGATGTTGATGAAATAGTTAATACCATCTATTTGATAAGCGGAAGTTTTGCCGGCGTTAACCTTGAGGATATAGCAGCACCACGCTGTTTTGAAATTGAAAGAAAGTTAAAGGAAAAATGTGATATACCGATTTTCCATGACGACCAGCACGGTACCGCAGTGGTTACACTTGCAGGGCTTGTTAATGCATTGAAAGTAGTTAATAAGAAAAAGGAAGATGTGAAAATCGTAATCAATGGCGCGGGTGCAGCTGCAATTGCAATTACAAAACTTCTTCTCAGTGACGGTTTTACGGATATTACCCTTTGTGACAAAAGCGGCTCAATTTATGAGGGGCGAAAAGAGGATATGAATCCCTCTAAAGAAGAGATAGCCCTTGTTACCAACAGAGAGAAAAAAGTAGGCACATTGGCTGATATAGTGTCAGGTGCAGATGTCTTTATAGGAGTTTCGGGACCCAATGTTATGACAGCCGATATGGTTAAAACTATGGCTAAAGATCCGATTGTGTTTGCCTGTGCAAACCCGGTTCCTGAAATATTCCCTGACGATGCCAAAAAGGGCGGTGCGAAAGTTGTTGCAACAGGCCGTTCTGATTTTCCAAACCAGATAAATAATGTCCTGGCTTTCCCGGGGATTTTCAGGGGTGCATTTGATGTCCGGGCAAGAGATATCAATGATGAGATGAAAATTGCAGCTGCTTATGCCATTGCAGATCTCATAGCGGAAGATGAATTATCTGCTGACTATATTATACCTAAGGCATTTGATATGCGTGTAGGCAAGGCTGTGGCAGAAAAAGTGGCTGAGGCTGCCAGGAAAACTGGTGTTGCAAGAATTTAAACATCATTTGTTTTTAAAACGGGACAGCAATATTTAAATAAATAATTACAGGATGTTCAGAAGAATTTTCTTTCTTCACAGGTCGGCTGTTGAAGAAGCGTATAAATCTGGATATCCTGTTTTCTTTTTATTGAGGAGATTTTTTGTGACTTTATTACTGGTATACATTCATATAATCTCATATATTTTTAATTGACTGTTAGATTAATGGTATTGAGGGTAGAATTAATAAAACAAAGGTTAAAGAAACAGAGGGGGTAGACAATGAGTAAAAAAAATCAAGATTCAGCAACCATTATGGTTATATTTGGCGGGACAGGTGATTTGACTCACAGAAAACTCATGCCTGCTTTATATAATCTGGTTATAGATAATCTTTTACCCCGTAATTTTGCTGTTGTGGCCATAGGCAGAAGGGAAAAAACTGACGAGCAATACAGAAACGAAGTTTTTGCGTCTATAAATAATTACTCCCGAAACCGGGTTGAGGCAAAATATTGGAACAAGCTTAAAGATATAATTTTTTACAGAAAATTTGATTTTACGGATATGTCAGGGTATAAAACACTTTCTGAAACCCTTGGCAATCTCTGTGGCAAATTCCATGCCGGATACGAGAGTACAGAGTGCAACAGGATTTTTTACCTGGCTGTCTCTCCCCAGTATTTTGAGACTATAGTACATGGTCTTGAGGTAAGCGGGCTTGCAAAAAACAATAAATCATGGGTAAGGCTTGTTATCGAGAAACCTTTTGGTGAAGACCTGATTACAGCCAAAAAGCTTAACAGAAAACTGCTTGAAGTATTTTCAGAAAATGATATATACAGGATAGACCATTATCTTGGGAAAGAGATGATACAGAATATACTGGTTTTGAGATTCTGTAACTCTGTGTTTGAATCTTTATGGAACAATAAATATATAGATAATATACAGATATCTTTGTGTGAAAAGAATGGCATTGGAACCAGGGGAGAATACTATGAAAAATCAGGTGCAATGAGGGATATGGTTCAAAACCACATAGTCCAGATTCTCTCGCTTGTTGCTATGGAACCACCGGTTAATCTTGAGACTGATTCAATCAGGACTGAGAAACTTAAAGTCGTTCAGGCCATAGAAGATTTCACACCTGAGCTTTTAAGGAATAATGTTGTGTTTGGTCAGTATGGAAAAGGTTTTATAGATGGGGTTCAGGTACCGGGTTACAGGGAAGAGGAAAGGGTTTCACCTGTTTCTAACACCGAAACATTTGTAGCTTTAAAACTTCACATAAACAACTTCAGATGGGCAGGAACACCGTTTTATATAAGGACGGGCAAACGCCTGGGCATTGCTTCATCAGAAATTGTCGTACAGTTTAAATCATTGCCAAATATACTTTATTTTAAAGACAAGGATCATCTGCAGGAACCCAACCTGTTGGTAATACGCATTCAGCCAAATGTGGGAGTATTCTTCCAGTTTAATACGCGTGATTTTAATTCCTATAACAATATCGTATCCACCAAGATGGATGCAAGTCAGATAAACAGAAGTTCAGGAAATACGCCAGAGGCTTATGAAAGGCTGATATACGACATTTTACGCGGGGATGCCACTCTGTTTTCAAGGTGGGATGAAGTGGAAGCATCCTGGAAATTCGCTGATAAAATAATCGAATATGGAGGAAAAAAAGATTTCAACTTCCCCAATTATGATGCAGGAAGCATGGGCCCTGTCAAAGCATTTGAACTGCTTGCCAGGGACGGAAGAGAGTGGATAAATATATAGGGGGTGGAGTTTTGAAGATTTACGATATTTCTATGGAAATTTTTCATGAGATGCCTGTTTATAAAGGAAGGGATTTCAAACGCCCTATAATTGAGATTGACTCAGATTTTCAGACAGGCAGTGTTTACGAGTCAAGGCTAAATATGAATCTTCATACGGGAACTCATTTTGATTCACCGCTACACGTGGCAGAAAATGGAGAAAATCTGGACAATCTTGATTTAGACAGAGTTGTAAGGCACTGCAAATTATTTGACTTGACAAAGGTAAACAACAAAGTTACAGCCGAAGACCTGGCAGAAAAAGATATTAAAAAGGGAGATTTTATCCTCATTAAAACAAAAAATTCTCATCTGGACATTCTGGAAAAGGATTTTATCTATCTTGATGAGTCGGCAGCTTTATACCTGAAGGAAAAAGAAATTTCGGGGATCGGTATTGATTCGTTGGGAATAGAAAGGGATCAGCCGGGGCATCCAACCCATAAAACACTGTTAAATTCAGGCGTTTTAATCCTTGAAGGATTAAGACTGAAAGATGTGGCTGAAGGAGAGTATTTTCTCATTGCAGCACCACTTAAAATCAGAGGAGTTGAAGCAGCCCCGGTAAGAGCTTTGCTTATTGAGAAAAGTGATTTGGAAAATATTTAATATATGGACAATTTTGATTTAAAATTGAGAAAGGGGAGTTATGCCATGTATGATGTAGTTATTGTCGGCGGCGGACCGGCAGGTTTTACAGCTGCTATTTATACAGCAAGAGCAAAATTAAAAACCCTTATAATCGAGCGGGCATATTTCGGTGGCCAGATGGCAATTACCGATCAGATGGAGAATTACCCGGGTTTCGAAGCAGTAAGCGGGATGGAACTTGCAAACAAGATGTATGGTCAGGCAACCAAATTCGGCGCAGAGGTGGAGATGGCAGAAGTTGTTGAGCTGGATCTTTATGGTGATATCAAAAAGGTAATAACCAGAGAAAAAACTTACGAGGCAAAATCTGTAATACTTGCCATGGGTGCATCTCCAAGGAAATTAGGGCTTCCTAATGAGGAAAAACTTGTAGGAGCGGGAATCTCTTATTGTGCAACATGCGATGGTGCTTTCTTCAGGGATAAGGATGTGGCTGTTGTTGGCGGAGGCGATACAGCAGCAGAGGACGCTTTGTACCTTGCAAGGTTTTGCCGCAAAGTTTACCTTATACATCGCAGGGATGAGATGCGGGCTACCAAAATTCTTGCTGATTTAGTGGTAAACACACCTAAAATAACTCCTTTATGGAATTCAGAGGTTGAAGAAATAATTGGTGAAAACAGTCTTGAAGCTGTAAAAGTAAGGAACAATAAAACAAATGAAATTTCTAAACTGGATATAAGCGGTCTTTTTATAGCTATTGGATATATTCCAAATAATGAACTGGTTAAGGGGAAAATAGATTTGAATGAATGGGGATATATTAAGACAGACGAGAATATGAGAACAAATATTCCGGGAGTATTTGCAGCGGGGGATGTCAGAGAAAAAACCTTAAGACAGGTTGTAACTGCGGCTTCTGACGGGGCAGTTGCGGCTCATTCGGCAGAACAGTATCTGACCGGGAGAGAATTGTAAT
>ERZ773359.6576-NODE-6576-length-10148-cov-4.714356_pt1 | contig 10148 bp, 9 predicted proteins | sample MGYA00374955_ERZ773359 | MGnify/ENA primary metagenome ERZ773359 (study PRJEB29098, sample SAMN04486028) | biogas fermenter metagenome | study: EMG produced TPA metagenomics assembly of the Biogas fermentation microbial communities from Germany - Plant 4 DNA1...
GGTAGATCACTCCCGCCTGGCAGAAACGGCAGCCGCGGGTGCAGCCGCGGAAAAGCTCCAAGACCATGCGGTCGTGGACAATGTCGCTGTAGGGGACGATAAAAGCAGTCGGATAGGGAGCCTTGTCCAGGCTGGCGACCACCGCTCGCTTAACTCTGGCAGGATAGTGCGGTGCTACAGGTTTTGTCCCCAGGTAAACACCCGCCTCATCCCGCTCCTCCCGGTAAAAGGCAGGGACATATACTCCCCGGATGCCGGACAGAAGCTCCAGGCGGCGCCGGCGGGAAAGGGCTTTCGTTTCTTCCAGAAGCCGCAGCACTTCCGGAAAAGCCTCTTCCGCATCGCCCAAAAGCACAAAATCAAAAAAAGGGGCCAGCGGTTCAGGATTAAATGCGCCCGGACCGCCGGCAGCCACAAAAGGATCCTTTTCGCTACGCTCGAAAGCCCAAAGCGGTATCCCCGCAAGTTTAAGCATGCGCAGGATGGTGGCATAAGACAGCTCGTACTGCAGGGTAAAACCTACTATGTCAAACTGCGAAAGCGGCGTCACCGTCTCCAGGGAGCAAAGGGGAAAACCCTCTTTGTGCATAATCTCTTCCAGATCACTCCCCGGCATGAACACCCTTTCCGCCGCCCAGTGCGGGACGGCGTTGATAATGTGGTAGAGTATTTTCAGTCCCAGGTGCGACATGCCGATTTCATACAAATCGGGAAAGGCCAGGGCTACTTTCATGCTGCACTGTTCATGTGCTTTGGCGACCGCGTTGATTTCATTGCCCAGATAGCGTGCGGGCTTTTGCACGCGCGGCAGGATTTTTTCCCGGAAATAAGCTTGGTAAGACGACATACTGCCTCCAGATAATGAATGCATTTACTGTATTTTTTCCTTTTTACAATTTTACATGACTTGTGGTTTTCCCTCCCTGCACCTGAAAACCTGCCGGAAACTCATGCAAAAGTCTGTCTTTTCCCGCTTATTTTTTACTGTTGCAGGTCAGGGCGGCCTCCGCCCTGGCAAAAATGCCTTTGGCAATGACTGTGTCTACAATATCGTTTTCCATGGCTTCCCCCAGAATGCGGCCATCTTTTGCCACAATCAAAATCCGGTGATATTTTTTCATGGCAAAACGGCGCAGGATTTCCTTGAGCGGTGTATCCGGCAAGGCCAAAAGAGTTACCAGCGGCATCACCCCCTGTTTTTGCAAAAGCAGCTTTTTCCGGCTCAGACTGCGGATGAAGGCATACATGGCCGCAGTCCGCTCTTTCTCGGAAGCATAGTATAAAAAGAAAGCGGCCGCCACCAGGGTAATTTGCAGATTCCCCAGGTAATAAAGATACAGCGCCAAAAAAAACAGCAAGAGCGCCAGGAGCCGGCTGAGACGGATGGCCAGCTCCGTCGCCTGCTGAAAACCAAGCACACCGGAAAGGCGTGCTCTGAGAATCCGGCCGCCATCCAGGGGCAGGGCGGGCAGGAGGTTAAAAAAACCAAGGGTCAGGTTGCAGCGGATGAAAAAAAGCAGGATTTCGCTTTCCCGCCAGGCAGGGATGTTGGCATAGAAAAGCAGGCTTGCGGCAACAAGGGAGAAATTAAAAAGGGGCCCGGCCAGAGAAACAATACTTTCCACCTGCGGATCAAGCTCCAGGACATCTTCTATTCTGGCCACGCCGCCGAAGGGAAACAATTCCACCTCCCCCACTTCCAGCCCCTGGACCCGTGCTACCAGCAAATGGACAAGCTCGTGTCCGAGCACCAGGCCGAATAGTATCGCCGTTTCCGTGAGATAGCCCAAAAGGGCGAGAACGAAAAGCAAGACAAGAAAAAGCCAGTGAAAATGAAAGTTTATACCGCCAAGCCGGAACAGTTTCAAATGCTGCCTCTCCCTTAATAAATGTCCGTCCCTTCCTGCAGCGGGCTATCCTGCTTTATCACATTGCCGGAGTTGACCAGGTATGTTTCCGGGTCCACAGGCTGCTTCTCCTCCCAGATTTCAAAATGCAAATGCCCGCCCCCGCCTTCCTTGGGCGCCACTTTTGCTATGACCTGCCCCGCCGCCACCTCCTCTCCGGCCGAGACGGCAACATCAGCAACACGCCCGTAAATTGTAACCATGTCATTTTCATGCATAAGATAAATGGTGGTCCCGTATATTTCATGTTCCTGCACCAGGTTGACCATCCCGGCAAAAGCTGCATAAACAGGGGAACCGGGGTCGGCGGCCACGTCAATCCCGTAATGCATCTCCAGACTTTCCCCGTCTGCAGCTACTCTCGTCCCGAAGGGGCTGGCCAAAACCCCATCCACCGGAGCAACCATTTTGCCTAAAGGCTCCCCTGGTTCATTTTCATCTTCAACCGCTGCCGGGGGAGCTTGACTACCTCTAAACCATTTAAATTCACGCATGGCCTGCATTACAGGCTTTGCCGCATCGATCCAGGATGCGGGATCCATGTTGCTGACAGTAAGCCGGTAGGCATACTCAGTAATGCGCTCCGCCGGGGAAAAATTGAACAGGCTGCAAACCCCTAGGCAAAGCACTACAATAATGGCGGTCACTGTCTTCTCAAACATGTTGTCCCGCAGCTGTCTGAGCAGTGCCTGCGGTATATCTGCCAAGCCCTCTCCCCCAAAACCGTCCACACCGCTGTAAGTGGACTGGCCGCTGCGCTCCCTCCGGCTTTCAAGCCGGGCACGCAGGCTTGAACGAGGTCTCTGCCACCTCTTCTTCTCTTTCAATTTTTCTCACTCCCCGGAGGTTTGTCCTTTTCCATGTATATTTATAAAAAGCATGAATATACCAAAATTATTTCCAAAGCATCCTGTCCGGGCCATAGGCCGGACTCATTTTCTGCCGGAAACAGAAAAACCTGCGGCTGCATATGCCGCAGGTAGAATATCCCCGACATTGATTCTATGTCTTGTCGACTTTTTTATTTGAGACGCAGTTCGGTCAGAACATCAGTTTCTGGCGGCGCATGCCGATGTTGAGAACAACGCCGATGGCCATCATATTCATCAGCAGGGAACTGCCGCCGTAGGACATGAAAGGCAGGGGCATCCCCGTTACCGGCATTATACCGATGGTCATGCCCACATTGACAAGGACATGAAAAGTCATCATGGTGGCAACGCCGATACAGACCAGCATACCAAAGGAATCTTTTGCCTGGGAAGCAATGCGGATAATGCGGAGAATCAAAAACATGAAAAGCACAAGCAGGATTACGGAGCCGACAAAGCCTGTGCCCTCGGCAAAAGCAGAAAAGATAAAATCAGTATGCTGTTCCAGTAGAAAACCGAGATAATTCTGCGTCCCCTGGGCAAAAAGGCCCTTGCCGTGAATTCCGCCGGAGCCGACGGCTATCAGCGACTGGATGATTTGATAGCCGTCATTGAGAGGGTCTTTGTAGGGATCAAGAAAAATAAAGAGGCGCATACGCTGATAATCTTTCATGTTAAACCAGAGTAGCGGAAACCCGACAACTATCCCTATAAAGATATATGTCAGCAGGTGTTTAAAATTGGCGCCGGCCATAAAAAGCATGCCGAAAAGGATAACAATAAACACCAGCGATGTTCCCAGGTCAGGCTGTTTAAAAATCAGCACCATGGGCACAGCCACATGTAAAAATGCCGGCAGAGAGCTGAAAAAGCTCTCGAAGTTTCCTTCCTGCGCCGCCAGGTGCCGCGCCAGGGAGATGATAATGCCAAGCTTGGCAAACTCGGAGGGCTGCAGTTCAAACACTTTCAGGTCAATCCAGCGCTGGGCGCCGCCGCTGTCCTTGCCGGCAAAAAGAACCAAGAGCAAAAGGGCGACATTGGCCAGGTAAATATACGGAGCAAAACGGTAAAAATAGGTGTAATCTATACTTACAATTATGAGCATGAGAAAAAAACCGACTGCAAAACGGACAGCCTGGCGTTTGACATAAAATAATGGATCGGATGTGGCATTTATTGTTGTACTCGCAATAATAATCAAGCTGATGCCGACAATGGCAAGCACATTTATCAGCAGCAGCCAGTCAAAATTGCGCCAGAGTCTGCGTTCAAACACGTTTTCACTCCTGACTCCATCGGGCGGCGGACAGAAAAAAATAGTGCACGGGGGCCTCCCGGCACTACTATTATACGGCAGGTTCAGCGGAAGGTAAAGCGGGAACAAAAGGGAACTAAAAAGTGCGCCGGATGGCCTTGACGGCCAGATTTGCCTCCAGGACAGCCGTACCCTCGCTGCGGTGCATCTGAATCACCGTATTGCCCTCATCAATTTCCATGTATTTTGAAATAACGCGAATTATTTCTTCTTTAATGATGTCCAGGAATTCCGGTGAAACACTTGCCCGGTCGTGGACTAGCACCAGGCGCAAGCGCTCTTTCGCCACATCTTTACTGTCCTGCTTGCCCGTAAGGGCTTTGAGCAATGCTTTGAGGTTCATGATCCACTCCTTTCTAGCCGCCGAAGCCGATGAGTTTTTTCAGCCTTCCCAGGAGAGAGCGGTTCCGGTAGAAATTAAGAAAAGGAACTTCCTCTCCCATAATCCTGCGGACGATATTGCGGTAAGCCTGTCCGGCAAGAGAACCGTTTTCCTGTGCGGCTACCGGCTCTCCCCTGTTGGTGGAAATAATGATTTTTTCGTCATCCGGCACAACACCAATCAGGTCAATTGCCAGGATTTCCAAAATATCGTCAATATCCAGCATGTCACCGCGCTTCACCATTTCCGGCCGCAGGCGGTTAATCAGCAAGCGGGGGCCGCGCAGCCCCGCCGCCTCCAAGAGGCCGATAATGCGGTCGGCATCGCGAACGGCAGAAACCTCCGGGGTGGTAACAATGATAGCCCTGTCCGCACCGGCAATGGCATTGCGAAAACCCTGCTCTATCCCTGCGGGGCAATCCACAAATACATAATCGAATTCTTCTTTCAACTCTTCGCAGAGCTTGCGCATCTGTTCCGGGCTGACGGCACTTTTATCGCGCGTCTGGGCTGCGGGCAGCAAATACAGGTTTTCATAGCGTTTGTCGCGGATTAATGCCTGTCTGGTACGGCAGCGTCCTTCGACCACATCCACCAGGTCATACACAATCCTGTTTTCCAGCCCCATCACCACATCAAGGTTGCGCAGGCCGATATCGGCATCAATGAGCGCAACTTTTTTGTTTAACAGAGCCATTCCGACCCCGAGATTTGCTGTAGTGGTAGTTTTTCCCACCCCGCCTTTACCTGAGGTAATAACAATAACCTCTCCCATGCACTTCAATCCCTTCTTTTCAGTCTTTATTAAACGCGTTTCACCTGGCGGTAATCGCTGCAATCAGGATCCGGTCATCATTGACATAAGCATATTCGGGGGTGTCGGGCAATGATACATTGTCCGGTGCACGGGAAATAACATCGGCAATGCGCAATTGTGTCGGCGCCAGGCGCAGGGCAGCAACGCAAGCATTTCTGTCGCCGCCAACACCGGCATGAGCAATCCCGCGCAGTGTGCCAAAAATAAAGATATCACCGTCCGCCACAACTTCAGCACCAGGATTAACATCGCCCATCACGATCACCGTACCGGGAAAACGGATATACTGCCCGGAGCGCAGTGTCCGCTTGATGACCAGGCAGTGTCCTTCCTGAAAACCGTCAAGGTTCAGCTCTTCCCTTTCTCTTTGACGCCTGGTAGCTCTCACGGCCGGGGAACGCTCTTCTCCGCTTTGTATCTCCGTAATCCGGAGGTGGCTGTACCTGGTAATAACATCCACGAGGGCTTCCTTCTCTTCCTCGGACAATTCACGCCGGCCCACGTCAACTTTTACCGCGGCTTCACCAAAAAAAGCTGAACGTTCTTTCAGACGTTCCGCCAGATCAGCCAAAATATCGTCAAAAGCAGCGTCTTCCAGGCAGAAGATTGTCAACCCGTCTCTTGTTCCTTTAAACTCAACGGCATATTTATGCATAACGTCCTCCGTCGGCAAACCAATGTCTTCAGTTATTTTTCGTCAGAGAGCGCCATATTCCTGCCAGCACGTAAAATAAACGACATTGATTCTATAAAAAGGAAAACGCTCCTGCGAGCGTTTTACTCATTGATTTCAACGTTATCTTCAGCGTAATATTCGGCCAAAATCTGCTTGGCCAGCGGCACAGCCGCCTGGTAACCCAGGCCGCCGTGCTCAACGATGACGGCAAGGGCAATTTCCGGATTATCCGCCGGTGCAAAACCGAGAAACAGGCTGTGCGGCAGGATGCTGTCATCCTGACTGGCCTGGGCTGAACCTGTTTTGGCGGCCACTTTGACGGGCAGTGTCCGCAGGCTGCTTCCCGTTCCGCCCGGTTCGGTAACTGCCTTCAACCCTTCATGGATGGTCTGCCAGGTAGTTTCGCTGACATCCATTTTGTTCAGCACTTCCGGCTCGGCAGAAAAAATCGTTTTGCCCTCGGGAGAAGTAATTGTCTGAACCAAATACGGCCGGTAGTGCGTTCCTTTGTTGGCCAGTATAGCCCCGTAGTTTGCCAGTTGCAAAGGCGTGATGGCATGCCCCTGGCCGATGGCCGCAGTCAGCACATTGCCCGGATACCAGGGCTTGCCCTCCTCCCGGCGCAGCAGTGTTCCCTTGACTTCCCCGGGCACATCCCTAAGGCCGGTGGGTTTTCCCAGGCCAAAGTCCTCAGCATATTCAATGATGGTGTCTATACCCATAATTTTGCCCAACTCAAAAAAGAAATTATTGCAGGAAACCTGCAGGGCACGCACCACATTGGAAGCCCCGTGCACGGCGCCTCCATGGCAGCCCCTGGGAGGTTCTCCACGGAAATAAACCTTGCGGCCGACGCAAACAAAACGGGTCGTTGGGCTGATGAAACCTTCCTCCAGGCCCGCCGTACCTACAATCATTTTAAAAGTGGAGCCGATAGGGTAGGCGCCGGCAATGGCTTTATTGATCAGCGGCAAATCCGAATCGCTCATTAATTGCAAATAATCTTGATTAAAAGTGTTGGGGTTGTAAGCCGGGTAGCTGGCCATGGCCCGGATTGCGCCTGAATTGGGGTCAATGGCGACAACGGCCCCTTTGCCTGCTTGACTGTTGCCTCCTTCCTGCAGGCCAACGATGATATCGGCCAGTGCTTTTTCGACAATTCGCTGCAGGCGCGCATCCAGGGTCAGGGTCAAATTGTTCCCGGAAACGGGAGGAACTGTGCCAAGCTCCCTGACCCGCTGCCCGTAATGGTTTGTTTCCACCACTTCGGCGCCGTCCTTGCCCCGCAGGTATTCCTCAAACGCCAGCTCAATCCCTGTCTGCCCCACAATATCAGAGATGCGGTATCCTTTTTCCTTGCCCCATTTCTGATACTGGTCGGCCTGAATGGTACCGACATAGCCAAGGACATGGGCTGCCAGTGTTTGCCCTGGATAAATACGGACAGGCGTGGTTTCAATAATCACACCCGGCAGTTCAGTCTGGTGTTCCGCCACCTTGGCCACGATTTCCGTAGAAACGTCGTCGGCAATGCGGATGGGAGCAAAACTTTTATACTGCTGCGTGGCAATTTTGCTTTTGATTTCTTCCGGGCTGACAGCCAGAATTTCGCTGAGCAGCGCAATCACTTCGTCCTTATAGGCTTTTTCCAGGTCCAGCAGGGACACGGCAAAGCCCGGCCTGTTTTTGGCCAGAACTTCTCCGTTGCGGTCCCTGATTTCACCGCGGGCCGCCGTGATAGGCAGTTCGCGCAGGCGGTTGTTTTCCGCTTTGGCAACATAATATTCATACTGATAAATCTGCAGCCAAGCCAGTCGGGCAGTCAGCAGCATGGTTACAATCAATACTGCCAAAACAAAAAAACGCAGTCTTTTTTGCAGGGATTTTGTCATAAGCTTCCCTACTCCTCGACAGATTTTTCGGGAAATAAAGCATGCCGCCGCTGGACACGGAAAAGCGGCGGGTAGATAACACCCGTCAGAAAGAAATGGTAAGCAATCCTCACCGCCACATACTCCTGCAAATAGGCCGAAAAGGCATAGGGCAAGGGCAGTGCAAAAAGTTTTATCAAGAGGTAGGTAAAGAGATCGGTAAAAGCGCTGATGAAAGCAATTAGCGTCATCGGTGCCGCAGTCATATCCTTATAGATATCATCGGCAAACATCCCGGCCAGCGCACCTGCCAGCATTTTGACAGCGGCAAAAAAGCCAAGGGGAGAGCCAAAAAGGATATCCTGCAGCAGCCCGGCACACGCCCCTATGATGGCACCGTTTTTCGGCCCGCCCAGGATACCCAGGGACACTGTGACAATCAGCAAAAAATCAGGATGGACGCCGGCGGTGCCGGCCAGTGCCAGGACAGAGCCCTGCAGGGCGATACCAAGGACAAAAAGCAAAGCTGTAATTAAAACCACCATCTAGGAAACATCCCCTTCCTGCGGTGGTTCTTCCTTACTTTCCGGTTCTGTTACGGCTCCCGGAACCACGACAAAAACTTCTTCCAAACGGTTGAAATTGGCAGCGGGCTGCAGGGTGGCATAACTTGTCAGCCCCTGTTCGTCTTCCTCTACTGCCAGCACCGAACCGATTAAAAGTCCTTTGGGGAAAACTCCACCCAAACCGGAAGAAACCACTGTATCCCCGGGCAGGATATTGGCATCCCGCGGCAGCTTCATCATCCGCAGGTAGCCGGGACTTTGCGGATCACTCTCCACTGTACCCACCGCCCCTGTTTCCCGGGAACGCTGGACAACGGCGCTCACACTGCGCCGCGTGTCGGTTAACAGCTGCACCTGGGCTGTGGATGGCGAAACGGAAAGGACGCTGCCGATGAGGCCGTCTGTGGTAATAACAGCCATCCACTGTTTTACGCCATGTCTGGAACCTTTGTTAATGGTTACAGTGGAAAACCAGTTGTTCGGGTCCCGGGCAATTACTTCCGCTGCAATCAGCTCATATTCCGAAGTTTCACGCAGCCCAAGCATGCGGCGCAACCGCTCATTTTCCTTGCGCAGTTCCGTCAGGCGCGCCTCCAAGGCAACGGCCCGACTTAGCCGGGAGCGGAGTTCCGCGTTTTCCGCCAGCAATTCCTGGTAGTGTTTGATTGCCGCCAGCATTTCCTCCACCGCATAAGTCAGACGTTGAAAAGCCCCTTGAACAGGGGCTACTACTTCCTGCAAAATTATTTCCGGCCACGTTGCACCCTGCCGGTTAACCGTATAAGCGGCAAGCAGAAGTAAAAGAACCATAGCGGACAAAATGGCCAGCGTCTTCTTCAGAATTTTTTTCCGCTGATTTTTATTTTTGGGAATAAGCACCGGTTTCACCTTTTATCCCGTCCCCGGCTGCTATCCTACCCGGCGCGGGGTAAAAGCAATTTTACGCAACAAATCAATTTCGCTCAGAGCTTTGCCTGCCCCCGTAGCCACGCAGTCAAGCGGGTTTTCCGCAACATAGACAGGCATGCCGGTTTCCATGGCCACAAGTTGATCCAAGCCGTGCAAAAGGGCGCCCCCGCCTGTCATCACAATGCCTTTGTCCATAATATCCGCCGCCAGTTCAGGCGGTGATTTTTCCAGGGTAATTTTGATAGCTTCCAGAATGCTCGCCACCGGGTCGGCCAAAGCCTGTTCGATTTCCTCATCGCTGATCTGCTGTGTCTTGGGCAGGCCGCTCACCAGGTCGCGGCCGCGGATTTCCATTGTTTTGGGATTGTTTTTGTCACGTTTTGCGGTACCGATGGTAATTTTAATTTCTTCCGCCGTTCGCTCACCAATCATCAGATTGTAGTTCTTTTTAATGTAATGGGCAATGGCCTCGTCCATTTCGTCGCCGCCCACTCTGATGGAGCGGCTGACTACGATGCCGCCGAGGGAAATGATGGCGACTTCAGTAGTCCCTCCGCCGATGTCCACAATCATGCTTCCCGTTGGTTCTTCCACCGGCAAGCCGGCACCAATGGCCGCAGCCATGGGTTCTTCAATTAAAAAGGCTTCTTTGGCCCCTGCCTGTTTGGTGGCATCAATTACCGCCCGTTTTTCCACTTCAGTGACACCGGAGGGCACACATACAACGACCTGCGCTTTGAACATGCTTTTCCGCTTGTACGCTTTTGCAATAAAATGGCGCAACATAGTCTGCGTCACGTCAAAGTCGGCAATGACCCCGTCCTTCATAGGCC
>ERZ773359.6578-NODE-6578-length-10143-cov-4.972938_pt1 | contig 10143 bp, 6 predicted proteins | sample MGYA00374955_ERZ773359 | MGnify/ENA primary metagenome ERZ773359 (study PRJEB29098, sample SAMN04486028) | biogas fermenter metagenome | study: EMG produced TPA metagenomics assembly of the Biogas fermentation microbial communities from Germany - Plant 4 DNA1...
GGATTACCCAGTTTATCCTACCCTTATTTCTGGTATCAATTATCATTATCCTTAGTTTGTCCTTATATGATGCCAAGCTAGGGGAACTTCTCCCGTTTATGGAGCATGGGCTCGGCCCCATAATAAGCGGCGCTGTCGAGCCGGCTGCTTTAATAGGTCAGATTATTATCGTAACCATGCTCTTCCCCATGATCAACACTCCCCAGAAAGTAGTAAAGACGGGGATAAAGGCTTTAGTATGGAGCGGAATTCTTCTAAGTTTGCTTACCGCTATCTCCATAGCTGTTTTTGGCCCCAAAATGCCCGGGGATTTGCTTTTTCCCTTTGTCACTCTGGCTAGAAATATTAAGTTTACCACGATTCAAAGGCTGGAATTTTTTATAATGTTTATCTGGGTATCCGGAATCGTAGTTAAAGTTTCCATTTTCCTTTATCTGGAGAGTGTTGCCATCATGCAAATTTTTGCCCTCAAGAACAAAGCAATAATATTTGGCTTATTATTTATGGTCCATACTGTTTTAGCAACTTTACCCTTCAGCAATCCTCAGGAAACAAACTTGGTATTGACTAAATTTTGGCCCTTGATAAGTTTTGTCTTTGAACTGGTGGTTCCTGCCGGGCTATTGTTTATAGCTCTACTTAAAGGACAAAAGGTGGTTTTAAGAAAGTGACAAGAAAAAGCCGCGTTTTAGCCCAATGTTTTATACTGCCTTTTATTCTCAGCTCACTTGTTTGGTGTTCAGGCTGCTGGAGCAGTAAAGAGGTTGAAGATCTGGCTTTGGTAACCCTGGTAGGAATGGACTTAAGGATAGAAAACGGGCAAGAAATCTGGAAAGCTTCAGCCTTAGTTTTATGCCCGCAAAGTCAGACCCAGGGCGAACAAGCCGGCCAAGAAAGCCGGGAAAGATATTATGAAGGGGAAGGGCCCACTCCTCAGACCGCTATTCTTGCCTATTCCAGGGCTATGTCTCGTACTCCCTTTTATGGTTATATCAGCGGGTATATAATTGGGGAAACTGTAGCCCAAGAAAACCTTATTCATTTTGTAGAAAGCGCTTCCAGATATTGGCAGACACGCCCTAGGAATGTCTATTTTTTAGCCCGTGGCCAGGCCAGCGAGGTCTTAAAAGCCGGGGGATCGTTGGACAACAGGCTGTCTATCGAATTAACGGAATTTACGGATCACCGGGCAACTGCAACCGGGCGGTCCATCGGCGTTTATCGCTATGAATTTGAAAAATGGCTGGCCAGTAATGACCGAGATGCGGTTCTCGGTGTTATTCAAACCGTACCGGCTAGCGAAGCGAGCTATAAGCCGGGAAAGGATCAGGGGGAAGAAGCTCAGGGGGGTAATGAATCCGGCAGCAAACAGAACAATTCAGCAAGTAGTGAAGAAAGCAATAGCACTCAGGAAAATCTTGTAGAAGGAATTGGGGTGTTTCGGGATGATAAACTGGTCGGCTATTTGAACCGGGAAGAAACCGAAGGCTGCTTATTGATTTCCCGCCAAATTACCAAAGGGGAAATGGCGATTGCAGTAGAGCATGACAATCAGCTGTTTACTTATTTCCTATTCAAGTCTAAAAGCAAAATCAAACCCCTTGTGAATAACGGTCGGATTTCCTATCAGGTCATTATTCAAACTGCGGGCGGAGTGAACGACCAGCCTGGTTTTACCTTAGGGGTTAAGGAAATTCGAGAATTAGAAACAGCTGTGGGCGAACAGCTTAAAGCTAAAGCACTGGCCGCTATAGAAAAAGCCAAAGAATACGATTCCGATTTTCTTGGTTTTTCACAGGCTCTGCATCGCAGCAAACCCAAGGTATGGAAAAGCTTCGGTAGCAACTGGCGACAGGCTTTTACTACGGCGGATATTGAGGTTATTGTCAAAGCCCAAATTACAAAGACCGGCAAACTAGGGGATAAGCTGGAAGTAAAAAGGGCTTCCGAATAAGAATTAAGAAATATAATCAAAAAATAAAATAAAAAAAGAAGCTTCTGTATGCAAAACGAGAAGCTTCTTATTCTTAATAGAAAATTAACGAGATTTTTTATTTTTCCTTAAGCTTTCCCTAGCCAGATTATACTTTAGCTCCAGATCTCTGAGTTTATTGATCAAGGCTTCTTTTTGCTCTTCCGTGTGAGTGCCTAATTCCAATTCTTGTTTAACGTTAGCCATTTCTTTTAAAAGGCTTGCTTCCACAGGCAGGTAGCCCGAATTGCGCAGCACGGAGTAAGCCGGTCTCATCTCCGGAGGAACCATATCCAAGTAAGCCAAATCTAACGGCTTGCCTTGTCCGGGAAGATTATCTAATTCGCCGTTTTTTATAGCTTCTTCAATTTTGGCCAGGGCAATCTTGGCGAAAATATTAAACGTCATCCCACTATACCTTAATACTTTCTTAATGCTTTTTTATTCTTTTCCTATTCTTTTCTATTACTTTTTACTTTAGCCTTATTGTAGCATACAAAGATCTTATTCTTTCTTATACATTTTTTATGCCAAAAAACTAAATAATAACTAGGTAATCAATAATGACAAGCAATACTCAGGAGGAAACACAATGTCTATAAAAATGTCGACCATGGATGGAAACGAGGCCGCAGCCTATTCTTCATATGCCTTAACCGAAGTTGCAGCTATATACCCGATAACCCCTTCCTCACCGATGGCTGAAAATGTTGATGAATGGTCTGCCCATGGGGTAAAAAACCTATTCGGCCAGCAGGTGAAAGTGGTGGAAATGGAATCCGAAGCCGGAGCAGCCGGAACGGTCCATGGTTCTTTGGTCTCAGGAGCTCTGACCACTACCTACACCGCCTCCCAAGGTTTATTGCTCATGATTCCGACTATGTATAAAATTGCGGGGGAACTTTTGCCTTGTGTTTTTCATGTCAGTGCCAGGGCTTTGGCCACCCACGCTCTTTCCATTTTTGGGGATCATCAGGACGTGATGGCTTGTCGGCAAACAGGTTTTGCCTTGCTGTCCTCTACCAATGTCCAGGAGGCTTTGGACTTGGGTTATGTAGCTCATTTAGCTACCCTGAAAGCCAGAATTCCCTTTTTGCATTTCTTCGACGGCTTCCGGACTTCCCATGAATACCAAAAAATTGAAGTCCTTGATCAGGAAACAATCCGGCCCTTGGTGGATTTTCAGGGTATTGAGAATTTCCGAAACAACAGCTTGAGTCCGGAACATCCGGTGTTAAAAGGTACCGCCCAAAATCCCGATGTTTATTTCCAAATGCGAGAAGCAGCTAACCCTTTTTACGCTGAGGTACCGGATATTGTAGAACAAACCATGCGCGATATAGAGAAAATCACAGGCCGGGTGTATCACCCTTTTAATTATTACGGAGCCGAAGATGCTGAATATGTTATTGTGGCCATGGGGTCGGTCTGCGATACCATTGAGGAAACCGTCGATTACCTCCGGTCTAAAGGAGAGAAAGTGGGAGTTGTGATTGTCCATCTTTACCGACCCTTTTCCGCGAAACATTTCTTTGCGGTCTGTCCCCCAACAGTAAAAAGAATTGCAGTTCTCGATAGAACCAAAGAACCTGGGGCTCCCGGGGAACCTCTCTATCTTGATATCGTCGAGTTATTCAGTAATCATACTGCTAAGCCGTTAATTGTCGGTGGCCGATACGGTTTGGGCTCCAAAGATACTACACCTTCCCAGATTATAGCGGTTTTTGACAATCTCAAGCAACAAAATCCTATAAACTATTTTACCATCGGTATTGTGGACGATGTAGCCCATACCTCCCTGCCGGAGGAAGAAATTGTGGATACCACTCCTTCCGGCACAGTAAGTTGCAAATTCTGGGGGTTAGGCTCGGACGGCACAGTAGGGGCTAATAAATCCGCGGTTAAGATTATTGGGGACAATACGGATCTTTATGTACAGGCTTACTTCTCCTATGATAGTAAAAAATCAGGAGGGACTACGGTATCTCATCTCCGTTTCGGCCCTAAACCGATAAAATCGCGGTATTTGGTATATAACGCCGATTATATAGCTTGTCACAACCAGTCATTTATTAACCAGTATAATCTGGTTAAGGGGCTTAAAAAGAACGGCACCTTTGTTCTCAATTGTCCCTGGACACCGGAGGAACTGGAAGAACACCTGCCGGTACCTTTAAAAAGATATTTGGCTCAAAACAATATTTCCTTTTACATTATCGATGCTGTAGGCATAGCTCAAGAACTGGGCCTTGGTTCAAGAATAAATATGGTTATGCAGGCAGCCTTCTTTAAACTTGCCAACATAATTCCAATCGAAGACGCCGTTGATTATCTAAAAAAGTCTATCGAGCAAGCTTATGGCCGTAAGGGAGAAAAAATTGTTAACATGAACAAAGCTGCGGTTGACCGCGCACTTACCGGACTGGTAAAAGTAGAAATACCTGAATCTTGGGCTAACTTACAGCATGAGACCTCAAATACCACGGACAGCTTCACCAAAGAAAAGCTTAAACAAGTACCCGATTTTATCTCCAAAATCCATGAGCCTATTATGCGCTATGAAGGGGATGAACTACCGGTCAGCACTTTTAAAGGAATAGAAGACGGCCGGGCTCCCTTAGGCACTACAGCTTATGAAAAACGCGGTATTGCTGTCTTTATCCCTGAATGGCAAATCGACAAATGCATTCAGTGCAACCAATGTTCCTATATCTGTCCTCATGCCACTATCCGGCCTTTCCTTTTAGACCAGGAGGAAAAAGAAAATGCTCCGGACACCTTTAAAACCAAAAAAGCCATTGGCAAAGGGCTGGAACAACTTCATTACCGTATTCAGGTCGATCCGCTGGATTGTACAGGTTGCATGAACTGTGCCGATATTTGTCCTGCTCCAGGTAAAGCCCTGGTTATGAAACCGGCAGTCCAAGAAATTGAGATGGAAGCAGAAAATTGGGAATATGCTTTGAGTATTAAACCTAAAGAAGACAAGATTAGCCGCTTCACCCTCAAAGGGAGTCAATTTGTCCGGCCCCTTTTAGAATTTAGCGGGGCCTGTCCGGGCTGTGGGGAAACCCCTTATGTTAAACTTCTGACCCAGCTCTTTGGGGAACGCATGATGATAGCTAACGCCACGGGCTGTTCCTCCATTTGGGGGGGGAGTTTCCCTTCCATCCCCTATAGTACCACGGCCGGAGGCAGAGGACCCGCTTGGGCTAACTCCCTTTTCGAAAATAATGCTGAATACGGTTACGGTATGTATCTAGGCGTCAACCAACTGCGGGAGAAGTTAGCCCAGCTCATGAAACGAGCTTTAAGCATGGAGCTTGATGACTCCCTAAAAAAAGCCTTTGCAAAGTGGTTAGAAGTTTATGACGATGGTGAGTTATCCGAACAAGCCTCTCAGCAGGTTCTGCAGATACTTCATCATCATTCGCAAGCTAACAACCCTGTCCTTGATGAAATAATTAAGTACAAGGATTATTTAGTAAAACCTTCTGTCTGGGCCATAGGCGGTGACGGTTGGGCTTACGATATTGGTTATAATGGGGTTGACCATGTTTTGGCCTCCGGCGACGATATTAACATGTTGGTCCTGGACACCGAGGTATACTCTAACACGGGCGGACAGGCTTCCAAGGCTACCCAGACCGCCGCCATTGCCAAATTTGCTGCCGCCGGCAAAAGAATTCGTAAAAAAGATTTGGGCTTGATGGCTATAAGCTATGGCTATGTGTATGTGGCCCAAATTGCTATGGGCGCCAATATGCAACAGACCATAAAAGCCATAACAGAAGCCGAAAAATACAAAGGACCGTCACTTATCATTGCTTACTCCACTTGCTTTAACCATGGCATTAAAAACGGTATGGGTACCAGCCTGCGTCAGCAAAAAAATGCAGTGGAAGCGGGATACTGGCATCTTTACAGGTATAACCCCGATTTGCAAAAAGAGGGCAAGAATCCATTTATGCTGGATTCCAAGGAACCAAAAACAAATTTCCAGGAATTCCTGCAAAGCGAAGTCCGCTATTCCTCTCTAAAAACTGTTTTCCCTGAAATAGCCGAGGATTTGTTTGTCGCTGCGGAAGAGCACGCCCGCATCCGCTATGAAACTTATCGCCGCCTGGCGGAAGGTATGAAAGTGTAAAAAATGAGGAATTTTTAAATTCCTCATTTTCCAAATTCCTCATTTTTTGTTGCTGGAACTATCGATCAGCCAGCCATCCAGGCAGACGCCGGTTGCATGGTCCACTTTACGGGCAAACGCTTCAGGATACTTGCGTTTCCACTCGGCCATTTCCTCATCAGTAACTTTCTCAACTTCTACCAAGAAGCCGCTGACTACCATACCTGTAGCATTCTTAGAGGTAATAGTAGCGGGGGTAATCAGGTTGATCGCTCCTCCGCGATCAATCCCATTAGGATCGATCGGGTCAAAGCGGGCCCCGTGGTCCATATAGGCTACTCTGGGTATTAAGCGTTCGGTGACATAAGCTGCCCCGAGAACAATCCCTCGCTCATTGAAGATCTTAACAATATCTCCATGTTTAATACCCCGTTTTTGAGCTTCGCTGGTATGAAGCCAAATAGGTTCATATTGGTAGCCGTCCTTGGCCCGTATTTTCATGGTCTCTATTTCCCGGGTCCAGGTAATGTCGTCACATTGGGCGTGCATGCGCCAGCGACCATGGTTGGACATGCAGAGCAGCGGATATTTCTTGGCCCGTTCACCCCAAAGGCTTTCGTCATGACTTTCGCCTTTTTCTATCCATTTGGGATAAGGCGGGCGCTCCTCATCATCAGGGAAGTATTTTTCTAAATCTGTAGAAGTAAACTCCAGCTTGCCGGTTGGTGTAGACAGAGGCATTTTATCCGGATCTTCATAAAATTGGCGCCATCCGGGAGGAACTTTGACCACATCCGGATCAGGCGGAAAAATAATAATGTTATCTTTTTTGAACTCTTCGTAGTCTGCGACTTCAGCAGCTCCGGAACCTTTGTAAAAGAGCTCAATAATCTCTTCCGTAGAAGCATTTTTGGTGTAGGCATCGTAGTACTTTTTCCCTAACTTCATAGCTACTCTGGCCACAGCTTCAAAATCTGAGACTGATTCTCCGATCGGAGGACAAGCGGGAAATTCCCGATATACTGATTGGTAAGTTGCACTGCTGATATCTTCCACAATATCATCCATCTCAAACTTTGTAACCACAGGCAGAATGATGTCAGCCATATAACAATCGTTTTCCAGCCAGGGATGCTGAGCAACAATACATTCAATAGACTCATGCTGCATGGCTTTCACAAATTTATAGCCGTCATTCCAGCAGGTTACATTGCACGGCGCATCAGTCCATATCATATGGATGCGGGAACAGCCGTCTGCAGGGAATTTATGTTTTACCCACTGCTCTTCAGCAGGCCCGCAAAAGGAGTTAAGACCCCACCATTCGACCGATCCCTTTAATATTGCTTCATGAACAAGACATCTGGGAATTGACTGGGCGGGGGGGATATCCATTGGCTTGCAAAGTTCAGCAAGCTCAGGCACTTTCTTGGCCCGCTCTGAGAGACCGAACCGGCCGGCGCCTTCCGTGTTGGCGGGTCTGACAGCCTCACAGAAGATAGGTACTCTTGGTGCTACCTTGCTCTTATAGGGCACAGGATAATTCTCGGAGAAATAAGCCCATTCGATCATTTTGGCTTGATGTACCCCGGGCTTGCCCAGGCCTTGCATTCCTAAGAGGATGGCTTCCAGCCTGGCAGGTTCGGTAGCGTAGGGGCCGCGGATACCAGGTCCGCCATTACCGTGGATAATACTGGTAACCCTATTTGCCCAGTCCCGAGCCAGCGCTTTAATTGTCCACTCCGGCACTCCACATTTTTCCGATGCCCAGGCGGGAGTTTTTGGAATGCCGTCCTCTTTGCCAAGTACATAATCGAAGAAAGGTTCATAGCCAACGGCATGAGTTTCAACATATTCTTTATCATAGGTGTTTTCAGTCAGCCATACATAGGCAATAGCCAGATGGAGAGCGGCATCCGTATTAGGCAGTACAGGAATCCACTTGTCGGCATGAACTGCAGCCCCGTAGTTTAAGTCCGGACAGATATAGATACTCTTTAAACCGATTTCAGTAAGCCAGTAACAAAGACGGCTGGCCATCATGCCATCAATTCCGAGCGGGGTGGTTTCCGGGTCACATCCCCAGAAAAGCAGCAATTCGGAATGTTCGGCAATGTCCGGATACAGGTTGGCCGCCGGCGTCATTTGGCCTACAGGCTCAGCCCCCCAGACATTTTTTGCTCCCCAGCACCATCCTTCCCAGCTATCCTGGTTACGCATTTGAATGGTATAGCCACCTAAAAGTGAGAGTAAACGGTTCGCGCAGCCGTGACCTGGAGCAATATGTTTACCTTCGCTGTGCATATCTGCTTGCGAGAGGATAGCCGACGGTCCGTATGTTTCTTTAATGCGCAGCAGTTCATCGGCAATTATCTGGGTAGCTTCGTCCCAACTTATGCGAACATATTTTGATTTACCACGATTTTGTGGATTACGTTCGCCTTTAGGATCCCAGTCTACCCGTTTAAGTGGATAACTGACACGGTTAGCAGAATAGACACGTTTCTTATATGCTTGGCCCACAAAAGAATATGGGGAACGATTGGGCGGCCCGAAAGATTTGCCACGGGCTTCGATCTTCCAGGGCTCAACATCATTGGCTTCTATCCATTCGTCATAGTAATAAGGTCTGATTCTAACGATTTTATCGTCACTGGTATCAACGACTGAGATAGCTCCCCCTTGTTGCCCGATGAGACTGGTGCCTTTGAAAGTTTTGCGTTTGTCCTTGATATCAATGGGTTTGTGATCCCTGCCTTTCCTCCTATTCTTTCAAGATGAGCTGTTTCTTCCATTGACCAAATATTATCACACAATAAAGCTTCGGTCATTGTGCTAAAATTAAAAAAATTAAAAAATATTGTAGATTATTTAAAACAAAAAAACCTACCCCTTATTCTAAACGGTAGGGTAGGTCTATTTTTCTGCCTATAGCTCGTTGGAGTCAACCCATTCTTTAGCATGCTCCACATCCTGAATACGAGGGATAAGTACCTGGGACTCTGGTTTCATTTCCTTCGAGCTTTGAATCCAGGCCGCCGTTTGGTGATTTTCCACCGGAAGGGCGTTAAAATGGTCTTTCTTTTTTTTATCATACTTCGTAATTTTTTTATCGTTCATTATATGCCACCTCATTATCTTTATTATTCACTCCGATAAATGCTTCCTTTTTATTGTTTCATGGCTAATAAAAAAAATACAAACAAAAGGAGCTATAACCATCAAAGTTTTTGCTCCATCTAAAATATTTTGCTATAGTTTACGTCCATATTACCTGTTATCCTACTTTTCTTTTGCCTGAAGGGCTTTTTTGGCTTTGGTAATAACTTCTATCAGAGAATCTGCGGTTTTATCAATAATTTCGTTTCTGTGAGACAGCCCATACGACAGCTTTTCCTGAATTTGCTCCTGAACCTTCAAGGCCTTGTCTTCTAAATCTCCCCAGAACTCCTGGATATTATCCCCGTATTTTTCCTGCACCCCCTGAAAACGCTCTTCAACTACCGTTTTCATCTCGTTCACGTTTTTCAGTATTTCATCTCTGACACCTTTTGTTTCTTCCATCGTTTGATCTTTGACCAGCGTAGCCAGTTCTAGGAGTTTAGCTTTTATTTTTGTTAGATTGTCCTGCATAGTTCTTTTCACCTTTCCTGAAATTCTTTTTGGCTTTATTAATATTTGAATAATAGCTAGTTATTAATATTTATAGTACTAGTATACGCAAAAAAGTATTAAGTGGGAATAAATAAGGAACCTACCATCCCGCACGGATACAAGTCCCCTGACTGATTATTTGCTTGTTAGAAACTTCGTAGATATAATAATAATTAAGACACAAAACAAAGAGGCGTTTTTATGGGAGAGAGAAAACTAGATAAATCACTTGGTATTAGAACGGTAGGTATAAGAGAATGGACAGACAATAAGGTTCAATATAACCGTTATGAGGCTACACCATACAAGGCTTTAAATATACTTTTTGAAAATTATAAGTTTAGAGACGTTGATAAAGTTGTAGATTTTGGATGTGGTCGAGGCAGAGTGG
>ERZ773359.6580-NODE-6580-length-10140-cov-126.035895_pt1 | contig 10140 bp, 2 predicted proteins | sample MGYA00374955_ERZ773359 | MGnify/ENA primary metagenome ERZ773359 (study PRJEB29098, sample SAMN04486028) | biogas fermenter metagenome | study: EMG produced TPA metagenomics assembly of the Biogas fermentation microbial communities from Germany - Plant 4 DNA1...
AAGAAATAAGAAGGAGGGTGGATTCCGTGGCAAAAGAGCTGATTTTCATGGGTCGTAAGGACGGCAAGGTTCGTCTGGCTTTATTCGACAGTTCCCACGGGGTCGCTCGTAAGTTACCCGTAAAGGAAGTGCCAGAGGAAGTATTCGTCCAAGGCATTAAAGAAGAAACACTACCTGTGCGGGGTTTCGGTGTCCATAGGGGCAGGGTTACTTGCAAATATGGTGATTGGTACAAGTTACCTGAAGTTGGGGAAGGCCGAGCCTTCTCCATTTTCGGTCTTGTTCATTTCGGCAAGGTTGAAACCGACAGTGAGGGAAACTTCCCTAACAGCCCACACGGGTCGGCAACTTATAAGCAAATGCTTTATTATGGGTTGGCGTCCGTTGAGTGGGATACAGGTATGTTTAGGGTTCTTGCTCCCGGAACGTACTTCCGAATGGCTGATGTGTCTGGGATACTATTCTATACTTACGACGGTCCTGTAACCAAGAATAAGATACACCCTAAGCAGTTAGATGATTTCTTTGACAAAGCCGACTATGTATTTGAGGAATGTGAGGCTGTCGAGAATATAGAGCAGATAGCCGAGTGGTCGGGGCTTTTTGTGAAATCCCCATACGTATTTTTGCAGTGGATGTACCAGAAGTGTGAACCTTTTGCGTATAGGGAGGATTCTGAGAATGAAATTAAGGGTTACTTGTTAGACATTCACGGATATGATGACGTTAAACCGTTGTTGCTTGGTAAGAAGCCGATAGAGCGTGTGGATATACCTGAACACATGGACCACTTGTCGGTTTTATCTGGGCGACAGATTAAGGTTATTGATGTCAACGACTGTTATTCTGCCGACCTTTATGGGGTCAATGGTGTAGATGTTTATTGCAGTCGTACAACCTGCTTGAATTTTAGTGCGGGTACTAAGGCAAGACTTATACGTAGTGCAGATTCTGTGGGCTTGACGATTTACGGATGGGAAGGTTACGACGGTAGCGGAGGCGACTATACTGGCTTAGGTATAGATACCTTAACGACCTGCTTTACAGGACCTGCGTCATCAGAGAAGTTCATCATAGACGCTTCGATAATCAGGAACTGCTTCCAAAACATGATAAATGTTGAGGTCATTATGAAAAGGACACCGAAGCAGATTTCTGACAGCTTTACAAACTTCGTAGGTGACGTAAAAGCCGACGCCTATCCTTATCTGGATTATGCGTTCAATAAGGCTGAATTGCAGACACCATTGGATTTGACCCAGAACCAGTATATAAGCAACTCCTGTAATGATTTCAAGGGGCGTATTATCTTACCTGAGGCTTTTGGTTGGGTTGAGCGTAGAGTGTTTCAGAAGTCAGGGGTAGATAAGATTAAAATGAAGGTCGACCCTGCTACTAATTCGTATATTGGGCGGTATGGTAATACACACAATTTAACTATTGATAACGCTAATCTTACCGTGGAAGTAGAGAGTGTAACTCCTAACAATCTGTTAAATTTCCGATACGGTAGTGTTAAGGATTTATACTACACAGCCGCTCCGGGCAGTTTATCACCGAGGTTTCAGTACACTTCGATATTACCTACGCAACCAGTTACGGGGGTTACGGAACTTGTGGCCGAAGCTTTCGTAAGGGTTAATAGGACGACATTGGATTTTGGTTTATTCCCTGAGGTGTCGGTAGTTCCGAAGGAAGTGGCGAACGATTGTAAGTTTAGCACGATTATTTTTGGACCGAACATCAAGAAGATTGAGGCGGGGGCTTTCGTAAACTGCGACAGTATCCGCTGGGTATACATTCCGAAAGAGGTTGAGGAAATAGGCCATTTTATCCGTAGACCTCGAATTCCATATACTATCGTAACTCAGCAAGGTTCTCCTGCGGACGCATACGCTAAGAAGTATGGTATCGACGTAAGATACGCTGATGGTGTAGATGAGTTCAAGAGGGTTACGCAGGAAATTCCTGAGGAAATGGAGGGAGCTGTGGCTATTGCCATTTTATCTGGTAAGGGTGATGGTGAAGAAGCTGCGGTACTCCAAGCTTGTGAGAGAGCAGACATTCCTGAGGATTACAAGGAGCGTATAGCTTTCATTGAGAAGACTGATTACGATTTAGAGAAGGTCGACTGGGTGAATAAGGTAACCTTCAACAATGATAAGCCTGACTTCAATGTGGATGAATCCCCAAGGCTTCATGCAGTTATGGCAACAATTTCAAACAGTGCGGAGTATAATCCGAATGTATTGAAGGTTACGCACGATATGTTGAGAAGGTATTCTGACACAGGAATGTTCCGTAGTGGTGCGTATGCAATGGCTTACGCATCGTTGGACACTTCACAGCAGGACGAACATTTGATTTGGCTGGTAATGAACGGAACTAAGGTAATCAACGCCTTTACGGAGAAGGTTTCTGCGGTAGATAGTAGCATTTCTATCCGTTCTGCATTGAAGAAGGCTCAGGATACTGACAAGGAAGGTAGACCTACGACCATGCTTAGCAACATTATTGAGCATATCAATTTGACTGGGCGTGGGGTTAGTGTTCGAGGCAAGTCTCTGAAAGATAGGACTTCCGCTAAGGTATATGAGGCTATGCGTTGGACTTACGCTTTGCTTGGTGTATATAAAGGCACAGGTAATCTGAGGTACTTCGTAGGTGTAGATATGACTAACTTGAACTTAGTCAGCTTCAAGCTTTCATCGGGGGTTGTAGTAGATGACGGCAAGCAGAAATACTCGTCACATGACATCTGGGGTATGGGCTTAAAGGCTATAGGAGGTACACAGGATAAAGAACTTGCCAGCTTGGACGGACTTACTCGTATGTACAGTGTGATAGGTGGAGCCGACACAATGTTGCAGGCTTGCTTGGGTGTAGACCTTCCGAAGTGTACTGAGTACGACTTTACCCGTCCACAGACTGAGGTTAAAGCTCTAAGCACGCTACTGACAGTTTTATCTGGGTACGGACCGTCTACTACGACCGTGGCTGAGGTAAAAGAGGCATTTAGGACGTGCGGGCTTGCAGTACCGCTTTCAGCGAAGGCTTGGGAGAAGCTTTATAAGAACTCGTACTTCCATGAAACCGAGTATCCTTGCAAAGATGGCAAGGTTAAGCATTACGAAAGACGTTATGACTACAATAACTGGTTCGTATTAGAGGATGGCAGTGTTTATGCGTTTGCATTTAACGACAACATTCTTGGTAAATTGCAGAGCATTGTATCCCTGTACGAAACAGATTTTGACAGCATAGGCTTCCGTGAGGAGCATTACGCACTGGTGAATAAGATGCTTCCTGCGTCAGAATTCCTCTTTGTGCGTGATTTCAGGTCTGGCGGAACTTACAACCGTTATGGTTCGGCCAGTGCTTGTTTAGCAATTAGCCGTATTTCAGGAAAGCCTTGTGTTGCTGTGAGGATTTCAGGGCATATCGTACCGCTGTTCTGGACGAATTCCTTTGCAAATGCAGTAAGAATTTTAGAGCTGAGCGGATATATCTTGTTCAATCCTAATCAGGACTGGGCTTACAAGAGCGGCGACAATATTACATCGGGTATTTTCGCAGATGAGCGAGAATTTGATAGCGGGATACCTTCCTTCAAGTACGCTTCTGAGAAAATGAAGCGTACGAGGGAGTATATCAGACGTGGAGAGGCGGACGGTTATGCTTGTCCTGAGGGCAATCCCGAAATATTCGCTTTGGCTACGAAGAATCCGAAGGTATCTGATTATGTTGAGGGAGGTGCAAACTAATGGCTAAGGAACTGATTTATTTGGGCAGGGATGACGATTGTGTTCGCTTGGCTTTGGCTGATTTAGAGGATTTATCAGTACGCACCGTACCTGTAAAGAAGGTCTTACGCACGGAGTTGAATAAGCTCCGTGCAGAAGGCTTGCAGATTACTGGGTATGTAGAGAGTGATACGCAGGCACAGGTGACGGACGATACCTTTGTTTATGTAGCTGAGGTCATAGTAGAAGCAAAGACAGGATACTCTGTAACCAGAGACGCTACGGAGAAGCAGAGAGTGCGGGTATTCATAAGCGGTGACGGCAGGTTACGCTGTGTACATCCTTCTATTTACAATAAGTTTAGTGCGGCAAGGACGCTTATACTGCGACAGCGTGTGAAGAAGCTTGCTCCTGAACTTCTTTCCAAGGTACACTGGGAAGGCGACTTTGAGCTGTTCCAGAAGGACTTTGGCTTGCGTGAGGAGGATTTGTATACAGAAGAATATGTGTCCCAGTATATGCTTGGGTTCGGTTTATACAGTTCAAGGGGTGGCTTTGGGTATCTGTACTTCTATCCGACAATCCCTGATTATACGGTAGACCAGCCGTTTCGAGTAAATATTCCGAAGATGGTTTTATCCGCACAGCTTAACTTTGCTTTGGACAGTGCTGTGCTGAATATAAGAGAACTACATTGTGTTATGCGTGGATATATGGAATCCCCTTGTTGGAGTACTGTAGAAACGCTTTACGCTAACGATAAGACTTCGGTACAACTGACTAACATAGATGTCAAGCGTATTGTAGGAGAGCCGATTACAGAGGTCGGCAGTCGTGGCAAGATTGGGCAGGTATGTAGTGGCGTAGTCCGTGGACTTACGAATTATTACCCTGATTTGTTCAAGGACGCAGGTTTAGTGCGTATTGAGGATAGCTTCCGTGATGGCGTAATTGAGGGTGATGTGGTTATCCCAGAGGATGCTGAGTTTTATAATTGCTTCGAGAACATGACTATTAAGGGCAATGTCATCTGTAAGAAAGGTGCTGTGCTGGACTCTTGCTTTAACACGTGTAAGTGTGAAAATGTATTTGTAGAAGGCGACAGTGACGCAAAGCCTTGGTATAAAGCTACGATTGTCGCTTCATTCCATGATACTGCTATAACTGGTAATGTGGATGTCAGCAATACGAAGCGGATTTCATACTCCTTTACAGGGGATATAGGTGGGGCGGTACATTTCTGTCCGAACCTGACTGAGCTTTCTCAAAACTGCTTTACTTCATATAGGGATAAGCGTTTCACGATAAATGCTCCTGCGGAAAAGCCGTTCCATGCTGGGCTTCAAAATAAGCAGGCAGTATTGGTTGTAACTGGGGATGAAGGTAGCTTCAAAGGTGTGGAGGTAGCGGAGCTTATATGGAATACGCAGACAAAAAAGCTTCCTACGAAAGTCTTTGAGGGTGCGAAAGTACTTCCGGCGAACCAGCTTTTATCCGTAGAGGAAACTGCGGAAGACGCATTTGTAAGGTATAGAGGCAATTCTTTGGATTTCCGTATGTTCCCGAACTTAAAGGTTATAGCTCCTAAGACAGTTCAGGAGTGTGAGCTATTAAGTGCTGTAATTGTGGATGGCAAGGTTAAGTTAAGTCCGACAGCTTTTAATCGTTGTCCTAAGCTGGCACATTTCTATATCGGCGACGAAGTGACAGGCGTAACTGCTTCGGTATTTAACAATATTGCTCCGCAGGTGCATATTTACTACGGTAACAATAAAGCAGTTGAGCGATTAGCACGTATTCCGAGGTTTGTGCTTCATCCAAACAGCAAACCTGAGGACGCTCTGGCACATCTGGAAGAAAGAGCCGAAATGCTTGAAACTGTGGAAGTTGTCGCTACATTCGCAGCGATTGATGGCGTAAATGACAGGGTAAATAATGATGAGAAGCTTATAGCACAGGCAGTTGTTTTGGCTATGAGCGAAACTGGTATGTGTAGTGATTTGGCTACAAGGTATCCCGTGATACCGAAGTGTGCTAAGGCTATTCACGAGTTGGACTGGGTGGCTACTGCTCCAAGGAATTTGAATTATTCTGATGACGCTAAGCGTGAGGAGTTAGTAAGGCTTTTGGTGGCAATGGCTACGCTGACGTATCCTTTCTGTGATGAGGTGCTGAATTTTGCAGGTTCAAAAGGTGAAACCGTGCTGGAATCTACTAAGTATGCTTTTATTCGTAGCGGGTTCGCTGTATCAGGTGTGATTAACTGGGCGTATGTAGTCGTAGACAAGGCTATGGACACCATTATTCATGCGTTTACCTTTGGTGGCGGTAGAGACGAACTTGCAGAAATCAACAAATATTTGCCTTACGCATTAACAGGTGACCCGTGTGCCTTGCTAAGATATGTTGAGGACACTGAATTGGTATCACGGTATAATGGGTTATTTGATGACAGGTTGTACACTAAAATCAAGGCGGCGGTGTGCAATAGCTGGTTACCGTTCGGAAGTTACAAGGCGGGTAGTAAAGTTGCGGTATACGGCGTAGACCTGTATTCAGGCGATTTTGTATGCTTCCCGTACCTAAGCAAGACCCGAATTGTTGCGGGAACTATTTCACCTGACGAACTGCATGAATGGTGGTTTGCAAGGTTACATCTGAAAGGTATTAGGTGTGCAGGTGACACTTCTACGATAATCCCGATTATAGCGGGAGGAGCCGACGAAAATCTGGCACGTTATAACAAGAGCAGTAAGTTGAAGAAGGTTACGGCGGTAGATACAGGCAGGATACCTTTTGCTGAGAACCCTGAGGGGGCACAGACGCTTTTATTGGCGTTTACACGGGGTAAGACAGACGCTACTGTAAAGACAATCAGTGATTTGCTGGTGAAATCAGAGCTTTATCAGAAGGACAACCGATTACCGGCTACTGCGTACTTTAATTACAGGTCGCAAGAGCATACTGTACAGTTGGCAGATGGTAAGATGACCCTCTACGACTTTGGTAAGATACAGTATTCAGCTGCGGAAGTTTACAACGCAGTGAATAATACTTCTCAGTGGTATGTAGGCGTAGCTCGTGTTGAATACATTAAGGCGTTGCTGAATAAGATTTATCAGTCTGCGGGAAACCCTGTGGATATAGACCGAAACATCTTCCACTACACAGTCAATGAGCGGTACATGGAGCTGGATATATTACCGTTGACAGGGAAGTTCAATAGTGATTGGATATTCCCAAACTATAATAGGCGGATGAAACCTGTCGACACAAGTGCCGTATGGCTGGGCGTAAGTCCAGTATCATTTAAGGCTTGCTTGTACTTCCAGAGGACTACGAAACTGTCAACGTATCCTGAAAAGAACCAGCTGAAGTCAATTATGTTTTGGTTTAACTCCCTCAAGAGTGCTTATAAAGCGGCAGGCGAGTTAGGTTTTAGTCCTTTTGCGGGGATTACCGATACCAACACCCGCAAAGGTTTATACAGGCATTTGCGTGCTGATGGCTTTGGTGCTGCAAATTCCGATATAATCAGGAATACTATAAGAGCGATACGAGAAGGACGCCCAGACGGGTACATTCTCAACGACGACAAGTGCAGTCAGGTTTTATTCGACCTTGCTTGCAAGCAACCAAAGAACATTTGAAGTTAGGCCGATGCGGTGTATAAGATATAAGACAACACCTGAGTGGAGAACCAAAAGATTGGAGGTTGGAGAGAATGAGTGACGGCATAAATATAAATAATATTCACCCCGAACTGGCAGCACAGTACACTAAGGCTGTGAAGATGTTGAACACAGGCGGGGCTAAGACAGCGATGGAAGCTTATAAAGTACTGACGACTCCGGGCAGAAATCCCGATGAAGAAAAGTATAGAAAAGAGAAAATTCCACAGCTTAATCAGCTTGGACGGGCATGGTTTGCGATTGCGGGGGTAATGAACTTCGTAAATCGTGCGAAACTGCAGAATACTATTCTGCGTACTTCTTTTGGCGGGGTTCGTGTAATGTTTGCCGTACCCGCCAGAGGAACACACTACCTGCTTGCAGTAGACATTACCGTGGACGTAAATGGTGGTGTAGTGGCTACGCAGTGGGTAACCAGACAGCCTGTATCCGCACAGAACATCCCGATTTTATTGGCGGGTAAGACACCTACGCTGTGCGAGAGCGAGTTGGACGGCGATTACTTCGAGAAGTATTCCGAAATCAATGCGATTACGGCAGGTATGCGTAGAACCCCCGAAGCGATGGAGAAGGCTGTTCTTACAAGATTGGCCGAGAAGATTAAACAAATGCGGGGTTGCTAATAACCCCGCATTGTAGTATACGCTGAAAGGAGGTTTTATTCGTGCGAGAGCTGGTACTTACGCACTTAATAGACGAAATAGCAACGATAGCCCTTGTGGACTACGATAAATACGAAGTTGCTGTCAAAAAGGTTTATGTTGAAGACTCGAACCTTGAATCTGGTGAAATAGCCGAGCTTATCAAAGCAGGTAAGATACGCCTGTATCGTAACGCTGAGCATATAGATGTTCAGAGGGAAGCTTGGTTGGCTTTTGACCCAGATAGAGGTTGTTTGTGCGTAGACCGTGATGGTAACGTCAGCGTAGCTCCTGCGAGCGAGTATTTTCAGCTTACGGACAGGGTTTATGGATACAGTGCGACGACGTCAGACCTTTATAAGCCGAAGCTCTTAGGTAAGATGGAAACCTCATTCTACAAAGCCCTCAAAGAGGCTGAACGTAAGTATGGGGCTTCCTTGGAGGACAGTCAGGTACGCACTGAGCTGATGAATAAGTTTGGCATAATCATTGAATTCAAGAAAGATAACTATGGGTGGAGTAAATACACCGACCTAAGCTTTAACCTATATGGCAGAACCATTGACAGATTGGATTTATCCGACGATATGTCATCTTTAGTACTTAAAATCGAGGCAGGACACGTCGAAGAAATCTGGGCTGACAGGGAAGAAGTCAACATCAATATAAACGAAGGAGCGAGTGTTGACAGGATTAAGGTATCCCACAGAGTGAAGAAGCTGGCGTGCAGAACCAGCAACAGCAATGAGGTTGAGCACCCGCTGCTGATTACGGACGCTGAGAATTGTGCGTTGGAGCATTTGGAGGGTTACCGCAGGAGTGACGCCGACCTGTCTATATTCAAGAACCTACGCTCTTATAGTCACTGCTGGCGAAACTACAATTCCAGCAAGGTACTTCCTCTGAACGTAACCTTGAACAACTTGGACGACAAGGAATTTGAGGAGAGTTTTATTGGTGTTGAAATCCAGACACTGTTACCTCATGCCGATGGGTCAGGTACTTTTGACTTGACAGGTATTAAGAAAATGAGAGAGTGTTTCCACCGCTTCTCAGGTGTGAATCATATCTGTGGAAGGGTTACTGAGGACATCGTAACGAGCTTCATTTCCGAGGAGTTTGCGGGAACATTCGACGTAACCATGCGTATGGTTGTAGGCTCATTTGCGTATAGGTGCAAAGGTAGGACTCCGTACTATACCAATCTGGAAGAAAAGCCGTTGAAATATAATCCGACAGGTATTATTCGTCTTGAAGTTCCTGCGGGTGCAGTCCTACCACATGGCGGGCGTAGTGACAACGGTGTAGGTGTTATTCATCTGGGGCTTACAGGCAAGTACGAGGTGCTTCCTTGGAAGCAGGAACAGCATTTGACTTATGGGGACGGTGACAGGATACGTAAGCTCTATATTGACTTAGGCAAGAACTTGGAGTTCCACATACATTCTGAGGTATCTGACTGTTCAGTGTCGGGCGGTTGGAGGGTAAGTAAGGACGACATAGACCCGGTATTCCATCAGACTGTGTTTAGTCTAAGTCGAGGTAGCTTCCCATATCCGAATGTGAGGGGATACGGCGATAAATGTTTCTCTCATCACGAGTTTAAGCCAGCATACCTATGTCAGCTACCAGAAGGGTTGACTTCTATCGGTGCAAGAGCGTTTTATTCGACGAAGGGAATAGACTACTTGGTAATCCCTAAGTCTTGTGAATTCATAGGAGCTGCGGCGTTCTCAGAAATGAAGTCTACGACATCCGACCTTACGACAATTTGTGTGTACAGGGATTCCTACGCACATAAGTGGTCTAAGGGCAAGAACCTGAGAATACTGGTAATAGACAGTGTGGATGATATTCCGAAGCCGACATCAACTGCAACTGATAGTGATTTCTTGGCGGCATTTGTTGAGACCCCGTCATGGGCAGACAAGAGTAAACCTTTCGTAGCCAAGGTACTGGTAATGAGTTCAGTTGATTTGATGGGTTATATAAACCCGGTGTGTCAATTAAGTCCTGAGCTGGTGGACTTCTTCACTAAGGAGTATGCTTCAAAGCCGAGGACGA
>ERZ773359.6581-NODE-6581-length-10140-cov-31.865345_pt1 | contig 10140 bp, 7 predicted proteins | sample MGYA00374955_ERZ773359 | MGnify/ENA primary metagenome ERZ773359 (study PRJEB29098, sample SAMN04486028) | biogas fermenter metagenome | study: EMG produced TPA metagenomics assembly of the Biogas fermentation microbial communities from Germany - Plant 4 DNA1...
ATATGGTACATAATTAGGTTAGCAGGGTGGTACAGTATTCGGTTAGCCATAGCAAGTGTATAACTGCATGTAGTTTTTTGAAAAAAATCGATTTTTTACATTGATTTTCATTTGATTATATTCTTGATATTTTAAATAGAGCTTCTCCAATAACCTGATCCATGTTGTAATATTTATACTCTGCTAATCTTCCTATGAATAAGAAGTTGCCGTTACTTTCTAACTTTTTTACTTCTTCTATATATTTCTCTCTTCTTTTCATATTTTCTTCAGTCATTACAATATAGTAAGGTTCTCCTTCTGCTTTTGGATATTCAAAACACACTGTTGTTTTATCTGATTTCTCATTTAAAAAATGTTTAAACTCTGTTATTCGTGTCCAATCATAATCATTTGGATAATTCACGGTTGCAACAGGTTGATAATACTCTTGACTAAAAGTTTTAAATTTTAAATCTAAAGATCTATATTCTAATTTTCCATATTTATAATCAAAATATCTATCAAGTTCTCCTGTGTAGATAGTCAAATCAGCGTTGATTTGATCTTTAATGTCAAAATAATCTGCGCCTAATAATATTGATATATTTTTATGATTCAACATATTTTCAACCATTTTAGTGTATCCATTTTTTGGTATGCCTTGATACTTATCTGAAAAATATCTTTTGTCTCGATTTTCTCTTGTAGGTATTCTTGTAGCAACCTCTGGAGCTAATTCTTCAGGATCTCTTTCCCATTGTTTAGCTGTGTAATTCTTAAAAAAAGTCTCGTATAATTTTTCTCCAACTTGTGAGACTACTGCATCTCTAAAATTTTTTGGGGGATCATTGAATTTGGATTTTTTTACTTCTTCTTTCAAAAATTCATTTACTTCATATGTTGGTATTTCTATACCATAAATTTCTTTTATAGTATCTCGATTAATTGGAAAAGGTATAAAATTTCCTTCTACGTAACTTAACACCTTGTGCTGATAACAATTAAATTCTGTGAACCTATTAACAAAATCCCATACTTCTTTATTATTTGTATGAAAAATATGAGGACCATATTTATGTATTGTTATACCGTCTTCATTCTTGTAATCGAAACAGTGCCCAGCTATATGTTTGTGCTGTTCAACAATTAAAACCTTTTTTCCTTTTTCAGCTAACATTCTTGCAGCTGTGGATCCTGCTAAACCCGCACCTATTACTAAAGTCTCGATTTTCATTTACATCCCTCCAAAATCTACATTGTTTGATTTAGAAAATTCATTTCCTATTTTCTCATGTTTAAGTAATAGCTTAAATTCGTTGTGTAATAAGTTTTGAAAATCATAAGTTTTATCTTTCTCTGTCTCTTTTGGAATGAAACTATTAGGTATCTTTAACTCATTACTCAGTACCTTAAAATCGAAACTTTCTCTGTAATCTTTAAAATATGTCCAAGATTTTTCAAATCCTGGCATAACAAGAATTTCCACACCCATTTCAAAAAGTTCGTAACCTGCAGTAGAAAAATTGAAAAAGATTGCTTGATTAATGTTATTGTACAATTCATAAATACCATTAGTAACAATTTCTATATTTTTACAAGTACCAAACATTTTTCGATACTTAGAGATATAAGGAAGATCGTTAGGATGAGGTTTAAGCAAAAAAAATATGTTCGGATTATTTTTTAATAATTTAAAAAGATTAGTTTCATACTTTTCAATGTCTCCACTTGTTGGAATAATTGCTATCTTATTAGCTACTTTTTTATCTTTATTATAAAAATTTTTTACTAACCTAGGTAAGCTTAAACCACCACCTACTAAAATGTGTGTGTTATCTGGAACATCAAATATTAATCTTTCTTCTAGATTGTTTACCGTATAATACTTTGGAAGAAATTTTTTTGAAAAATTTTCATTGAAAAACAAATCCAAAAAAATTGTTTCTCCAGAATTAATTCCATGTTGAAACTCTAAAGTTGGGAACTCTTTTTCAAAACCTAAGGAGATTAAAGCAGGTCCCCACTCAGCAAATCTTCGGGAGATTCCCAAAAGCTTTTTCTCATTGTTTTGCTTAATAAACATAGAATTAAAAATATATTTGATGCTTAAAGCTCCCAGTAGGTTGTTGACAGTTTTAATATAAACAATTTTAGCAAAATCTATTATATTTATGTCTTTGAATTTTTGAAATTCGTTAGCCAAACGCAAAGATATGCTCCAAATCCTTTCAATTAATTCACTTTTTACGAACAAACTATTTTTGAAATTATCCTTAAAAATTGAATAATTATTTGAAAGAGTAATACCATAGATCGTTCGATAATTCGGATAATATTTGGGATCTCCGTGCAGAAGTGGCGGATTTGGAAATTCATATAACAATACTTCGTTTAACAAACTTGAATTGTTGATAAAAAATGGATCAAATGTTCCATCAATAATGTATTGATCACTTCCTAGTTTCATGTGACTTCGTCTATAACCGGTGGTTATAAATATATCAAAATTATTATCGGAATTTAATATATCTCTTGTTTTTTCATACCAATCATTAACTAGTTTTTGGTTTATTGTAGATTCAGGAGTCCCAATTTTAATTAGTCCTAAACAGGCTAGTCGAAAATTTATTAAAATAGAATACCATATAGGGATTCCCTTATATTCTAAATCTCTTATCTCTTTTCGTTTATCCAATAGACTTTCTAAAAAAAAGCGTTTTTTGTTTTACTTTTTCTTAGAAATTTATCTGCTTCTTCAAGATTGTGCTTAAATATTTTATAAATAGTTAGTAATTCATTTTTAATTTCTGTATATTTGGGTGAATCAATAAGTTTTATATAATCAAAAAACTTGAGATATTGTTTTGCCATAAAAAAATTTCTGCCTCGGTAAGCAGTTTTTCATCAAGAGTAATATTTTGGTCTTGATATAAATTATCTATTTTATCTAAAGCATTAAGTGGAAAGGATAGATCAAATAATTGTGAAACCTCTTCTATCTTTTCTGAATGAACATAATCTGCTGTTAATAACTTCAAATAATTCATACTCTTTTATTAAATTATGGATTTTTTATATTAGTTGACAGGCTTTTGATAACATTATTTGAACGAAATCATCAAAATATTTTTCAAATTCATAACTTTTTGGATTGAGATTAGAACATATGTTTTTTAATTCACCAGCATCTTTGAAAAAAATTACTTTATTATTAAAGTTAAGTTCCATATATTTAAGAATGCCCGTTGGAGATATCGGTATAACGTTTGCAAATAGATATTCATAAAATCGATTTGGAATGTTAATTTTCTCAAATTCTTGAAATTCATCTTTTCCCCCTATTCCTGAATTAAGTAGCCCAAGATCATATTTCATCAGAATTTTGTAATTTTCTATGTCATTTAAATCTAGCGGTTTTTCAATTATAAAGTTATTTGGATATTCAGATAACATTTGAGAATAAGGGTTAGGTTCATAGTAAACAGGATTATCTACTGATTCTAATAAGGCTCTTGTATGTAAGTGAACTACAAAGTCTTTTTGTATTAATTCTTTAATTATTGGAACGTAATAGTATCTTCCTTGCGATCTAGATTCATTTTTATTCCATACAACTCGACCAGAAAGGATAACTACATGAGTTTTCCCATCTTTCTGAGATAATTTATCTACATTAGAGTTTTTTAATATCTCATGAGCTGCTTTTGAGCGCCAATCAATGTCTGCAAAGATCGATTTGTTAGATAGATCAACAGAATATTTCTGCTTGAAAAAATCTATATATTGTTTGTGGGGTAATATAAGAAATTGAGAATTCTTTAAGGCTTCTAATTCAAAAACTGAAGGATTAAAACGTGTTTCTTTCAAGGATAAAACATATTTTATCCCCATAGAACCTAAAAGTGTAGCAAAAATAAAAGAAGAATCAAAGTCATTGTCCCCTACCCATAAAATATCTGTACAGCAAATGCTATCTCTTATAAATTTATAAAAAGCATTTGGAAAGTAAGAAAATACTTCTGCAACAGTTATAGAATCATTTTTCTTTTTGTGGTTAGCTAACTCATTTAAAATTGAGGTATAAAGGTTAGGCCAAGGTAATTTAAAACCCTCAAGTTTTTTTGGACTTTGTGGAAAATATCTTTTCAAAAGATTTTCTATTGCTTCAAAATTTTTTTGTTCGTTTTCAAAATAATAGAGTTTAAATTTATCTATATTTTCATTATTTATAACATCTAAATATCTATGTGGGGCGACTCCAATATATCCTACTTTGCTAACAGTGTACTTTTGAGAATTATAATTCATGATATTTCCCTCTCTTTGATTAACGAATTGACAAAATGATAAAAATTATCAAATGAAAAAATATGAGAATTATGCATAATATTCTTTCTAATATTAGTTATTAACTCATCAGAATAAGAATAAGGATCAAAAAATAATACATTTCTATCTAATCCTATCGCCATTTGATTTTCAATTAATTCGCGATGAAAATCATTTTCATCATCTGGAATAACAGGAATTATTCCAAATTGTAAATAGGTAATGATCTTTCCAGGAACATTTGTTAAACCATAAACCGAAGGGTAAACATAGCGTAATGCGTTACTTTTTATCATATCATCTTTTTCTTTTACTAATATTTCATGAAAAGATTCGTTCCTTTGATAAAAATCATAAAAATATCCTAGTCCGAATGCATAATTACCATAATCTCTTAGAAATTTTTTTCTTCCTACTTCTATTTCCTCGTAATTACTTCCTCTACCAATGCTTATTTGTTCTTTTAATTCATCTAGGAATAAATTACTTATCGGCGTATAACTATTAATTACTCTCCCCATTGTTAGGATTCTTTTTTTGTAATTATCATGAAAATTAATTTTAATATCTCTCGTGCAGGGCATTTCTACTCTCAAAACCTTTAATTTTTTTTGATCGAAATCTTTGGCAACTTTGTTTAGGAAGTAATCTTTTAAATTTTCTGTATCAAATAAAATATAGTCACATATTTCAATTCTTTTTCTTAACCAATCATTCCATATTTTTTCTGAAAAGAAAGAATCTCCGTCAAAAGCCAACATTGCTATAGCATCTTTATTTTCTTTCTTTATTTTATTTGTCATTTTATAAAACGTTTCAATTTGTTCAATATCACACAATCTATGCGAACGATGTAAATCATTTCCTCCATAAAAATACCCCGTTCTAATCAGAAAATCAATTTGACTGCCCTTGTCATTAAGAAAATCTTCAATTTCATATGTCTCTACTATTTTAGCACCTATACTTTTTAACAATTTATAATTAATTTCAAAAGCTCGCCATGTTTTTGTCTTTATAACATAAACTTCCCAATTATTCTCTATAAACTTTTTAAATGAATCAGGGTAATTGCAAGCTGATCCTACGAGGACCATTTTATTTGTCTTAGCAATTCTATTATCAAACAATTGGTTACGTTCAAACTGAGAATAGTTAAGGACAAGTTGTTCAACAACATGTGGAGGGGCATACTTTTTTGCTTTTTCTGCATATAAATAAGCGTTTTGTAAGTCATCTTTTAAAAAATATATATTTGCTATAATATCATAGTAAACATAATTTTCTTGTTCTACTTCAAGAGCTTCATGAGCGTATTTTAGTGCTTCTTCAAATTCTTTATTATTATATAAGATTTCGACTAAATTGAAAAGTAAATCTTTGTTTTTTGGAAAAGCAATTAATCCATTTTTTAAAGTAGATATAGCTTCATTAGTATAACCCATGTAAAAACAAGATAAAGCCTTTAAATTATATTCATCAGGACTTTTTGGCAAATTATTCCGAAAAAATTCATATATTTTTTCATATTTCCCTTGATTAAACAGCATTTGTAGTTCTTTCTTATCCATAATAATTCCTCTCTTATAGAATAGTATTTTACTCTTTTTATAAATTTTGAAAGTTCAGATTTTGTACATGTTTTAGTTAAAATCTCTTCAAAAAATATCTTAATTCTAATTTTGATTATTTGTTATTTTCTCTGGCATATTCGGGACATGTATTTAGAGAAAAAATAATGCTTGCTACTGGTTCCCTGTAAAAATGTGGATAACACACAATTTGAAAGTATAAAATTTTTACTTTACTAGAGAATGATTTGATGCCAAAATAGCAGTGTAACTCAAATAAATGAAAGGAAATTCTGTGTCTTACTTCAAAACCTTACATTAAACTCAAAAAGTCTACTCTATAATTTAGTTGTTCTATGCTAGCAAATTCTATTAATATATTTGATTAGGTTTCTAGAAAAGCTTTTTCTTAGACGAATGCTAATTTATGGATTTCTAATCTGAAGTTAAAATTAGAATAAATTCCATGGTTTTTTAATTTTGTTAACACAAAATAATCATTCTTAATAGGATATGTATTTTTGATAGAAACAACTATTTACAAATTTTAATAACATTCGCATTACAATACGTAAATTGTTCTCATTAATTCTAGGAGTTAATATAATAAGCTCTTTTCAAGCATTTAAATTAATAGATATACATTAGTTTTTATTTCTTAGTTTGTTTTATTGTTATATAAAAGAAAGTATATTTTAATTATCTTTTATAATTAAAATTTATTGGCTAAAGATTTTAAGATAATTATTTAATTTTGTTGGTTATTAATTGAGAAATAAAATTTACCATTTTTTTAGAAGCATCACCATTTTCGTAAAGTCCAAACTTTCTCAAAAATATTGCTAATTCACTTTCGTATGTTTTATTATCAAATTTTTTTATATTTAAAAATAATTCTTCATTTGTTTTTGCTGTTTCAAAAGGAAGTTCTTCAATTTCAAAATGAACACCTTGTTCAAAACGAAACTCTTCCCAATCTGGTGTATAAAGAAAAACAGGTTTTTTCATAAAAGAAAATTCAAACATTAAGCTTGAATAATCGGTTATGAGTATGTCTCCAGCTGAGATTAGTTCACAAACATCATCATAGTCGCTCGCATTTATTATATCTTCTGAATATTCAATGAGACGGGAATAACTCGAGATATATGGATGAAATCGCACGATTACTTTCCATTCTCCTCCAAATTTTTCTTTCAAAATTATTCTTAACTTATTATAATCTAAATCGTAAACATCCATTCTTTTGTTTTTACGAAAAGTAGGAGCATAAATTAAAATTTTATAATCATTATTTATTTGATAGAATGTTTTGACTTTTTTTGATGCTTTTTCTCTCATATCGGTGTTAAATAATATATCATTTCGTGGTGTTCCAAATTCTAAAATTTTTCCTTTAAATGAAAAAGCTTCTCTATATAGATTTGTACAAAAAGCACTATTCGATATCATATAATCATATTTTTTAGCTTCTGAGAGTAGAATTTCTGTGTAGTTTGGAGAGTGATGAGAAGTTTGTAAACAAATCTTTTTTATACCAATTCCTCCATGCCAAGTTTGAAAAAATATCTGATTTTTTCTTTTAATAGTATTAAAATAATCTCCTGTATCGTTATTAATTATTATTCTTGCAGTTAGAATTTCCATGAGGCTTTCAAGAGTTCCGTACTCTACGACCCTTATTTGAGTTGGGAATGTTTTCTCCTCAATATATTCTCGTTTCAATAGCCATACCATGTCATAATTCAATCCCTGCCTTATAATTTCTTCCGCTATATATTTTGGGGAATCCCCATAGCCATTACCGTGCCTATTGCAAAAAATTATTTTATAGGATTTAATGGGGGATATAATTTCACTAAAGAATAAATTAAATTTATTTTCTTTAATAGGTAAGGCTATATAGAGGCCTTCTTTTTGAGAGATATTCTTGGATTCGTTATCTTGTAAGCTTTTTGATTTCTCTTTCTTTTCTTCTAAATCATTATTTTTCATTCTTTTTTCAAACTGAGAATAGTTAAGGACAAGTTGTTCAACAACATGTGGAGGGGCATACTTTTTTGCTTTTTCTGCATATAAATAAGCGTTTTGTAAGTCATCTTTTAAAAAATATATATTTGCTATAATATCATAGTAAACATAATTTTCTTGTTCTACTTCAAGAGCTTCATGAGCGTATTTTAGTGCTTCTTCAAATTCTTTATTATTATATAAGATTTCGACTAAATTGAAAAGTAAATCTTTGTTTTTTGGAAAAGCAATTAATCCATTTTTTAAAGTAGATATAGCTTCATTAGTATAACCCATGTAAAAACAAGATAAAGCCTTTAAATTATATTCATCAGGACTTTTTGGCAAATTATTCCGAAAAAATTCATATATTTTTTCATATTTCCCTTGATTAAACAGCATTTGTAGTTCTTTCTTATCCATAATAATTCCTCTCTTTTGCTTATATGTATATTAATCATTTCATCATCACTTACAAGAGACGATAATGTAATAAAATTACATTACTGCTGGACAGTTTAACATATAAATAAAATATAGAAATGATTAAAATGATACTGTTAAAATTAAACCACTTGTTTGTAATTGATGATCTTAAATAATTTAATTAATATTTGTTTTATAAGAACTAGAAATAAAGGTAGGTCTTAATTTTAGTAACCAAGTCTCAGAAATGAGTCGGTTGGGAAATTGTTGAATTTTTATTCACATCAATAACCATTCCTGAAATATCACTTACAAGAACTTCTAAAGATTTTCTGGCAACTAATTCAGGAGAAAGAAGTGTATTTTCATCCTCTATTCCAAAATTTTCTCTCCTCATTTCCGTTTTTGTTCTTTCAGGATTAATTGCATTGACCTTACATCCATATGCTTCAAATTCATTTGCTAGAGCTTGCATTAAGTTCACAACAGCTGCCTTTGTTGAAGAATAAATAGAGTATAATTCTCTTCCGCGAGTGTAAGAACTTGATGTAAAAAATAATAGCGACCCTTTTGAAAGTTTTAAATATTTTATAGCTTCTTTTGCTACTACAATTGTTCCAAAATAGTTGGTCTTTATTTCTTCAACAATATCCTCATAGGTTTTGCTTTCCAAAGAAGCCATATTCAAAATTGCAGCAGTATTCACTACATAATCAATTTTACCTTCTTTATCAAACACATTTTTTAACGCTAAAGCCACTGCTTTAGGGTCAGTAATATCTACATTTGTTTTTCTTGAAAAAGAGTAAGTTTTTGCACCAAGAAAGTTTGATATTTTTATGATTTCTTTACCTATACCTCTATTTCCTCCAAAAACTATCAAAACTTTCTCATGAATTTCTTCTTTAACTCTTTCCCATTCTTTGGTTGATTCAAGCGAACGAATTTGGAAAATTTTATCAGCAAAGTACAAATCTTCAGGATATGTAATTTTTATATTAAATCTATCTCCCTCGACTATTCCAACGTTTCCTAAACTATATTTTAATATCAAACTACAATCATCGGTGGTTTGAAAAGGGTCTTTTTCATACATCTCATAAGCTTTTTTTATAATATAGGTTCTAAAACCTTGAGGTGTTTGCCCTAAAAGTAATTCTTTTCTATCAGGGACTTCAACTACTCTATTATTGTTTCTTTTTACTATTGTGTCAGAAGAAGAAATACACGTATCCACAGACTCATACTTATCTAAGTTAACTATTACATCTCGAATAATTTTATGAGTTATAAAAGGTCTAACAGCATCATGAATCAATACAAATGAATTTTCTTCTGGAATAGCAAAAACTCCGATTTTTGAACTTTCTTGACGCGTATTTCCGCCATTCAATATTTTTGTCACCTTTTTGTAGACGTTTTTTAAAAATATGTCTTCTATTAAATATCGAAATGAAGGATTGACTATAATATAAATTTCATCAATTATTTTATCTTTTTCAAAAACCTCAATAGTATGTTCTAAAACTGTTTTTCCAGCTAACTTTTGAAATTGCTTAGGCAATGAATTATTAAATCTTTCTCCGCTCCCTGCAGCCAGAATGATAGCATAACATTTTTTTGACTTATGCATAATGTCACACCTCTCAACAAATAAGTTAATTTAAAAGTAAATTAATTATAATATGTATTTCCAAAAAATTCTTCTTTAGCTTTATCGAATTCTTTTTTCTGGTAGTATATTAGTCCACTAATGTTGTATCGTTTCGGATCATTTTCTGGGGTGTTTTCTAACTGTTCTTGAGCTTTGTTTAGTTCTCCG
>ERZ773359.6589-NODE-6589-length-10126-cov-4.823553_pt1 | contig 10126 bp, 5 predicted proteins | sample MGYA00374955_ERZ773359 | MGnify/ENA primary metagenome ERZ773359 (study PRJEB29098, sample SAMN04486028) | biogas fermenter metagenome | study: EMG produced TPA metagenomics assembly of the Biogas fermentation microbial communities from Germany - Plant 4 DNA1...
TATTCCATAAAGGATTATTTGTTGGGTATATTCTCGTTGGTGAACATGCAAAAGCTTTCAATAAACTCCAGCCACTCATAAATACCGACGTAAGTATTGAGACCATAAATAATATTCTTTCGGTTGGTTAGCCCCCTGCCAAATACATGCGTAATAATCAATAGTTTTCTGACCATTCGGTATAGAACTTGATTATTTCATCTTCAGGAAGAGGCTTGCTGATCAAGTAACCCTGAATCTTATGGCAACCATTTGCCCGCAGGTAGTCCATTTGATCCTGCTCTTCAACACCCTCAGCCACAACGGTCAGGCCGAGATTTTGACCCAGCTTTACTATCATTCCAGTAAGGTCGGCATCATCCTTGTCCGGATGTATATTGTCAATAAAGGACTTGTCTATTTTTAAGGTATCGATCGGGAGATGCTTTAAGTAGCTTAATGAAGAGTACCCTTTCCCGAAGTCATCAAGGGCTATTTTTACTCCTAACTTTTTCAACCTGTTGAGATTGGCGCTTATTACTTTATACGAATCCATCAGAATTGATTCTGTAATCTCCAGCTCCAGATACTGGGGAGCAAGGCCTGTTGCAGTAAGCAAAATCAACGAAGTCTTCCTGTAACAACTGGAAAATAGAGATATTTACAGCAATTGAGATATTGGAATTCTGTGTTTCATGCATTTTTCTGAGGAAAGAGCATGCTTCGCGAAGCACCCATTTGCCTATGGGATTTATAAGCCTTGTTTCTTCAGCAACACCAATAAACTTTAACGGAGACACAAATCCAAGTTCACTGTTATTCCAGCGCAGCAATGCTTCAAAGCCTGAAATAGCACCTGACTTAACATCTAACTGGGGCTGATAATAAACATGCAGTTCCTTATTGTCAATGGCATTTCTAAGGTGCTTTTCAATAAGCATTCTTTCCTTGACTTTTTCATGCATATCATCGCTGAAAAGTACATAACAGTTCTTGCCGGATTCCTTTGCCTTATACAAGGCAATGTCGGCATTCCTGATAAGTTCTTCAATATTATTTCCGTTGGTCGGATATACTGCAATACTTATGCTAACTGTAATGCAAAGAGTGTTGTCATCAATATCCAAAGGCAAGTTAAAACTGCTTCTTATTTCCTGGGCATATCTGCACACTTCATCTATATCATCATACTCAGCGATAAGGACGAACTCATCCCCGCCCAGTCTGTATACCGAACCATGGCGGTCTTCTAACAATGAAGCTAATTTTTCACCCATTTTCTTTATCAGAAGGTCACCAATGGAATGTCCCATAGTATCATTTATAAGCTTGAAATTATCTGAATCAATAAAGAACATGGCAACGGGTTTTTGGGGATATGCGCTTATCTGCTTTTCGAATTCCTCATATAGTGCAAGTCTGTTTGGCAAACCAGTTAAGGAATCATGGTATGCATTTTCTTTAAGTTGATTCTCATGTTCTTTTCTGTCATTTATATCGGTAAATGACCCTGCGATTCTCACAACTTTGCCTTTTTCATCAAATAAAGCTTTTCCTCTGATTAAGAACCATTTATAGCTTCCGTTTTTACAAAGCATTCTGCACTCGCATTTAAGATAATCTGATTTGCCTTGCAAATGCTGTTCGAAGAGGTTCATAACATATTGGTATTCTTCAGGATGGATTAAAGAGAGCCATTTACCAAACAAGTTCTCAGTTCCACTTATATCGTGTCCCAAAAGTTCATACCATCTGTCGGAGAAATACTGCTCTCCGTTCTCTAAATCTATGTCCCAAATCATGTCGTTGGAACCTTCCGCAGAAAGTCGGAAACGTTCTTCACTGATCTTAAGAAGGTTCTGTTGATATATGAGCTCTTCAAACTGCTGACGAAGTTCCTCTTCTGAAGCTGTCAGCTCTTCATAGAGAGCGGTTAGCTCTTCGTGCTTTTCTCTTATCTCAGCTTCACTCTTCTTTAACTCAGTTATGTCACTAAAAACTGTTATAAAGTAATATTTTTTTGGAGAGTAGGCATTTACAGTCACCCATTTGTCAAAAGCGGAAGTGTAGCTTTCAAAAGATACGGGTTCGCCTGTAAGGGCAACTTTCCCATATATTCCAACCCAATCAGTATTTTCTTCCGCTCTGCTTTCTACTTCTTCTTTGTATCGTTTACCGATTATTTCTTCTTTGGAGATGCCCGTAAATTGTTCAAAGGAGGGGTTAACGTCAATAAATTCATAATCGCAGGGATTGCCGTTTTCGTCCAGAATTATTCTGTGAAGCGCATAGGCATTAATCATCTTATTGATAATTGCCTTGCTGAAGTCTTCTGATTCAGCTAACCTTTTATTGGTCTGCTCCAATTCTAAATAATTCTTCTTCACAATTTCATTGACTTCATTTAAAGCCCTGAGTGCAAAATAAACCATGAAGAAAATTACTAATGCAGACAATGTAACATAGACTACACCTTTGATAGAACTTAAGAAAACATAGACTTCTTTCTCTCTTGCCCACATTGCAAGCAGCCTGTCTGAGAATACAATCCAGCAGACACCGAGAAAAGAATAAATACCGGCTATGCTAAGCGCTACTTTTAAGGGTATGTATTTTTTAACTCCTTTGGTAAAGTCAAGATTTTTCGGGAAAATACCAAACTTCAACATTCAGTTACCCCCATAATCTTATTTCTGTATAAATTACTTACTTTTTTGTAGAACAGTTAATTTTAAGCACATAAATTGTCGATTATTTTAGAATATTTACCCAATTGTTGAACAAAAGTAACAAAAGTTTGAGGAGGAGTAGTACACTTTACCCGGATATTTATTCCGAGGTGATAATAAGCATTTTTAGCGGAGATGAGGAAAATTACCTGAATCCAAAAATCATGTCCTTGAGAGAAATATGCTAAGATAGGACTGGCTTTCTAAGAAACAATTATTGAGGCATTGCATAAAAATAAGTATACCGGTGACAAAGGCGTCATTTATAATGGCGCCTTTATTTTTTGTTAATTGTACAAGGAGGGTGCTTATGTGCGGAATTGCAGGGTGGATAGATTTTAGCCGGGATCTCATAAACAGTAAGGATATCATAAATAAAATGACGGGCACATTAGTGCGCAGAGGTCCTGATGCTCAAGGCATTTATCTTAGGGAAAACGTGTGCCTGATGCACCGAAGGCTCATTGTGATTGACCCTGAAAACGGAATCCAGCCAATGACAATTAAAAAAGGAGATGCAAGCTATACCATCGTATATAACGGAGAGCTTTATAATACAAAGGAACTCAGAGACGAGCTTATAAAATTCGGATACTGCTTCAAAGGACATTCGGACACCGAGGTTCTTCTTACAGCATATGTGCATTGGGGTGAAATGTGCCTTGAGAAGCTGAACGGTATTTACGCTTTCGGAGTCTGGAACGATGAAAGCAAAACTTTGTTTTTGGCCAGAGACAGGATGGGAGTAAAACCGTTATTTGTATATAGCTACCCCGATGGCATTATTTTTGGCTCAGAATTGAAAACCTTGCTGGCAAATCCTCTGGTCAGGCCCAGGGTTGACAATGATGGCCTTAAAGAGATTTTCCTCTTAGGCCCGGGTAGAACAAGCGGAAAAGGCGTTATTAAGGGAGTAACAGAATTAAAACCCGCAGAGTTCCTGACCTTTGAACAGAAAACAGGAGTGCAAGTTCGCAGGTATTGGAGTTTGAAGGCCTTTGAACATACCGATGATGTCAAAACAACCATTGAAAAGACCCGCTTTTTAATAACCGATGCAGTTAAGCGGCAATTGGTATCAGATGTGCCGTTGTGCTGCTTTTTGTCCGGAGGACTTGATTCAAGCATTATTTCAAAAATAGCCTCGGATGAGTATTTATCTGATAATAAAGGAAGGCTTCATACTTATTCGGTCAACTATGTTGACAATAAAAAGTATTTTGAAAAAAGTGTTTTTCAGCCTGATTCCGATGAAGAATATATTGAGCTGATGGTAAACGATATAGGATCACAGCACCATGAAGTTTTGCTGGACAATGAATATTTGGAAAAGTATTTGGATGAAGCTGTTCTTGCCCGTGATTTGCCCGGTATGGCTGATGTAGATTCCTCATTACTCATGTTTTGCAGAGAAATTAAAAAGGAATTTACCGTTGCTGTCTCCGGCGAATGTGCGGACGAAATATTTGGCGGGTATCCGTGGTATCACAACAAAGAGATATTGTTCAAAGAAACCTTTCCATGGTCACATTCTCTGGAATTAAGACTCGGCATTTTAAAGCGGGGTCTGCTGACGGATGGAGAAGAGTATGTAAAACAGCAGTACAGTGATACCGTAAACGCGACCGATACTTTGCCGGGTGAAGGAGAGTTTGAGGTTCGCATGAGGCAAATGTTTATGCTGAACCTAAATTGGTTCATGCAGACATTGTTGGACAGAAAGGACAAAATGAGCATGTACAGCGGGCTTGAGGTGAGAGTACCTTTTTGCGACCACCGCCTGGTAGAGTATGCATATAATATGCCCTGGAGCATCAAGGCTCTTAACGGCAGGGAAAAAGGAATTGTCAGAGAGGCAATGAAGGGCATCTTACCGGATGAAATTATTTGGCGCAAAAAAAGTCCATATCCAAAAACTCACAACCCCAAATATCTGAAAGCAGTTAAGATAAGACTGCAGAATATACTTAATGATTCCAGTTCTCCATTGGTGCAGATAGTAGACAAACAAAAGGTGCAGGAGATTATAGATTCCGGTGGAAAGGCACTTTCTTCGCCCTGGTATGGTCAGCTAATGACAGGTCCTCAGTTAATGGCGTATTTGATTCAGGTGGATAGCTGGATGAGAGCGTATAATATTGAGATTGTATAAGTACCGTATCAAAAGACTATATCTTTCAAAACAAAACAGAAGGATTATAGAACCTGCCCGACGTGTTTTGGCCATAATGGACAGGCGCGTGGGGAAACGCACTCTGGAAGAAATAAAAAATACCGGGGAATATAAATCATACCCTGAATGGGTTCAGCAGTTTTATAAACTTCGTTTAAACAAGTTATTTATATCAGACCGTATCAAATTAAATAATCAAAATTTAATAAGTTGTTTTAGTGATGTTTCAATTGGAAAAATAAAAAATAATAAAGTTAAAGGAAATGGGGGGGGAAGCCATGAATTTATACGACAAAGTCAGTACTGGATTGAAAGGTTTTGACCAGGTCATAGATTATTTGAGACTTGGCGATAACGTAGTATGGCAAGTGGATTCTGTTTCTGACTATAAGAAAATTGTTGATTATTATGTGGAAAGTGCAAAGACAGAAAAGATGAGCATGGTTTATGTCCGCTTTGCCAATCATGACCCCATACTTGATGAGAGCAAGGATATCAGGATTTATAGCATAGATCCGGGAAAAGGCTTTGAGAGTTTTGCCACCGAAATACACAATCTAATTAAAAACGAGGGCAAAGGGGTACTTTATGTTTTTGATTGCCTGACTGACTTATTGGAATATTGGCATTCGGATTTGATGATAGGTAACTTTTTCAAGGCTACCTGCCCGTACTTATACGAACTGGATACGGTTGCGTATTTTGCAATTAAGAGAAATTATCATACCTACAGTACTATTGCCGGAATACGTGAAACAACCCAGCTTCTTTTGGATTTATATCAAATCAATGATAAAACTTATATTCATCCACTGAAGGTATGGCAGCGCTACTCACCCACCATGTTTTTCCCGCATTTAATTCAAGGTCAGGAGGCTGTTTGTATTACGTCCAGTTCAGATGCTTCCGAACTTTTTAACCGAATTAATCGCGGAGAAATGAGACTGGATTACTGGAACACAATATTTAATGACGCAAAAAGAATGCTGAGCTTTCCCCGTAGTCAGCAGGAAGCAGTAAAGAAGCGTCTCATGTATATGCTTATAGGCAATGATTCCAGGATGTTTCAGTTGTGTGACCGGTATTTCACCTTGAAAGATATTCTGAGCATTGCATCCAGAGAAATTGGAACAGGCTTTATTGGCGGTAAAAGCGTTGGTATGCTTCTGGCAAGAAAAATAATGGAGGCAGAAGGCGGCGACCGCTTTAAATCATATCTGGAGCCCCATGATTCTTTTTATATAGGTTCAGATGTTTTCTACACTTACATTGTACAAAATGGCTGGTGGAAACTACGGACCAGGCAAAAAACCCCTGAGGGTTATTATAAATATGCGGCAGAGCTTAAAGAGAAGCTTTTGCATGGAACCTTTCCAAAGGATATTCAGGAACAGTTTATTCAAATGCTGGAGTATTTCGGCCAGTCGCCAATTATCATACGTTCCAGTTCCTTGTTGGAGGATAACTTTGGAAATGCATTTGCCGGTAAATATGAGAGTGTTTTCTGCGTTAATCAGGGAACACCCCAGGAACGCTATGAAGCCTTTGAACAGGCTGTGCGGATTGTATATGCAAGCACCATGAACGAAGATGCACTAAACTACCGGATGAATCGTGGACTGGCACAACAGGATGAACAGATGGCCATATTAGTACAACGTGTTTCAGGAGACCGGCATGGGGACTATTTCTTCCCGCACATCGCAGGCGTAGGGAATTCTTCAAACCTATATGTATGGGATGAAAGTATTGATATGAATGCAGGGATGCTCCGCCTCGTATTCGGGTTGGGTACCAGAGCGGTGGACCGAACCGATGGAGATTACGTGAAGGTAGTATGCCTTGACAACCCGCTAAGGATTCCTCCCATGAATTTAGAAGACCAGAAGAAGTTTTCCCAGCACCGACTTGACCTTCTTTCGCTTAAAGAAAATGTCCTGGAAAGCAAGGACCTGGATGAGGCTTTATCTCTTCCCTTAAAAACAGACAAGAATTTGTTTGTAAGCCCTGACTATGCAACTGCTGCCCGGTTGCGTGAATTGGGCTATACGAACCGGAAGACTCCTTATCTGTTGGATTTCAAAAAACTTTTTACCGATACCAGGTTTGCCGTCATAATGAGAGAAATGTTGGCTTTACTTTCAAAGGCATACGATTATCCTGTAGATATTGAATTTACTGCAAACTTTAATAAAGATAACGGCTTTAAAATAAATCTCCTTCAATGCCGTCCGTTGCAAACCAAGGGCTTGGGCAAGACCGTAAAGATACCTGAATTAAAGGATGTAAAGGATTGCTTCTTCGCAAGTAAAGGTAACTTCATGGGTGGAAGTGTACGCCTTCCCATCGATTATGTAATTTTAATCAGTGCGAAATCATACTTAAAACTTAGTGAACAGGACAAATATGAAGTGGCAAGACAAATCGGCTTAATTAACAGAGACATGAAAGCGAAAAATGCCATGCTTGTGGGCCCGGGCAGGTGGGGAAGCACTACACCGTCCCTCGGGGTGCCGGTGCACTTTACGGAATTATGCAATATGAAGGTTCTTTGCGAGTATTCTTCAAAAAGAGAAGGTTTTATGCCGGAGCTGTCCTATGGCAGCCATTTCTTTCAAGATATTGTTGAGTCAGATATCTTCTATGTTGCGATTTTTGATGGATATCAGGATGTAATCTTCAACACTGACCATATTCTGAGGAAAGAGAATCTGCTTTCTTCTTTCCTGCCCGAAAGCGATAAATTTAAAGATGTGATTCATATTGCAAATACCCATGGCATGGAGATATATTCCGATATAGTCACGCAAAGACTATTATGCAAATAGATTTTGATATGCATATGCTGAGTTAAATAGGGAAAACCTTGGCGCAGAAAAATTGGTCTTCCGAAACTGGGAAGGCAAGGCCTTTGAGATTGACAACTAACAGGACAGTTTTTAGAGGGAGGCTGCAGAATGCATATTCTCAACCTTGACAAGTCATGGAGACTAAAAAGAACAGACGATTCCGAATGGATACCTGCAACAGTGCCTGGTACAGTATTACACGATTTAATAAAAGCCGGAAGGCTTGAAGATCCCTACTGGAGGGATAATGAAGACAAGGTCCCGGAGTATGTCAAATACGATTATGATTACCAGTGCAGCTTTTATATTGATGAAAAGCTTTTGAATTATAAACACATCCGACTTGTGTGCGAGGGTATTGACACTCTCTCTGAAATCAGAATTAACGGAAAATTCGTGGCAAACACGGAGAATATGCATCGTATTTACGAGTTTGATATTAATAAATATCTTGTATCAGGAGATAACCTTTTTCAGGTAACAATTTTCTCGCCAACAAAATTTATTAAAAGGAAACATGCCGAATTCCCCGTTTATGGTGCGCCGGAGGCAATGGAGGGCTTTCCTCATATCAGAAAAGCGCATTATATGTTCGGATGGGACTGGGGCCCGACAATCCCGGATATGGGGATATGGAGAAAAATATATATCAAGGCTTTTGATGCGGAAATTGAAGATGTGCTTATAACTCAGAAGCATAATTCGGGAGAAGTTGAGCTGGATATAAAAATCAAAACCAATTTACCTGAAGAGACAGGTTTTTCGGTAAATGTTATTATAGTTTCCCCGGACGAAAATAATCTTACTGAAAATAAATCAGATATTTCAAAGGAAGAACATATAGCCATCAGAATTAATAACCCTGAACTATGGTGGCCTAACGGGTATGGCAGCCAGCCTCTGTATGAAGTTAATGTTGTACTGCTGAGAAACGGGGCAGAACTCGACAGGAAGCAGTATAAGATTGGGCTGAGGACATTGTATGTACGCAGGGAGAAGGACAGGTGGGGAGAAAGCTTTGAGTTCTGCGTCAACAATGTATCCATATTTGCCATGGGAGCAAATTATATTCCGGAAGACAGTATTCTTCCCAGGAACAACAGAGAAAGAACCGAAAAACTTGTGAAAGCCTGTATGAAAGCGAATTTCAACTGTTTACGTGTTTGGGGAGGCGGATATTATCCCGATGACTATTTTTATGATTTGTGCGATCAGTACGGCCTGATTGTGTGGCAGGATTTTATGTTTGCCTGTGCCGCATATGTCATGACCGATGAATTTTCTGAAAATATCAGGAGAGAAGCCGAGGACAATATAAAACGAATAAGGCACCACGCCTGTCTCGGATTATGGTGCGGAAACAATGAAATGGAATGGGCGTGGGTAGCCTGGGATTTTCCCAAGATCCCCAGGTTAAAAACTGATTATATAGAACAGTTTGAAATATTGTTAAGAGAAGCAGTCAAAAAACATGATCCCCAGACAAATTACTGGCCGTCATCTCCTTCGTCGGGCGGCAATTTTGATGAACCGAACGACGAAAACAGAGGAGATGTGCATTTCTGGGAAGTATGGCACGGGCTTAAGCCTTTCACTGAATACAGAAAATACTTCTTCAGATTTGTGTCTGAATTCGGATTCCAGTCCTTCCCCTGTCTTAAAACTGTTGAAAGTTTTACACTGCCGGAGGACAGGAATATTTTCTCATACATTATGGAAAGACACCAGAAAAACGGTGCGGCTAACGGAAAGATACTGACGTATCTTTCATATACCTTTAAGTATCCAAAGAACTTTGATTCCCTTTTATATGCATCACAACTGCTTCAGGCCGAGGCTATAAAATACGGAGTGGAGCATTGGAGAAGAAACAGGGGAAGGTGTATGGGAGCGATATACTGGCAGCTGAATGACTGCTGGCCGGTGGCTTCCTGGTCAAGCATTGACTATTATGGAAGGTGGAAAGCCCTCCATTACTATGCAAAGCGCTTCTTTTCCCCGGTATTGCTGTCTGCATGCGAGGATGGGGAAAAAGTCAGCCTTCATGTTACCAATGAATTGCTTAGTCCCGTTAAGGGAAAAGTTGAATGGCGTTTAAGGGGAAAAGGTTCAAAGGTATTGCAGGAAGGTGATGTTGAAGTCAGAGCGAATCCCCTTTCTGCAGAGAAAGTGCTGGATTTTGATTTTGAAGGTATTATCAGCCCGTCAGATATAAGAAGCACATATCTGGAATATGCATGGATTCCGGAAGAAGACAGGGAGGTACGGTCAGCATTATTGTTTGTTCCTCCCAAACACTTTGAATTTGAGGAAGCCAGAATTACTTCAGATATCGAAGAATATGATGACAGGTTCCTTATCACTCTGTCTTCAGATGTACTTGCAAAGTGTGTTGA
>ERZ773359.6592-NODE-6592-length-10118-cov-627.298022_pt1 | contig 10118 bp, 9 predicted proteins | sample MGYA00374955_ERZ773359 | MGnify/ENA primary metagenome ERZ773359 (study PRJEB29098, sample SAMN04486028) | biogas fermenter metagenome | study: EMG produced TPA metagenomics assembly of the Biogas fermentation microbial communities from Germany - Plant 4 DNA1...
TTATTGAGAATTTAATGCATAAATGTTGATAATTCGTAATTTAAAATATATACTATAAATATATTGCGTATATAATTTTTCAAAGTGAACGGAGGTAAAAATATGTCTAGTGTTTTTGATGTTCTACTTGAACGAGGGTACATAAAGCAGCTTACCCATGAAGCGGAAATAAAAGAATTATTAGAGAAAGAAAAGGTAACATTTTACATAGGTTTTGATCCAACGGCAGACAGTTTACATGTTGGACATTTCTTGCAGCTAATGGTAATGGCACATATGCAGAGGGCAGGGCATTTTCCAATCGCCTTGATTGGTGGAGGCACTGCTATGATAGGAGATCCTTCTGGAAAGAGCGATATGAGAAGAATGATGACAAGAGAAGAAATCGAACATAACGGTAACTGCTTTAAGGCTCAGATGTCACGACTAGTAGATTTTTCAGAAGGTAAGGCTTTGATGTTAAATAACGCAGACTGGTTATTAGATTTAAATTATGTTAACTTCATCAGGGAAATAGGTGTTCATTTTTCTGTAAACAAGATGCTCACAGCGGAGTGCTTTAAACAGAGATTAGAAAAGGGACTATCCTTCTTAGAATTTAATTATATGTTAATGCAAGGCTATGATTTCTTAGAATTAAACAGGAAGTACGGATGTGTTATGGAGCTTGGTGGTGACGACCAGTGGTCTAACATCTTGGCTGGTGTGGATTTGATTAGAAGAAAAGAAGGTAAGCCTGCTTATGGTATGACCTTTACCTTGTTAACAAACAGCGAAGGTAAGAAAATGGGTAAAACTGAAAAAGGTGCAGTTTGGTTGGATAAGGAAAAGACTTCTCCTTATGAGTTCTATCAGTACTGGAGAAACATAGATGATTCGGATGTTGAAAAGTGTCTTGCACTATTAACCTTCCTTCCAATGGACGAGGTTAGAAGATTAGGAGCTCTACAAGGAGCAGAAATAAATGAGGCAAAAAAGGTACTAGCCTACGAGGTTACAAAGATAATTCATGGAGAGGAAGAAGCTGAAAAGGCGAAATCTGCAGCAGAAGCTCTATTTAGTGGAGCAGGTAATCTTGAAAATGTTCCAACTAGTGCAATTACAAAGGATGCACTCAATAGGCCAATATTAGATGTTTTAGTTGAACTTAAGATATTGCCTTCAAAGGGAGAAGGAAAAAGACTTATCCAGCAAAATGGTCTTAGCATAAATGATACTAAAATAGCTGACATTAATAGAGTTTTAGTAGAAGAAGATTTTAAAAATGGTTATGCTCTTATCAAGAGAGGTAAGAAAAACTATAATAGAATAGTTATTGAATAAAAAATAAGCTTGCCCAAAGGCAAGCTTATTATATTTTACTTTTCCAATATTTCAGTAGAAATTGACTTAATTTATACAGATAAGTTACGATAATTATATATAAACTAAACTATAGTTTATAGGTAAGTAAGGTGGGGGGTGAAAAAGTGGCAGGTATTAGAGATGTTTCTCAGATTTATAATTCTACTAACAAAAAAATTACGGGCAAGATTAGCTTTAAAATTGGAGATAGCTTTGCCGCTAAAATTTTGTCCCGCAGCGAAGATGGAAAAGGAATAGTATTGAGAACTATAGATGGATGGCAGTTTCCAGCTATACTAGAAGAGCCTATAGGTTTGCTGCCAGATTTGTTAGTTAAGTTTCAGGTTCTTGGTTATGATAATGGAGAAATAAAGCTTAAGCTTGTTCCAAAGGAACAGGAGCAAAAACCAAGTGAAGAGGAATCCTTATTGCAGATAGCCAAAAGCAATGGCTTAGAGGAAGAAGATATTGAGCTATTAAAAAGTATGACCACCTTTTCTATTCCGCTAGATAGAGAAAATATATCTAAGGTAAAGTCTCTTGTAGATTTTTTAAGGAAAATAAATCAGAATCCTGATGAAATAGATCAGTTTATATCTAAGTATCTAAAAAGTAAGGAAATTAGTAACGAAAGTAAAGAAGGTATAGAAATTACTAATATCTTAAAAGGTTTCTTTGAAGAATTTAAAGAGATGCCCTTGGAAGATCTTCTTCTCTTTCAGGAGAATGGAATTGAGCTCACGGAGGAGAATATTAATAGCTATAGGAATATATTTCAAAAGTCTGAAGGCTTGAATAATAGCTTAAAAACTATAATAAATGCAATTAGTAACTTTCAGAAGGAAAGTTCCAATAAGACTCAATTAGCTACTAATAGTTTTGATCAGGAGGAGCTGTTTGTTAACCACAATTTAAGGGAGGACTTTGCCCAGGTTTTCTATAAGGAGCTGGAAGTTGAACCAGAGGTTACAGAAAATTATGATAGCTTAAATAATGATAATTATGATAAATATGATAACTATGATTTTAATGATACTTCAAATGATACATTAAATGATAGTTCAATTAAAGCTAATAATGAATCCTTTGCAACGGAAAGGAGTAATAAGGTAAAGGTAGAGGTAAAGCCAGTTATTTCTGAGGAATTTGCTGAAAAGCTTACCCAGACTATAATTGATGAGCTTCCTGAGCCGATAAAAGAGGTCAAGCCTATAATAAAGGATGAAGTAATACCTAAGGTTATTGAAAAAGTAAAAGAAAGGATTCAATATACGGGTAAGGTTGAAGTAGAGGAGGTTGTGGAGCTTATAAAGGATAACCTTAAAAATACTCCACAGTTAAAGGATTCTCTAAGGGATGATGATTTAGAGGAACTGAGCTTAAGATTAAAGCTTAACAAGGAATTTTATGAATTAACTAATGTTAAAAAACTTAGCAATACAAGTATTAAGGTTATGGAAGGGATTAAGGAAAAGCTTGAGGAATTAAAAAGCTTGGTAAAAACTATAATGGATGCAAAGACAGAATTAGATCCTAAAGCTTGGAATGGTATACTTAATAATGTAAAAGCTAATATTAATGATATTAAAATGTTTAATACTATTTCTGGTGAGTATTACTATATGGATGTTCCTATTAAATTCAAAGAGGATGAATATCCTTGTAAGCTAATAATCAAAGACGATAGAAAAAAAGGTAAGAGAATAGATTCTAACAATGTTAAAATGGTAGTGAGTGTTTCCACCGTAAAGATGGGTAAGATTGATATATATATACAGTTTAAGGATAGAAATATGAAGTTAGATTTTAAGTGTGAGCAGCAATGGGTAGATATATTGGATATGGCAAAGGAAAAGCTGTATAAAATATTGTCCCGAAGTAACTATAATGTCCTAATTAACGTTTCTGAAAAAGAAAAAGAAATGAGTCTGGCAAATTGTAGAGAATTTTTCCAAGATACTCATAACTCAAATATTAACGTTGTAGTTTAAAAGGTGGATTGTATGGGAAAAAGAAGAAAAGCAGCGGCTTTAAAATACGAACAAACTTATGATGCTCCAATAGTAACAGCAGCAGGCGTTGGATTTGTTGCCGATAAAATTATTGAAAGTGCAAAGGAAAATGATGTTCCAATAGTGGAAAATGAGGAGTTGGCAGATTTACTGAACAATGTGGATGTGAATAGTGCTATTCCAGTAGAATTGTATGAGGCTGTGGCTGAAGTAATAGCCTTTGTTATTGATTTAGATAAGAGACTATAAAGGCCAGTAGCAAATTAAAAGAGGGTGGGTGATAAAATGGCTCTTTATGCAATATCAGATTTGCACTTATCCTTAAGCCTTGATAAGCCAATGGATGTCTTTGGTGATAATTGGTATATGCATCATGAAAAAATCAAAGAAAACTGGTTACAGGTTGTTAAAGAAGAGGATACAGTATTAATTGCTGGAGACCTATCCTGGTCTATGAAGATGGAGGATGGACAAAAGGAATTGGAGTGGATTCATCAATTACCTGGTAGGAAAATTATGATAAAGGGCAACCACGATTATTGGTGGGGAAGCATTACTAAGCTAAATAGCCTCTATGAAGATATGCATTTTATTCAAAACAACTATTTTTCCTATGAGGATTATGGTATATGTGGCACTAGAGGTTGGATTTGCCCTGGTACAGACAAATTTGAGGAAAAGGATTTGAAGATTTATAATAGGGAATTAATACGATTACGACTTTCCTTAGATAGTGCTAAAAAAGATGGGTATAGTAAGTTTATAGTTATGCTACATTATCCTCCTACCAATGAGAGGTTTGAGGATTCAGGCTTTACAGATATTTTAAAGGAATACTCGGTGGAAAAGGTGATATACGGACACCTGCATGGCCCCTTTCACTATAACCTGCTCAATGGAGAAAGGAATGGTATAGAATATTTACTAACCTCTTGTGACTATTTGGATTTTAAGTTAATAAGATTGATGTAAATTTAAAGTAGTTTTTAACAATAGTGAGACTGTTGCTCAATAACTGATTCAATTTAAAGTTTGCAGCAGTCCTTTTTGTTTTTTGAAATAAATTTGTATTGCTTGTCCAATCATTTAATTTATCCATCAGCTTTTTTTTTTTTGAAACAAAGCAACATAGTCAAATAATTAATATTGTCACTATTAAATGTCCGTTGACAGATAATTATGGTTACAGCCCAATGCAAATAGAAAGGCAACAACCTATTTTCGTTTATTTTTCATATTTGGTGAAATACTAATAATAATTATAATCCTTTGACAAGTAAATCATTATATCGTAATATATGAATATATTAATATTTGAGAAGAGGGTTTGAAAATGGAGCACAATTATAAGGAATTAGAAGATATTAGTGAATTATTAAAGGTTTTAGCCCACCCTGTTAGGTTGTGTATAGTAAATGGTCTACTTAAAAATGGAGGCTGCAATGTTAGCTTTATGCAACAGTGTCTCGATGTGCCTCAATCCACAGTATCTCAGCACTTACAGAAATTAAAGAGTGCAGGTATTATTAAGGGTGAAAGAAAGGGTCTGGAGATAACTTATAGGGTGGTAGATGAAAGGGTAGCAAAAATAATTGACCTATTAATAAAGGAGTAAAAGTAAAATAATCATCAATTTTGGAGGTTTTGAAATGGGAAAAAAGATATTAATAGTTGGTGGAGTAGCTGGTGGTGCATCCACTGCTGCTAGAATTAGAAGGCTGGATGAAACTGCAGAAATAATTATGTTTGAAAGGGATGAATATATATCCTTTGCCAATTGCGGCTTACCTTATTATATCGGTGGCAGCATTAAGGAAAGGGAAAAGCTACTGGTTCAGACACCTGAAGCAATGAGAAATAGATTTCGTATAGATGTGAGAATAAATAGCGAGGTATGCTCTGTTAATACAGAGAAAAGGACTGTGAAAGTGAAGACAAAAGCGGGAGAAGAGTATGAGGAAAGCTATGATTATCTTTTATTATCTCCAGGGGCAAAGCCCTTCACACCTCCAATACCAGGTATAGATAGTAAGAAGATATTTACCCTAAGGAATGTTTCAGATACAGATAAAATAAAGGCTGCAGTTGATAGTAATCACATTAAAAGTGCAGTGGTTATTGGTGGTGGATATATAGGGGTTGAAATGGCGGAAAACCTTATTGATAGAGGGCTGGAGGTAACTCTAATAGAAGCAGCAGATCATATTCTTGCACCCTTTGATGGTGAAATGTCTGCCTTGGCAGAAAAGGAATTGGTGGACCATGGAGTGAAATTAATTTTAAAGGACGGTGTAAAGGCCTTTAAGGAAAAAGAAGATGGCTTAGAGGTAACATTATCTAGTGGCACAGTGGTTAGGGCAGATATTGCCATATTAGCCATTGGAGTAGTGCCAGATACATCATTCTTAAAGGATAGTGGCATTGAGCTAGGGGAGCGAGGACATATAATAACAGATGAGCACATGAGAACTAATGTTGAAGGTGTCTATGCTGTAGGAGATGCAGTATTGGTAAAGGATTTTGTTACTGGTGAAAAGGCTGCCATACCTTTAGCAGGTCCTGCCAACAGGCAAGGTAGAATAGCAGCAGACAATATCTGTGGTCTAGCTTCTACATATAAAGGAACTCAGGGTACTTCTATAATTAAGGTCTTTGATTTGACAGCAGCAAGCACCGGTGCCAATGAAAGAACCTTAAAAAAATATAGTATTCCCTATAAGTTTATATATGTGCATCCCAATTCTCATGCCTCTTATTATCCAGGAGCCAGTCAATTAACTATTAAATTATTATTTAATGATGAAGGAAGAATATTAGGAGCTCAGGTTATTGGCTACGATGGTGTAGATAAAACTATAGATGTATTTGCAACGGTTATGAGGCTAAAGGGTACTATATATGATTTGACCGAGTTAGAACTAGCCTATGCGCCACCTTATTCCTCTGCTAAATCTCCAGCAAATATGGCAGGCTTTGTAGCAGAGAATGTATTACAGGGTAGAATGGATGTCTATAGATGGAAAGACATAGAGGGCGACCTCAATATTAATGATATTCAATTAATCGATGTAAGAACCAAAATTGAGTATGAAAATGGACATTTAGATAAAGCTATCTTGATGCCTGTAGATGAATTAAGAGATAGGCTAAAGGAGTTAGATAAAGATAAGGAAACTTATTTGTATTGCCAGGTAGGCTTAAGAGGTTATATCGCTTCAAGAATATTAGAGCACAATGGCTTTAAGGTGAGAAACATGACTGGTGGCTATAGAACCTATACTGCAAGTGAATTTCATGCAGATGCTAACGGAAAAAATAAATATGAAGGTGATGAAGACAAAATGAAGGGAAAGGCTGAAAACTATAACGAAGAAGTAGCAGTAACTAAGGAATTGGATGCCACAGGCTTATGGTGTCCTGGTCCCTTGATGTCCGTAAAAGCTAACATGGATGGGCTAAAGGATGGTGAAGTGCTTAAGGCTACTGCATCAGATCCAGGTTTTTATGAGGATATTAAATCCTGGTGCGGTAAAACAAACAATGAACTTTTAAACCTGACAAAAGAGGGAGGCAAAATCATTGCTCTTATAAAAAAGGGGAAGAAAGGTGAAAAGGAATCTATTGGCTCACAGCCTGTAAAGGATAATAAAACTATAGTAGTATTTAGTGGGGATTTAGATAAGGCTATAGCTTCCTTTATAATTGCTAATGGGGCTGCTAGCATGGGTAAAAAGGTAACTATGTTTTTCACCTTCTGGGGCATAAATATTATTAGAAAACATGATAAAATAAAAATCTCCAAGGGACTAGTTGAAAAAGTCTTTGGAGCTATGATGCCTAGAGGAAGTAAAAGATTGAAGCTTTCTAAAATGAATATGGCAGGAATAGGACCAAAGATGATAAGAGGAATTATGAAGAAAAACAATGTAAATTCCCTTGAAGAGTTAATTCAATCTGCTATTGATAGTGGAGTAGAAATAGTTGCTTGTCAAATGTCTATGGAGCTACTAGGTTTAAAGAAGGAAGAGCTAATAGATGGAGTGAAAATTGGTGGTGTGGGCTATTACTTAGGTGAGGCTGAAGAGTCAAATGTTAATTTGTTTATATAAGCAATTAAGCTTGTTCTTAGCACAAAAAGCTAGGAACAAGCTATATTTTTGCAAATTTACTCCTGTGAATTATGTTTTTTCCCTTTAAAAAGGGATTTAAAGAATCCAGTTTTTTTATTGGAGCTATTATTATCCTCAAAAGTATTTTCCTCTTTTTTAGCCGATTTAATCAAATCCTTCTGATCTCGGGCTAACTCCTTCAGCTTAGGATTTACTGCTGGTGTAGTAATAACCTTGCTAAACCATTGCATAGCCTTGTCAAAATCGCCTACTCTTCTGTTAAGTTCACCAATTAAGTACATAGTTGTGAATCTATCCATACCGTAAATTGGGAAGGATTCTTCTAAGTAGGCATGTTCTAAGCCCTCTAAAGCCTGCTTTAAAAATTCCATTTCATTGCTTTCATCGCCCTTAAGTCGGTACATCCAAGCAATTTTCAAGCAATTCATAGCTTTACTGCTATGCTTTGCGTTTATGGCTACGTAATTTAACAAGGATAATTTGTAGCGCTCAATGGCTATATCAACATCATAGACCTCTGGGTAAATTCGCCCCTTCCATCTAACGGTTATTTGCCTTAGTACTTGATCGTGTTGATAATCTTTTATATTAAGGAAATCCTTTTTCATTGCTGCATAACCACAGTTATTACAGAGCCAAACATCATAAAAATAAGGATTTACACTTGCATACCTAATAAAAAGATCCGAATCCTTTTTTACTATCCTTGGTGCAGAAACCTTTACTGATTTTGCATAAACCAAATTATCACAAACTGGACATATCACTTTTTTATCGTACAATAATTCAATTTCTTTTTTAACAGAATCTTGTAAAGGAGATTTCTTTTCATCATCCATCTTTTCATCATCCTCTGGCTGCTGATAAAGATTTATATTTTTAATGTCTCCAAAACCTAGATCCTCCATATCAGAAAAAAGGCTCTTAGATTCATTACTCATGCTTTCACTCCTAGCTGTTAACCAAATTAAATAGTTTAATTCGTTGTATTATGTATGATTTTATTATAAAGTATAAGTGGGTTGAAAATCAAATTTTAATAATATATTTATGCTCTTGTATTTTTTTTGATATAATATTGATGCATTAACATTTGAGGTGATAAATATGGCTATTAAGGAATGGAAGGTATTTCTAACTCCATACGAGCAAGCTGTAGAAGAGTTAAAAATAAAATTTAGAAGTATAAGAAAAGAGTATAGAAGAAGAAATGAATATTCACCTATAGAGTTTGTAACGGGAAGAGTTAAAGAAGTAGCTTCTATATTAGAAAAAGCAAATAAGTTTAACATACCTTTAGATCGAATACAATATGAAATGGAAGATATAGCTGGGATAAGAATCATGTGTCAATTTGTTGATGATATAAGTAAAGTGGTAGAGCTCATTAGAAAAAGAAAGGATATGACCCTCCTATATGAGAAGGATTATGTAACTAATGTTAAGCCTAGTGGCTACAGAAGCTATCACATGGTTATAAAATATCAGGTTAATATGTCCGATGGTCCCCATGATATTCTGGCTGAATTTCAAATAAGAACCTTAGCAATGAATTTCTGGGCTACCACTGAACATTCATTAAACTACAAGTATAAGCATAACATTCCAGAAGATATTCGTTTGAAGTTGAAATTAGCAGCAGACTCTGCCTTTTTACTAGATGAACAGATGCTTGAAATTAAAGATGAAATAAAGGATGCTCAAAAGCTCTTTGAGGTAAAATCCGACTTGATTTCTGACATAATGAATAACATATTAACCTTATCTTCCATGGGTAAAATAGCAGAATTTACACGATATCAAAATACCTTAAATAGACTAATAGAAGAAGGGGAAGTATCAGAACTAAACAACCTCCTAGAGGCTACCCAAAAAAGCATAGAGAAATTTAAGGAAAACTAAAGAAGCAAAGAAAAGAAAGAATATTGAGATGCATAGCTCCATATATTCCAAAGGAGCTATGCATTTTAAATATGTTTTAAATTTTAGTTCAAGTCTCTGATTTTTAAAAGGGGGCCAGCGTTTTTTACAAATAAAAAGTTGATGAACAACAGGGGAGAGAATCCTATTTAGGACAAGCTACCACAGGTGTTCATCAACTAGTTTTTAAAACAAAGCAACATAGGAGCAAAAGCAAACTATCAAAGTAAATAGCTAGTTGCTGTTAGTTTTATGCTCTTAATGGCATCCAGGACAAGAGCTGCAACCGCCTTCTTCAGCACCCATTAAAGGTCTTAAGGTAAGGCCTCTGTAGTTGTTCTCTTCAGAAGATAGAATTATAAAACCAGCAAATTCCTCCTGGATTTCTTTATTGCACATAAAGGTTATATCATTAACCTTTTCAACAACATCGTCTTCCTTAGGGGAATCTATGCTAATATTAAAAACTGGACCACTGCAAGCATTGCCAGCAAAATTAATCCTTATGTTATAGTCCTTGATGTCATTTTCATCTAAAAAAGCTTTAAATTCCTTGTATGCTTCTTCACTTATATCCATAAGCTTCATTATATCACCTCATTGAAAATAATTATTAATTAAAAATACTTCTTATAATAGTTATATACCTTATTAGGGTATTTTGCAATAGTTTTGTAAAAAAAGCACCTTCGGGAGGTGCTTTTTTTTACTT
>ERZ773359.6594-NODE-6594-length-10116-cov-4.935990_pt1 | contig 10116 bp, 9 predicted proteins | sample MGYA00374955_ERZ773359 | MGnify/ENA primary metagenome ERZ773359 (study PRJEB29098, sample SAMN04486028) | biogas fermenter metagenome | study: EMG produced TPA metagenomics assembly of the Biogas fermentation microbial communities from Germany - Plant 4 DNA1...
ATAGCCCCTCGATTATTTCATTGCCGTAGATTTCTTTAATCCTCTTTTCATTGATTTTGAACCGGGACAGGGCTTCCCTGTTCTCCTTTGTCAGACTGAGCGGTTCCCCGTTGGTAAAAAGGGTCACGTCCTCTGTAAAAGGAAGAAGTTCCATTGCCTCGTGGACGGCATAATCATTGTATCCCAATACTCCCACTTTTTTATTGCGATAAAAAAAACCGTCACAGGTAGTGCAATAACTTATGCCACTTCCTTCAAAACGTGTTAAGTTTTTTACCGGAATTTTTATGACGGGGGCACCGGTGGCTAAAAGGACGGTGCGGGCCTCATAAGTACCATTAACACATTTAACTTTAAAATTCTCTTCTTTTTCAAGGCTAACAACTTCGTCATCCATTATTTCAACGCCCAGCCTCCGGACCTGATTCTCTCCTGCAATCAATAGCTCTTTTCCTCCGATTGGCTGTTCGAATCCATAATAATTCTCTATCTTATCCGCTTTTAAAAGCATACTGTCAAACTTCCCTACAATCAAAGTGGAAAGATTCGCCCGGGAAGTATAGACGGCGCAGGAAATTCCTGCGGGACCTCTGCCAATAATCAGTGCATCATAAACCATAACTATATACCCCCTCTTTAATACTTTTATCCCATATTTCTAATTAATAACACTAAAAATAAAGGTGAATTAACCTTATTTTATTCTAAACACGCGATATAAATCAAACCGATTATTGGCAAGATTTCCATACATTATGACATAAACTTATGTTAATTAAGTACAAAGGTATTGTGCTAAGGACGGCATTTGGGACAGGGGGAAAACCCATCTGAAGCGGCATCGTAAGCATTATTAAAGTAAATTATATTCTCAGCATCAAAACCGGGGGAAGCTTCAACTTCCCTGTGGTAAAAATCGCATGAGGTTTTACAGAATAATTTCCGGATATCATAATGGTATCCTACCAGTAAAGCCCTTCTGACGATCCTTGCACACCCCAGTGCGTAATGCTCATATTTTTGACCACGTAGAACGGGAAAACCCTGCGCGAAAATCAATAGTCCCTGGTCCTCCAAAGCACGTTTCCAGTCTCCCTGGTCAACTGAAGGAAAACTGAAATCCACCGACAGCCTTCTTGAACCGGCCAGTTCTTTGTATTCCTCCATATACATTTCAAGCTCTTTTTCAATTGACCTTCTGATGGAGGCAAGCTTAAGATCATAGAATTTTTGCTGGTCATTAAAGGATGGAATTCTATCCTGAAAAGAGTAATAATTGCCTTCCAGAACCGAATGGCTTACACGGTCATAAATATAAACATGATCACTTAGAGTGTAGCGAATGCTGTACCTGTCATCCAACACTTCCCCGACATAATGTTTTTTGGTAAGCCATACGTGCCGGACCTCAGTAATACCTTGCTCATTTTTGAAGGACTTTATTGCATAAAGGGAAAAACCATCCCATTCAAGATATACCAAAACCGGAACATACGATTCTATTCTTGCCATAAGAGTTTTGTTTCCGTATACATTAAACGCATAGTATAAGGAGTCAAAAAAATCCTTTACCAACAGATCCTTCAGGGACGAATTATCCGGATTTTCACCATAGGTAAGCTGACCGGCTCTTTGACTCAGCATGAAGGCAGCATCCTGTACTGCATTGTCAATAACATAATCATAGTAACAGCGAAGCTTCAAATCTTCTTTTGCTATTTCCGCCTGCTGCCCGGTAATAAAGAGAAAGGGCAGAATTATTATGACAAAGACTACGGCAATACTAATAGGCTTCATTTCTGACCATGCCTCCTGCCCTTACAAATATATCCGGAGACTCTGAATCGATGAACAATATCATGCCCCTTAAAGCAGCAGCCATGGTCTTCCCCCTGTTTTTGACCTCGACGAAAAACAAATCGCCCATGCTCATCTCATACCTTCTGGCAGGATCAAGAACAGAAAGTGGACTGTTTTCAGGAAAAAGTACGCCCATTATCTCGGTTTCATCCACTGCTATATGATTTACTTCGTATCGACCGGTAAAAATCAGGGATGTACCTTCCTGCCTGTATACAGGATTAACCGTTCTGTGGACATGGGACAGTTTTATGTCGTATGTATTGCCTGTTGAGTTTATCCGGTCTGTAAACTCTTTAAACATGTTTGGAGTAATATACCCGGTGTCCCGGCACGCATCGGCAAATCGGTTACACTCGGCAAAAACCACGTTATATGCTATATCAATCTGTCTTTCCAGGATATTCATTAAAGGCACGAGGAATAAAAGAACCGCACTTAACAAGAATGCCAGTACTTTCCACCAGACATTATCCATAATATATCTCCATAATCATTCCGAGGTAAAATATATCGCCGTAACTACGCCTTGAGGCGATATTTCATAGTCAACACGGTATGACTTGGAAAAGTCAATACCTGATATATCCACCCTGTCATGGGCCTGCCCATTTACAAATATTTCGGGCCCTGAAGCCAATTCTGCATCATAATTCCGGCTGATTACACATGTTTTTTCCCTGTTCTTAATTTCAAGGACCTGATGCAGCACTTCATTTCCGGTAGTCGTAAAAAATGCATCATCAAGCTTTTGGTTTACCATCACATGCCCTGACATTTGTTGAGTTGCCCGGTTGATAAAGCCCTCGTACTGGGCATAGTAATAAAAAAATGAGGTAAGGGCGGCAATTAACATCAGCAATGCAACCCCTGAATACAGGGCCTTTTCAATGTTGTCGGACATAACCGTTACTCCTTCTGGGCAAATGCTATGCCTTTGATAACCAGGTTTTCATCATAGATTAAATGTGAGATAAATGTTCCTGAGGGGTTGATATATTTTGATGTGAGATTTGAGTTTTCGGCATCCCTTCTCTGTGCATTCCGCAAATTTGCACTTTTGCTTGTCAGAAGCTCATCGGAGGAGCCTGATAGAATTATACAATTCTCTTCACATTTGAGACTTCCATTGGTCTCAGAAATATATTCAGTAAACTTGCCTATATCAGGCACTGTATTAGACTCGGGTTTCAGGTCCACCGCATTTCCGCCGTTACTTCCCAAAGTAGCCACTAAAATTATAAATTCACCGGTTTTGTCCGAGTACTCGGATATAGCGGAAAGCACCTGGCTTCCGGATACCTCATTTCCGTCAAATCTGCGGAAGCCTTCTTCTTCCATATTTTTTGTGATAGACTCCAGTCTTCCTGCAGCAGTATTGCTGGCATCTCTCATCTGGCTGAAAATGCCTATTCCGACAGTGACAACGGCAATAAACAGCAGAATAGAAACACCTATCCATAATGCTTTTGTTAAATTCCCATCCATACATGGTTCCTCCTTCTACAAATTTGTTCTTTATAATCCACATGCTAATCAAACACCATAGGTGAAAATTATTGATAATTAAAGGTTTTTATATCTGGGACAGTTGTCTGTAAAATGCTGAAATACTGTCCATTCCCGAAACAATCATGGGAATGACAAGATAAAGTATTATTAGTGCGTAGATTGGCAGAAAACCAATAATATTCCCAAGATTCTTCCTTCTTTCAACTATCCGTTCATTGTTTTCTTTACGAGCCTCACGGTTATATGTCATCTCATTTTCAAGATCCTCAAAAGCCCGTGCCATTCCCAACTCCTCGCAGGCAAGCTGCAGGTTTTCAACTATTCTCACAAATGGCGGGAAAGTGACGTCAAGTTTCAGTTCTTCCAAAGCTTCATAAGGATCTGATGAAAAGTTTGAGAGACACTTCTGCAAAGGCTCCCTGAAATACACTGAGAAGGCTTCCATCCACTCCAGCACTTCTTCAACATGAACCCGGTTCATGTGCATCATCATAAGGATAATCGTATGGAACTGGGCGACTTCTTCCTCCATATCAATTTGCCTTACTTTAGCCATGAACTTCAGATGCGCTATCGGAGACTGATAACCTGCCCAGAAAAAGGAAAGACACAGTAACAGCTGCCACCACCAGAACCTGTTGGAAGAAAGTTTTATCATTTTTTCCTGGATTCTTTTCGCACTGATATCTGCTTCGGCATTATCCAGTTTTAATTCTCCTGTCAGATATCCTTTTATTTCTTCAAAACTTGCTTTGTTGTCAATAGCAAGTATGATCTCCCTGTCAAAATCAGTGATTTTACGAAGTTTTTCAAGTTCCTGTTCGGAGAGCCTTCCGCCCAGAAAACCCTGGGGCATCTGTGGCTCGTACAGTATGGTATGGCGGGTATATATATTGAGCCCGATAAACAGCGCAATACCCAGAAGAAAAGCGCTTAATCCCAGAATAATCCGCCGGGTATAAAGGGTAAAAAGGTTCAAAGGCGCCATGGAGCTTTTTATAAGTTCAGCAAGCTTGTTTCTTTTTACGGTGAAGCCGCGGGGAATCAGCCGGTCCACCACCACATAAAGACCGGCATCATATAATTTCTGTTCGACAGTCTTTTTGCCGGGGCCGATTGCAGAACTCTCGTATGAATTAAGCTTTCTAATAATCATGTAAGATACGGCAGTAATCAATACCGTTACAATCCCCAGTATAATTCCACTTGTGCTGGAATAGAAATTTCTAAGCGGAACGAAATTGTCCGAAGCCCACATCCTGAGGGGCTTTATTGCGAACAGTGGAATTACCGATATGATGTTGAGACTTCTTAGAGCATACTTTAGCTTGTCCCGTTTAAATATTTCGGATTTTATCTCGCTTCCCAGATATGAGATACACCGGATGAAAACCGATTCCCCATTTATTTTTGTATCGCCGTATTCCTTTGTTATGTACAGGACGCCTGCGAGCATCCTGAGATATTTATTGGGAGCTGTGTCATAATATTTCTGAAGTTCTGCTTCAGCATCCGGAGCGGTAAGTATATCATTTATTCTCTCCGCCTGGGCATATATTTCGAAATACCCCTTTTGGTTAAGGAGGTTACATGCCTCATAATTTGCGTCTTCAACCGATTTTTGTTCATAGTATTTATGGCGCAGTATCTCAAGGTATAGCACCTGCTGCTTCAGAAGCTTGTTGCAGAGTTCCGCGATGAAAGCATCAATGGCTGTATCCCCTAAAAAAGACAGAACGGCAATAAATAATAAGAGCATTAAATAGTCTTTTGTCACCAGCCAGAATAAAAGCGTCAGGCCAAAGTAAAGAACAATTATGGTAAGCGCAATAACAACTGATTTTTTGCGGACTGTCATTTCATCTGATTGCGCATAAATTTCGAGCCTCTTTCTGATGCTGAAAATCAGACTCTTTATAACTGGCAATGAAATAAGCCTTGTATAAAGAGCAGCAAAAAACAGATTTCTTTTCTTGCCTGCATTTAACTTTTTCCCTGATTTCTGTTTCCGGGAAACCATTATTGCAATAGCCGCCATGACCAGAGAAGCAATCAGGCAGACCATGGCTATAATAATATGGACTTTCATGTAACCACCTTAAAATATTCGTTGAGAAACCTGTCAAAAGCAATGCTGTCCTCGGTTGTCATCCTGCTCTTCATCTCCCGGATTTTCGTCCGGCTGATGGGCGATACTGCAACGTACTCTCCATTTCTGTATTCGATGATATTGCGGGTTTCAAAGGTCTTCCTGTCGGTCATTCTTCTGAAATACTCCCCGGTGGTATCAATGAAGGCTTCCGCTTTGCCTGAAATCCCGTTTTTCGTCTTGTAATGGTCAGGATAAGGTTCATCCTCAACTTCAACTATCTCTGTGATTCTCTCTATATACCTTTTGCCCCGATAGTCCCTGGCAAGGTGGATATCAAAGTCCAGTACCGATACCACTTGCTGTTCGGCTATCCTTTCATTGTTGAACATCTCGCATTTCAAGAGGGAGTTTCTTAAGGAGTAAATCAAGTCCTTTGAGGTTTTCGCATGATGGGTGAACAAGGTAAACAGAGATGCTACCTGGGCCATTTGAATCATCCACGCCGCAACCGGGTCGGTGGCAACTTCACCAAGAATATTGACGCTGCCGTCGGTTTTTTTCTGGACATCGAGACCTTCCTGGCCTGTGATATTCTCAGTTTCCCTGAAGGTAAGTATATTCCTGTCAGGGTACAGGTGTCTTAAGTTGAGCTCAAAGGCCACCTCCTGTATCCTGAGATTTAAAGACGCATAAATATGTCCCACCATGGCCATAAGAAGAGTTGTCTTTCCGCAACCCTGCTGTCCCGTTATGGCGGTAACCATTCCTCCCTTTGCCAGAAATTTTATAAGGCTGATTGGAAGAATAGCGTTTTTGTCTGTCACCAGGACCTCAAGAGTTAAGTTCTTAATGTGGAATTTGCGTACAAAAAATGCCCAGGATTCCGAAAATGGAGGCCTTACCACAAGAACCCTGCTTCCGTCCTTCATTTCATTTATTCTGTATCCGTTGGCTTCTGAAAGCTGTCCTCCTCTGTTATAGCGATATATTATCTGACAGACTCTTCTCAGCTCTTTTTCGTTTTCAAACCCAAGAAAATCGAGCCTTATTGTTTTTCCTTTATAAAAAATCCAGATGCTTTCATAATTTCTCTTTGTATGCCTGTTTCCTTCATTCTGTTTCATTGAGGTTTGCACAAAATCATGGGTTAGGCCGGAAACTCCTGCCGACACACCGTCAATATTCATATCCCTTATCTCATCAATAACACCAAGGCCTTTGTATCGTTCATAGACAAACTGGGTTATAATCTCAAGGCGATCCTCTTTATTCAATACAAGGTTCATATTCTCATAAATATTGTTGATGTCTTCGACTGATATGAAATAAGCCAGCTCTTTGTTTTCGGTCTGTTTAAGCTCGTCAAGCTTATATGTTTCAATGACTTTTGAAAGAGCATCAAATCCGTATTCCTTTTTGTAAACATGCAATATTATTGCGAATTTTTCCCTTGGGGAAAGAAGCCATGAGTTGTTGAAAGGTATTATTTCATCGATTTTGTCTTCGGGAATATAAGAATATAAAATATCGTATATGATGGACTTTACGAACTGCTTATCCTCCAGAGAACCATGCATGCACTGTTTCAGCGCCTTTTTAAGCTCAGCCCTTTTGTTGGCCTGCTTTTTAAACTCAACTTCGTTAAGGCCAAGTTCAAAGAGGTTGGCTCTTGTAATCTCGTTAATGGTTTCCCGGACATGCTCTATTAGGGTAGGGATTGTGTAATGCTGCGATTCCAGGTCCTGTTTTGACTGAACATTATATTGTCTGAATGTGAAAAACAAATATAATGAAGCTCCTGTACCAAAAAGTATAATAGCTATCAATACCAGATTAATAATTTCCGGCACTATTTCGTACACCCCTTGATCACATAATCGGCCAAACTTGTTATTGATGCTATAAAATCTTTTTCCGCGCCTTTCCGGGCATTTTTATAATAGGCTGAAAATTCGAACACTTTTCCGTTGTTAAGTGCATCCATGAAATAACTGTTCTCAGGCACCACAAAAATTGCTTTCCGGTCAATTTGTAAACGTCTGGAGATATTGCCGGGAGTCATTGAAGATTTGCTCTCATATCGTGAAATCACATACGCAGCATGTTTGCTCTCCAGAATAGGGTGATTTTCAAGCGTGGCCTTAAAGTCCTCCAAAAGGAAACGGTTTTGATTAAGGCAGTAAATTATGACATCCGAATTTTCAAGAACCTTAAGGCTGTTCGTCCCCTCAAGTCCGCTGTGAACATCTGTAATAATAATGTCGTAAAACCTTTTGGCACACGCAATAATATCCATAAAACAGTCATTGTTTCCGGAATACTCATTCTTTGATGTACCCATAAGAATATCCAGCCCATTGTTCTTAAGAAGACTGTATGTATAATCCGGAACCATGTCCGGACTGAGCCTCCCGTTTTGTATCAGCCTTATCAAAGCATCCAGGCCTTGATTGGCGAGTCCTGAAAAACTCAGTTCCGCCTCTTTGGATGGCTTATAGAAATACCCCTCCAGTGCGCTTCTCTCAACATGATTATGGGTAACCAGTATTTTATAATTTGTTCTTTGTGCCAAAACGGAGGCCAATGCAGCTGTTGTCGCACTGGTCGCTCCCTGGCCGTGCATGTTTGACCATAGACTAATCTGCACTTTAATTCATCCTCTCAGCCTTCCTGAACATTTTCCTTATATCTTTACCGCCAAGGTTAAGAATATCTGCGGTTAATTTCATAAGTAAATTTTTATAGGAGGAGGTAAGATCCTTCAGTCTGAAATTCTCCGCAAACTGGCTTTCGATCATAATAATCCGGTTTACTTCCTCGAAAAATACAACGTACTCATGGGAGAACTCCACATTTGCATTAAGGTTTTTTCTCCAGTAAAGAGCAAGATATTTCTCGTTTGCTTTGCAGTATTCCAAAATATTAAGGTATACGAGCATAAACTCGGGACCACTTTGCCCATTAAGGTATTTACCTGCCAGTTCAACACTTTCTGTAAGGTTTTTCCTGAAAGGCTCACTTACCGCCACGGCCCGGTCAACCTTTTCCAAAGGTATGTATTTATCTGTATCAATGAAATTTATGGTGTTGTCGTCTGACGTTGTTATAAAGGAATCCTGAGCCTTAATATGATGTATCTCAATACCGCAGAAGTCATAGACCTCTTCACTGTCATACCCGTACGGCTCAGTTGAATAAATGACCACCTTTTGATGTAATGTCATTACTTTTGCAAGGGAGAGAAGGAAAAATCGCTTTTCGTCTGTACAAGAACCCAAAAATAGTATATTCACCGGTCAGAGCCTCCCATCCATACCATATCCGGGCTGTTCATTCTGCCCGGCTTCTGCGGCATTATCAACAGTTGGGGCCATTGCTGAGCTTTTATAGAATACTTTATTCTGGCCTGTATTCTGAAGCTTCTGGTTAATAAGCTCTTCCAAAAAGCCCCTGTTTCGCTTTTCAAGCTCAGTTACCGCTTTCTCAACAATATTCGGGTTATTGGCTATAAGGCTTTGCACTTCACTGTTGACAGGATAAGTTTTCTGAGCTTCTTTCTGCACATCTGGTGCCACATAGGGTACGGCATAAATAAAGGCGCCTTCAACAAGACTTGCATCCACAATGGCACTGTCCATGCGCAAAATCTCCTCTTCCTGCGCCTGAAGCCAGACAGTAACCGGCCTTCCGTCATCGGAGGTTTTAAGGTCAAGTACCCGCTTCTTAGTAAGTACAATATAATCAAGACCATTGGGAAACATTATACGGATATCTATGTACTGGTTTGGTTCCAGTTTTTCGGGAAGGTTTATCACGGTATATTCCATCTGTCTTAAATCATCCGGATAATTTTCTTCCTCATAAATAAGAGAATAAGTTACACAGGTTTTCTCCCTGACATCACAGCGAATAACTTTGCCTACTGCATCTTTCAAATCCCTGACGGCATCCTCAGGCATATAGACTGTACTGATTTCCGCGGAGACCAAATCCCCGTCATTAATAACCTCTCCTGCCCTTTTATCTTTGGAGAACACATATATCGGCGATACAGGATTTTTTTCGAAATACTCATTAATAGCAGCTTCTTTTATTTGAGCTATTTTTTCCTGGGCAAACACACTTTCATATTTCAGATAATAGAGAAATCCTGTACCTGAGAGCAGAAAAGAAATCAAAAAGCCTAAGGATAATCCAAAAAGCAGCCTGTGACGTTTGGACCTCAACACCATTTTATCGTACTCCTTTTATATGCCTACTTTTTGCCCTGTACAGCCAAATAGTTTAATAACGGCCTTCTTTATAAGCTTCAAATCAGCACCCGAAGGATTGAAAATATCAAATACCTGCGGAAAAGTCACAACTGTATTGAGCTTATAATTTTTCTTTAGTATCTTTTCCTCATGTTTATCGTGGGAAAAAACTGCATATATCCAATCATCCATAAGGCTATTACTGAATTTGTTCTCAAAATCTTTAATATGAGAAAATTTCCAAAACACATTGGGGCAGAGTATTATTTTTATATCAGCCCGGTTGAATTCCCTGACAGTGCGCTCATTCTGCATTGTGCCCAGATCCTGAATTATGATATCAAGCTGATTTTTAGGTATAATTCCAGCGTCAGTTACAGAGGGATAGAACCTTAATCC
>ERZ773359.6595-NODE-6595-length-10115-cov-5.078926_pt1 | contig 10115 bp, 8 predicted proteins | sample MGYA00374955_ERZ773359 | MGnify/ENA primary metagenome ERZ773359 (study PRJEB29098, sample SAMN04486028) | biogas fermenter metagenome | study: EMG produced TPA metagenomics assembly of the Biogas fermentation microbial communities from Germany - Plant 4 DNA1...
ACAGATGACCCCGTACCGTATTTAATATACCGTAAAAATAAAGAAGTACTCAATCCAGAACAAAAATATGATGAAATATTCACTCAGCGAAGTAATCATTACTTCTCTAAAGGATATGAATTAATCGATTATTTTTTTAAGATATGAGGAGGGAACCAAACTTGTTAATTGTACAAAAATTTGGAGGAAGCTCTGTCGCCAATGTAGAAAGAGTATTTAATGTTGCAAAACGTATCATCGAAACCTATAAACAAGGAAACGATGTAGTTGTTGTTTTATCAGCGCAAGGAGATACTACCGATGAACTTATTGCAAAAGCCCATGAGATAGATTTACATCCTTCCAGAAGAGAAATGGATATGCTTATATCTACGGGGGAACAAATATCTGTTGCCCTTATGGCAATGGCCATTCAAAAACTGGGGTATCCTGCTGTATCATTGAATGCTTTTCAAGTAGGAATGTATACTAACCGTACCCATAGCAACGCAAGATTAAAGAAAATTCACACGGAAAGAATAGAAGCTGAATTAGACAGAAAAAATATTGTATTGGTTACAGGTTTTCAAGGAATTAATAGATTTGAAGATATTACTACTCTTGGAAGAAGCGGATCGGATACTACTGCGGTTGCTTTAGCTGCCGCATTAAAGGCAGATAAATGTGAGATTTATACGGATGTAGACGGCGTATATACTGCTGACCCGAGAGTCGTTAAGAATGCAAGAAAGTTAAAGGAAATATCATACGATGAAATGTTAGAACTGGCTTCTTTAGGAGCAAAGGTTCTCCATAACCGTTCTGTTGAAATTGCAAAAAAATATAATGTAGAACTCGTTGTAAGATCCAGCTTAACCAATGCAGAAGGAACAGTCGTTAAGGAGGTATGTAATATGGAAAAAATGTTGGTAAGTGGTGTAGCAGGTGACAAAAATGTAGCCAGAATCTCTGTTATTGGTGTAGAAGATACTCCAGGAAAGGCTTTTGAATTGTTCTCATTATTGGCAAAACATAAAATTAGTGTAGATATTATTTTACAATCTATTGGTCGTGACGGTACGAAAGACATTTCCTTTACAGTAGCAAGAGATGATTTACATGATGCGTTAAAACTTATTAATGAAAATAAAGAAAGATTAACAGCAAAGGATGTTGTATACAGCGACAAAATAGCAAAAGTCTCTATTGTTGGAGCAGGTATGGCAACCAATCCGGGAGTAGCGGCAATGATGTTTGAAGCGATGTATAATGCAGGGATTAATATCAATATGATTTCTACCTCTGAAGTAAAAATTTCCGTACTGATTGATGAAAAATATACAGAAGATGCTATGAATGCAATCCATGAACAATTTAGGTTGGCAATTGAAAGATAAAATTAAAACACAGCGGCTCCATGAACGCCTGTTGGTCCATGGAGCCGTTTTTATATCCAGCGGCTTTTAGCCGCTTATTTTATGAAATAAGAAAGTTCGTCTTGCTTGCAAGGGACCAAACTTTCTTATTTCACAAGTGCGACGTAGTCGCTTTCTTGTTACATAGGAAATTCCTCCGATTTCCCTATTCACTTGACCTATTATTATAATATGTATCGTAGAAACTTGTGTTACAATATATGGAAAAAAGCGTGAATAATTCTTTGTAAATATTGTTCAGAGTAAATAAATCGTTTATAATAGTATTAATGTAAAATAGAAAATTGAAATGGTGGGTAAAATGGACATTATTAAAAAACTGCAGGAAGAATTTGAGTTAAAACTTTTTCAAGTTGAAAATACGGTTAAACTCATTGATGAAGGAAATACAATTCCATTTATTGCGAGATATCGAAAAGAAGCCACAGGTTCCTTAAATGATGTAACACTCCGTAATTTTTATGAAAGATTAAACTATCTTCGAAATTTAGCCGATAAAAAGGAGCAGGTAACAAGAAGTATTGAAGAACAAGGGAAATTAACCGATGAACTGGTTAAACAAATTGAAAAAGTTGAAACCTTAACAGAATTAGAAGATATCTATAGACCTTTTAGACCTAAGAGAAGGACAAGGGCTACCATTGCAAAGGAAAAAGGACTGGAGCCTTTTGCACAAATCTTGTGGGAACAAGATTCTAACCTTAGTGCTGAAGAAATTGCCAGGGACTATATCAATCCTGAAAAAGAAGTCCACACCATAGAAGATGCTCTGCAAGGGGCAATGGATATTTTAGCGGAATGGATTTCTGATAATGCCAATTATCGCAAATACATTCGTCAGGAAACCTTTAATAAAGGCGTACTTGTTACAAAAGCAAAGGATGAGAGCTTAGAATCCGTATATGAAATGTACTATGACTACAATGAAGCAATTAAGAGTATTCCTGGGCATAGAATATTAGCGATTAACAGAGGAGAAAAAGAAAAAGTGCTGTCTGTTAAAATAGAAGCGCCTATGGATAGTATAGAGGGTTTCCTGGAAAAACAAATTATTAAGAATGACAAAAGTTCTTTTGTAGAACTCTTAAAAGCTGTAATAGAAGATAGCTATAAACGATTAATAGCCCCCGCTATAGAGCGAGAAATAAGAAATGAATTAACAGAAAAAGCTGAAACCGGTGCATTAGTTGTTTTTAAGAACAATCTTTCACAGCTTTTGATGCAGCCGCCTATTAAGAATAAAGTGGTTATGGGCTGGGATCCGGCATTTCGCACAGGATGTAAAATTGCCGTTGTGGATGAAACAGGGAAGGTATTAGATACGACTGTGCTCTATCCAACTCCTCCACAAAATAAAGTGGAGGAGGCCAAAGAACTATTAAAAGAGCTGATCAAAAAATATAATGTCAATATCATTGCCATTGGGAATGGAACCGCATCCAGAGAATCCGAAATGGTTGTTTCAGAACTTATTAAAGAGCTGGATAAAGAGGTGCATTATATTATTGTCAATGAGGCAGGTGCCTCTGTATATTCTGCGTCCCCTTTAGGCTCGGAGGAATTTCCGGAGTTTGATGTAGGGCTAAGAAGTGCAGCTTCCATTGCAAGAAGACTTCAAGATCCTCTGGCAGAATTGGTTAAGATTGATCCTAAGTCCATTGGAGTAGGGCAATATCAGCATGATATGAATCAAAAAAGATTAGAAGAAGTTCTTAATGGAGTCGTAGAAGATTGTGTGAATCGAGTTGGCGTAGACTTAAACACGGCTTCAGTTTCCTTGCTTCAATATGTGGCAGGAATAAAAAATAGTGTAGCTAAAAATATCGTAGACTATAGAGAAACGAATGGTAAATTTACAACAAGACAAGAGTTATTAAAGGTAAAACAATTAGGTCCTAAAGTATTTGAACAGTGTGCCGGATTTTTACGTATTCCCGAATCAGACAATGGTTTAGACAGAACGGGGGTTCACCCGGAATCTTATAAGGCAGCAAAGGCTTTGCTGAAATATCTGGGCTATACTGAAAAAGATATATTAGAATCCAAAATAAAGAATATAAGAGAGCAAATAGAGGATATAAATATATTAGCAGAAGAATTAGAAATAGGTGTACCTACCCTGGAAGATATTATCAAAGAGTTGGAAAAGCCAGGAAGAGATCCAAGGGAAGATATGCCAAAGCCAATCTTAAGAAGCGATGTCCTTGAGTTGAATGATTTAAAACCGGGCATGGTTTTAATGGGAACTGTACGCAATATTACAGATTTTGGTGCTTTTGTGGATATTGGTGTTCACCAGGATGGACTCGTTCATATCTCAGAAATGGCAGACAAGTTTATCAAGCATCCGTTAGAGGTTGTCAGTGTGGGTGATATTATTAAAGTATCTGTATTAAGTGTTGACATAAACAAGAAAAGAATTGCATTAACGATGAAAGGGATTTAAGGAAGGAGAAAGAAAATGGAAGTTAGGTCGTTTAACGATGACTATCACGAGGTCGGCCAATTAATAATCAATGCACAGGCAAACAAGGAGACATATTTTTTCTATCCGGTTTATAAAAATGTAGAGGAAATGAAAAAGGACTGGGAGGAAAAAGAACTCATATTAATGGTTGCAGAAGAAGACAATCAGATTATAGGTTTTGGAGGATTGGATTTAGTCCGAAAAGAGGGGAACCCCAATGCAGATTTATACGGGATTGTTGTAAATCCTCTTTATCGCAATCAAGGGGTAGGAAGCGCCTTAATGGAAGCAATCCTTAGTAAAGCAAAAAAGGTAGGAATTCATTCTATCTATGCTCAAGTTGACACAGAAAATGAAGAAGGCATAGACTTTTTGATAAAGCATGGATTTGAGTATAAAAGAAGCTTCTTTAGAATGGAAATGAATGAACCGATTCTTCAGGAAGTAGAGTGCCCCGAAGGTATTGAAATTAGAAGATCAAAAGCAATAAAGGATAAAGAGCAGTTCTTAGAAACCTATAAAGAAATCTTTGGCAATGTAAAAGATGGAGAAAAGCAGCTCGAAGTTTTATCAGATCCCAATAACAGCCATGAAATTTTTCTAATGTATAGAGTGAGCAGGAGCACCGGAAAAGAAAAATTAATTGGTTTTTGCGGTGTAGAAAGTATAGCAGAAGACAACGGAATGAATCGTCGTATTGATACCCTGGGTGTTATAGATAAGTACGGAAGAAGAGGGATGGGTAAAGTACTTTATATGACGGTTTTAAATTATTATTGGTCTTTGCCTGATACAAAAAAGATTAGTATTACCCTAAAAAGTTCATCGGAAAATGTTAAAAAGTTTTATTTGTCTTGTGGCATGGAAGAAACACAAAGTACAGAGACTTATAAATATGAAATGGAATATTAAAAGTTTTATCCTATATGAAAGTTGACATATATAAAATCATATAGTATAATAAATGCGAATTAAATAAGGAGATTCTTCAGGGCAGGGTGAAATTCCCGACCGGCGGTGATAGTCCGCGAGTGCATTATGCATTGATTTGGTGAAATTCCAAAACCGACAGTACAGTCTGGATGGGAGAAGAATGGCGTTATTACGCATTTCCAAGCAGTCCGAAGAATCCTCTGGCTGCTTTTTTTATTGCAGCCCATAAAATTTAAGGAGGAATGGAAATGGAAAGTATTCAAAGAGTAGCAGATCAAAAGAAAAGAGTGTTTGAAACAAGTAATTTAGTAAAGATGGGATTGTTATCCGCACTGGCATTTATCCTTATGAGACTTGACTTCCCTATACCTGGTTTTCCACCTTTTTTAAAAATGGATGTCAGTGATATCCCATCTGTTATAGGTGCGTTATCCATAGGGCCGGCGGCAGGAGTCATTGTTCAGTTGACCAAAGCATTTCTTTATATGGTATCAGGAAGCGATACAGGTTTTGTAGGGCCTTTAGCCAATTTTATTGTAGGAGCAGCCTATGTTCTGCCCCTTGGGCTTGTATATAAATATAAATCAAATTTAAAAGGTTTTATCATAGGATGTTTTGCAGGTACCATTACAATGGCAGCAATTGGAGGACTGATAAATTATTTTGTTATGATACCTTTTTATGCGATGATCTTTGGAATGAGCGTGGATGTAATCGTTTCTATGGGAACCAAAATTAATGCAGGCATCAATGATTTAAAGACTTTGGTTCTTTATTCTATAGTGCCTTTTAATCTTCTAAAAGCCAGCGGTATTTCTATTCTAAGCTATGGTGTGTATAAAGCACTATATCCCCTTTTTCACAGAAGTAAATAGTATAGAAGATGATAGAACGGTCATCCGTTCTTTTTTCTTGCATATTTTTATAAAAAATAATACAATTAAACATAATATATTAAGATAGTACAATATCGAAAGGAAAGAAAATACTAATGGTTTATGAAAGTCATTCTGAAGGTGAAACGAAGCAAATTGGTATTGGTATAGGACATTCCTGCAAAAGGGGAGACATCTATTGCCTTATAGGAGATTTGGGGGTTGGAAAGACTGCTTTTGCAAAAGGTTTAGCAGAAGGATTAGATATCAACGAACCTATAACTAGCCCTACTTTTACAGTGGTTAATGAATATGAAGGCAGACTTCCCTTATATCATTTTGATGTATATAGGATTACCGATATAGATGAAATGGATGAAATAGGATATGAAGAATACTTTTTTGGTGATGGTGTATGCTTAATCGAATGGGCAGATCTGATTGAAGATTTAATACCGGATTCTGCCCTTTGGATTCATATTAAGAAAGACTTAGCTAAAGGTGAAAATTATAGAAAAATTACTATTTCGAATAAAAAGGACGGATTGAAGTGAAGATACTAGCTTTGGATTCATCAGGCAATGTAGCCTCAGTAGCCATTATAGAAGATGATAAATTATTAATAGAACTTACGATAAATTATAAAAAAACTCATTCACAGACTCTTTTGCCGATGATTGATTCTATTTGCAAGATGGTGAATGTGGATTTAGAATCTCTCGATTATATTGCAGCAGCCAGTGGCCCGGGGTCATTTACCGGACTTAGAATAGGCGTTGCAACGGCAAAGGGACTCGCTTATGCCCTGAATAAACCGATTATTGGAGTTCCAACCCTCGATGGGTTAGCATATAATATTACATATACCGACTATTTAATATGCCCGATTATGGATGCTAAAAGAAATCAAGTGTACACAGCTTTTTATTTGTGGGAAGAGGATATTTTAAAAAGGCAGTCGGATTATTTGGCTATTGAGATTAATGAGTGCGTTAAAAAAGCCAAAGAATATAATAGACCTATCATTTTCTTAGGAGATGGGGTTCCGGTATATAAGGACAAAATAAAAGAAGAAATAAATGACTGGCGGTATTATTTTGCTCCACCATCCTGCAATATGCAGAAAGCATCTTCTATTGGAAGTTTGGGGATGATTCTTGCCAAAGAAGGGAAATACCAGGATTCTATGGAGTTTATTCCTTTTTATTTAAGAAAATCTCAGGCGGAAAGAGAATATGAAGCTAAGACAAGGAGAAGCTTATGATAAAGATTTCTCCAATGAAAGAAGAGCATATCCCCAGGATTCATGAGATTGAGAAAAGTTGCTTTTCAATTTCATGGTCTAAAGAAGCTTTTGAAAATGAGTTAAAAGAAAACTCTTTGGCGTATTATATTGTTGCAGAATCAGAGGATGCTGTCTTAGGATATGCAGGAATGTGGATTATTGTAGATGAAGGACATATTACGAATATCGCAGTGCATCCCGATTTTCAGCATCAGGGTGTGGGAACTTTACTCATGCAGCATCTTATAGATGAAGCGAAAAGAAAGCATTTTTTTGGCCTTACTTTAGAAGTAAGAGAAAGCAATATCAAAGCACAGAATTTATATAGAAAATTCGGTTTTGTTAGTGAAGGGCTAAGGAAAGGATATTATCAGGACACAGGGGAAAATGCTATAATTATGTGGAAATATTTTAAATAATAAAACGTCTTCTAAAGCAGAAGACGTTTTATTATAGGGGAGAAAGTTGTCATACTACTAAAAACATTTTGATTGAAGAGGAAATCAATTCTCCTTATTGAATATAATAGTATAGAGAAAGGAGTGGAAATATGAAGAAATTTCACGAATTGTCCTATAGAGATCTGAAGAAATTTATCAATCCCTCGGATTTTGATTTTAGAACAACTGACGAACTGGAACCAATGGAAGGCATTATCGGCCAAGAAAGAGCTGTAAAAGCAATGGAATTCGGACTGCATATCAAAATGGGAGGCTACAATATTTATATGTCAGGCCCAACCGGTTCAGGCAAAACTACTTATGCGAAATCTTTCGTTCAGAAAATCGCAAAAAATGAGCCTATTCCTTATGATTGGTGTTATGTATATAATTTCAATAAACCAAGCAATCCCTTAGCACTTCGCTTCCCTCCAGGCTTAGGAAAAGAATTTCGAGATGATATGGATGAGCTCATTGAGTTTCTACTCGAAGAGATTCCCAAAGCCTTTAATTCAGAGGAATATGAGAAAGAAAAAGCAGAAATTATAAAACGCTATCAAACCGATAAAGATGAAGTTGTTAAGAAAATGAAGGAGAGAGCAAAAGAATTAGGCTTTGGTGTAAAGGTCACCAATTCCGGCATATATTTTCTGCCTCTTATTAATGGAGAGGCGATTGATGAAAGTGAATATGAGAATTTAAATGAAGAAATAAAAGATAGGTTATCAAAAGTGACAGAGGAAATCCAGGATGAAGTCACGGAAATCGTTAAGACTTTAAGAGAGTTGGAAAAAAAGGTAAAGCAGGAGATAGAAGATTTAGAATATAAAATTGGCTTGTTTGCAGTAGGGCATCATATTAGCGCTTTAAAAGAAAAATATAAAGAATTTGACAGAGTTAATAAATATTTAGAAGCAGTCCAAGAAGATATTTTGGAGAATATTGAGGAATTTTTGGATAGCGAAAACGAAGAGGAAGAACAAATAGCTTCCATCCTCCCCTTTGTGATCAGAAAGAACATTGAAGATGTTATTATAAAATATAGAGTCAATTTGTTTATAGATAATACAGATGCCAAAGGCGCTCCGGTTGTTATAGACTTTAATCCCACATACAATAAATTAATTGGTCAAATAGAATATGATAATGAATTTGGGAATTTAACTACGGATTTTACCAAAATAAAGCCCGGACTCTTTCATCAGGCCAATGGCGGTTATTTAATATTACAGGCTATGGATGTATTAACGAATTCTCAGTCTTGGGAAGCCATAAAAAGGGTTTTAAAAACAAAAGCAGTCAGTATTGAAAGTTTAAGAGAACTGATTGGACTTACGGCTGTTTCTTCCCTAAAACCGGAACCGATCCCCGTAGAAGTAAAGGTTATTATGGTAGGAAGCAGTTATATATATAATCTATTATATGAATATGATGAGGACTTTAAAAAGTTATTTAAAATCCGTGCGGATTTTGACTCGGAAATGCCGAATAACTCCCAAAATGTTAAAATGCTTGCCAGATTTATTCGTTCTTTCTGCCAGAGAGAAAAAACCGTCCCCTTTGATGCCGGAGCAGTAGCCAAAGTCGTAGAGTATGCTTCCAGGATGGCAGAAAATCAAGAAAAATTAACCACCCGATTTAACAGCATTGTTGAGATTTTATGTGAGGCCAACACCTGGGCAAAAATAGATAAAAAGGATATCGTCACATCGGAACATGTTGAAAAGGCTATTATAGAAAAAGAAAAACGCTCCAACCTATACGAAGAAAAAATGGAAGAAATGATGAATGAAAATATTATTATGATAGATTGTGATGGGGAGAAAATCGGGCAGATTAACGGTCTTGCGGTATTGGATACGGGGGATTATGTATTTGCTAAACCAACGAGAATTACCGCTACGACTTATATGGGCCAATCAGGAATTATTAATATTGAAAAAGAAGCTGAAATGAGCGGAAAAGTTCATAACAAAGGCGTTCATGTTCTGGCCGGTTATTTAGGGCAGACTTATGCTCAGGAGTTTCCACTTTCCCTTTCTTGCAGAATTTGTTTTGAACAAAACTATTATGGTGTTGACGGTGACAGTGCATCGAGTACAGAGTTATACGCTATTTTATCGAGTCTTGCTGAAGTACCGATAAAACAAGGTATAGCTGTTACCGGATCTATTAATCAAAGAGGTGAAATTCAGCCTATTGGGGGAGTGTCCTACAAGATAGAAGGATTCTTCAAACTATGTAAGATTAGAGGATTAACAGGAGAACAAGGAGTCATTATACCGTATCAAAATGTAAAAGATTTGGTGCTTAAAGATGAAGTTATAGAAGCCGTAGAGAAAGGCAAATTTCATATATATCCAATACGTCATATTGATGAAGGGATAGAGATATTAACAGGGATTCCAGCAGGACAAAAAGGAGAAAACGGCAGATATCCTGAGGATACTATTCACGGAAAGGTGTATAATAAATTGAAACGATTTTATAGAGGAAGCCTTGTTGAGACTAAAAAAATTGGAGGAAAAAGAAAATAAATTACAGAAACCACAAATCAAATCAAATTTTACCTCTATACATGTCAAAACGTGGAGGGTATAATAGATTCAAGGGATTTACAGAAGAAATACGCTTTCTATAAGTACTTAGAAGATTTGATGGAGGGCAAACATGAAAAAGTACAAAAAAGTATCTATCGAA
>ERZ773359.6598-NODE-6598-length-10112-cov-7.981108_pt1 | contig 10112 bp, 8 predicted proteins | sample MGYA00374955_ERZ773359 | MGnify/ENA primary metagenome ERZ773359 (study PRJEB29098, sample SAMN04486028) | biogas fermenter metagenome | study: EMG produced TPA metagenomics assembly of the Biogas fermentation microbial communities from Germany - Plant 4 DNA1...
TCCAAAATCGGTATTTCGTTTTTAATAATAGCCATACTATCTCTCCGTCAAATTCTTATTTGTCTTTCTCTTAATTTCCTATTATACACCAAAATTATGAATATTTCTACCCGCCGTCTATTGACCTCAATTACGAGGGAAATAGGCGGCTTTTTTGTTTCTAAAAAAATATTTTCAAGAATTTTTTGAAAAAGGGGTGATTTTGGGTGTGCATTTTGACCCCCTTTGTCCAAATGAGTGAAGGGGTTAATTCCGAACCACGAAAAGGTCAGCCCATTCACTTGTATTTTGACAACTGAATAAATCATTCACTAAGACTTTAATTCTGATGATTTTAGCCACCTTATCGGGTACGCCGTGACTTCTGCATTGCAGAACAGCGAGAACTCCCGGTATAAGTAATAGGTTGCCCCTGTTACGGCGATGACAGTCAGAAGGATAATGATACTTCTCTACGGAGCTGGCGGAGTACCCGGCAGAGGTGAAATTCCTATGATACAGATTAGCAGTCTGTTCCTTAGTGACTTCCCGTGAGCTTTTTGCTCGGCAAGGGGTGTTGAGAACAAATATTGCCCGACCGGTTAGGAAATGAGCCGGTCAAGTACATAGCCATACTGCGATGGCTATGAATTTACGAAAGGAGGACGCACAAAGTGTCGAACTGCAAAACGATTGCAATATGCAATCAAAAAGGCGGAGTTGGAAAGACGACCACTACGGTAAACCTCGGCGTCGGTCTTGCAATGCAAGGAAAGAAAGTCTTGCTCATAGACGCAGACCCACAGGGCGACTTAACCACCTGTCTCGGTTGGCAGGATACGGATAACTTGGGTATCACGCTTGCAACGAAACTCACAGATGTCATAAACGAAACGATGAATGACCCTACGGTCGGTATTCTGCACCACGACGAAGGTGTTGACCTTGTTCCGGCAAACCTTGAGCTTTCAGCAATGGAATTTAACCTTGTCAACGCAATGAGCAGAGAAACAGCATTGAGAAATTATCTCAGCGAAGTGAAGGACAAATACGACTATATCCTTATAGATTGTATGCCTTCTCTCGGAATGGTAACAATCAATGCTCTATCTGCGGCAGACAGCGTTATAATTCCTGTTCAGGCTCAGTATTTACCGGCTAAAGGAATGACGCAGCTTGTTCAGACCATTTCAAGAGTAAAGAAGCGTATCAATCCGGGCTTAAAGATTGACGGTATGCTTCTCACTTTGGTGGATAGCCGTACCAACCTCGCCAAAAGCACGGTAGAAGCTCTGAGAGAGAACTTCGGTAGTCAAATCAAGATGTATAGAACATATATCCCGATTGCCGTAAAAGCCGCAGAGACTTCTTCCAAAGGCAAGAGCATTTTTGCCTACGAACCCAACAGTACGGTGTCAAAGGCGTACACCGAATTTACAAAGGAGGTGTTAGCCGATGGCAGGAAGAAAGAGCGACTTCACTCTCACGAAGCTCGATGACTTATTCTCAACGCAGGAACAGAGAGATGAAGAAAAGCTTTCAAAAATCCGAGATATTCCCTTGACTGAAATTGACGATTTCCCTGACCACCCTTTTAAGGTGCGTGATGACGAGGATATGGCACAGCTCATTGAGAGTATCAAGGAACGAGGGGTTATTACTCCGGCGACGGTAAGGCAGAAAGAGGACGGCAGATACGAACTCATTTCAGGACACAGACGAAAGCGAGCCTGTGAGCTTGCCGGGTTTGATACGCTCCGTTGTGAGGTCGTTGAACTGAACCGAGACGAAGCCACAATTTTAATGGTTGAGAGCAACTACCAAAGGTCGCAGATACTTCCCTCAGAAAAAGCATTCGCATATAAAATGAGAAGCGAAGCAATGAAAAGACAGGCAGGCAGACCCGGCAAAGAAAATTCATCCCCAGTGGGGATTGATTTACGAGGAAAGCAAAGTCTTGACTTAATGAGCGAAGAATGTGGCGACAGCAGAAATCAGATTCACAGATATATTCGCCTTACAAACCTTGTTCCCGAACTTTTGGAATATGTTGACGAGGGGCGAATTAAAATGCGACCGGCGGTTGAACTGTCTTTTCTTGATGAGGACAGTCAGCGTGATGTGGTTGATGAAATCGACCTGAATGACGCAACTCCGTCCCACGACCAAACAATCCGTATGCGAAAGTTCTTTGAGGAGGGCAAGCTCACAACCGAAGCAATCCAAGCGATTATGTCGGAGGAAAAACCAAACCAAAGGGAGAAAATTGTTTTGAGGGGCGACAGAGTTCGACAGCTTATCCCGAAGAACATTCCCATAAGCCAAACGGAGGATTTTGTGTGCAAGGCATTGGAGCATTACAACAAGTTTCTGCGAAGCAGAGCCGACCGTGACAGCCGATAGCCTTCCCCCTTTCTCACACTCTAACCCCTATATATACCGGCTATTTACCTGCTGAAAAATATACTCTATCTCCCTTGAGTATATCTATCTCTAATAACATATAGCTGTCTATTAAAGGGTTCGCACATTTGGAGCAAAAGCAAAATGTCTGCTACGATAAAAAGTTCAGCCAATCGCACCTTTGATGTTTTTTGCCTGATTGAGTACGATTAAGGCGAAAGGAGCGATGGATATGAAAAACAGGCTGATACCTTGTGTTCTTGCCTGCCTGATGATTTTCCTCGTAGGTTGTAACGGTAACACAGCCAAAGAAGCTGCACAGGAGATAACGAAAACAGAGACTTCTTTTCCGGCTGGTAATACTGAAACGCATTCTCAGGAAGAAACGGAAAAGTCAGCAGTTCATGAAAAAGCAACGATTACGGCAGATGAGAGCCAATCAACCGCAGAAAGTCAGACAGTTACAACGATTCAGACAAAACCGGCGGAAGAAAAAACGGCTGTAACTCCTGCAACCGAAAAGCCAAAGGCAGAGCCACCGAAGCAGACAACCACGCAGGCTGAACCCGATAAACAACCGGAACAGCCGAAAGAACAGACAACTGCCGAACCAAAGCCGGTTGAAAAGCCGACTGAAAAGCCGGCAGAACCGAAACCGACAGAGCCGCCCAAGCAGACACTCGATGTAAGCCCTTATGTTAGTTACGCACAAGAGTATGCGGTAAGCATAGGGCTTTCTCTTGACAGCACGGCGACAGAATGTTGGGACAATCCCATATCCGCAAATCCAAACCGAAGCGGTATCAAGGCTGATATTGAAAGCAGACTGAACCGATACAAGAACAGCGAAGGTTTTACCGCTGTGTGGATATGGGCAGAAAAGCTATCCGATACGGAGTACAACATCTATATCGGCTACTGCTAAAACAAAATAAATTTTAAGCGGACGCACTGAGTAAAATCGGTGCGTTTTTGCATTTCAAGGAGAAAAATGCAATGGTTAAAACAAAATTCAAGAAAGCCGTCTCGCTTATGTTGGCGACGGTTATGAGCCTTACTGCTTTTATGAGCATTGGGGCAACGACAGCCTTTGCAGCCGTAGGAGAAAAAGCCGATGTGTACCTTGTTGACTATCCCCGAAGCGGAGATACCAACAATAACGGTCAATGGGGACACGGCAATCTCAACTATATGAACGGTTGGAAAGGCTTATCCACTACCCATACAGGACTTCGTGCCATTGGCTCGTATTCAGGCAATATCGCCTACTGTATTGAGCCGGGTACAGGTCAGCGGACGGGAGATACACTTACCGAAAAGGGCGAAAACTTCTTTAACGATATTAGTCCTAACGGTACGATTTCCGGCGATGATATTCGCCTGCTTATCGGTCGTATCTTGCAGTACGGCTATCGAGGAAGTATCTCAACAAGCTGGAACTCCCAAAACGAAAGCGACGCAAACTGTATCGCCCACGCTTATGCCACTCAGATTTTGATTTGGGAAACGATTGTCGGCGAAAGAGACGCAGGCTTTAATCACGTTTCTACCGGCGGGTACAATGCCGTGCTTGAATGTGTAAGCTCTGCACACCCACTCCGCAGTAAAATCTTGTCTTACTACAACAGTATGGTAACAAGCGTTCAGAATCACACCAAAGTGCCGAGCTTCTGCACAAGGTCAAGCGGTTCTGCAAAGGTAAACGAGCTTGAATGGAATGGAAGCAAGTATGTTGCAACTCTCACCGATACAAACGGTGTCCTTGGCAATTACAACTTCTCGGCAAACATTGACGGTGTTTCTTTCTCTACCAGCGGAAACAAATTGACTGTTTCGATGGATAAAGCTCCGAGCAAGGATTTTACCATCACAGCCGCAAAGAAGAATGGCGTCCGCAGAGGTGTAGTTGTATGGTCTGACGGTATCCACCAGAACGGCAACGGTATTCAGGATGTGGTTACTTATGCTCAGGAGGTCAGCGACCCGGTCAGCGGCTTTGTCAAAATGAAGGTAAGCTACGGTTCTTGTCAGATTGTCAAGACAAGTGAGGATGGCAAGGTTGACGGCATTAAGTTTACTATCAGCGGTAACGGAGTCAATCAGACGGTAACAACCGCAAACGGCGGTAAGTTCCAACTGGATAATCTTATGCCTGGTGTTTACACGGTAACGGAACAGTCCATTGACAAATATGTTCCGCATGAGGTTCACAGAGTAACGGTTGTAGCCGGTCAGGTGTCAAAGGTCAATTTCAACAATGTTCTCAAGAGAGGTAATCTTCAGGTAATCAAATCCTCCGAGGACAACTTGGTTGAGGGCGTTACCTTCCACCTTTACGGCACTTCGCTTGCGGGTATTGCCGTAGATGAATATGCAGTGACAGATAAGAACGGTGTTGCTTCTTTCGATGATGTGCTTATCAGCGGTACTACCCCGTACACCATTGAGGAAGTGGATACCGCAATCCGTTATATTGTGCCTGCAAATCAGACCGCACCGATTAACTGGAAAGAAGTAACCACAAGAAACTTCACGAACATTCTCAAAAAGTTCAGCGTAACCGTAACAAAGAGCGACCGAGAGGAAGGCACACCGCAGGGCGACGCTACCCTTGCCGGAGCAGTTTACGGCATTTATAAGGGCGAAACCCTTGTGGACAAGTATGTGACGGACAAAAATGGTCAGTTTACCACAAAGGAATATGTCTGCGATAATGATTGGACAATCCGTGAAATCACTCCGTCCGAGGGCTATCTGCTCGATACCGCAATTCATAAGGTCGGTGCTGAACCGCAGCTTTATACGGTGAAACACAATCAGACCGCAAATGATGTTACCGAACAGGTTATGAAAGGCAATATTGCCATCATCAAGCATACCGATAACGGAGAAACGCAGATTGAAACACCGGAAAACGGAGCAACCTTTGAAATCTATCTGAAATCTTCCGGCAGCTTTGATTCAGCAGAGGAAGATGAAAGAGATGTGATTGTTTGTGATGAAAACGGTTTTGGTCAGACAAAGGATATGCCTTACGGCGTATATACCGTTCATCAGACCGCAGGCTGGGAAGGTCGTGAACTGATGAAGGACTTTGATGTGTTCATTGCTCAGGACGGACAGACCTACCGCTATCTCATCAACAACGCAAACTTTGAAAGCTATATCAAGGTGGTTAAGGTGGACGCAGAAAGTGGTAAAAACATTCCTTATGCCGGTGCTGGGTTCAAAATCTTTGACCCGGACGGCAATCAGGTAACAATGACCTTCACTTATCCTACTCCGACAACGATAGATACTTTCTACACCGATGCAAACGGACAGCTTGTTACACCGGAGAAACTGGAATACGGCAAGGGATATTCTCTTGTTGAGGTTCAGGCTCCTTACGGATATGTGCTTGACAGCACACCGGTGTACTTTGATGTGGCAGAGGAACATTCTTCCGATGAGGGTGGTATTACCGTGATTAAGGTCGATAAGCCTAATATGGCACAGAAAGGTACTGTCAGCATTGAAAAGACCGGCGAGGTATTCTCAGGGGTAAATATCTCCGGAGAGGAAAATGCCGATGTGATTTATCAGCCTGTCTATGAAGTGAAAGGTCTTGCAGGTGCGGTTTATGAGATTACCGCAGCAGAAGATATTATCACTCCTGACGGAACACTCCGTTATGCAAAGGGCGAGGTCGTAGATACTGTTACCACAGATGAAAACGGACTTGCAAAGAGTAAGGAGCTTTACCTCGGCAGATATACGGTAGTTGAAATTACCGCACCGGAGGGTATGGTTATCAACAAGGAAGCACACGAGGTCGAGCTTACCTACGCAGGTCAGGAAGTCGCCGTGACCGAAACGGCAACCAGCTTCGTAAACGAGAGACAAAAGGTTACGGTAAGTCTTGAAAAAGCTATCGAGAAGAACGACATCTTCAATATCGGCAACGGCGATGAAGTGAAGAACATCAGCTTCGGACTTTTTGCCGCCGAAGAACTTGTTTCTGCAAGCGGTACTTCTATCCCGGCAGACGGTCTGATTGAAATTATCTCACTTTCTGAAAACGGCAAGGCAACGCTGAAAACCGACCTTCCTTTCGGAAGCTACTATGTAAAGGAGCTTGCCACCGATGAGCATTATATTCTCTCCGACAGCAAGTATCCGTTTGCTTTCAGCTATGCGGGACAGGATACCGAAACAGTTGAGATTGCAGTCAATGAGGGCAAGCCGATTGAAAACAAGCTCATTTACGGTTCTGTCTCCGGTAAGAAGATTACCGAAAACGGCGAAGAACTCGGCGGTGCAGTTATCGGACTGTTTAAGGCTGATGAAACCGTATTTACAAAAGAAAATGCTTTGATGACTGCTACCTCTGAAAAAGACGGTAGCTTTTCTTTTGAGAAAGTACCGTATGGAAACTGGATTGTAAGAGAAATCGAACAGCCGGAGGGCTTCGTGCTTGATGAAACTTCTTATGAAGTTAAAATCTCCGAAGTCGCTCAGGTCATTGAGGTCGAAATCGTCAATGAGTATGTTCACGGCAATATCAAGTTGACTAAGGTCGATGAAGATTACCCGGACAACAAACTGACGGGTGCAACCTTTGAGGTTTACAAAGATGTAAACGGAGACGGCAAATTGGACGACGGCGACGAGCTTATCGGAACGCTCTCCGAAACCTCTACCGGTATTTACGAGATGAAGGAGCTTCTCTACGGAAAATACCTTGTAAGAGAAACCAAAGCACCGGATGGCTTTGAGCTTGATAAGGGCGTGTACTCTGTTTTCATTGAAAAGGATGAATTCACCTACGAGGTAGAAAACAAAGCAGGCGTCGGCTTTATTAACACGGCAATGAAAGGAAACCTGAAAATCGTTAAGACTTCCTCTGACGGTAAGGTTGAAGGCTTCACTTTCAGAGTTACGGGAGTAAACGGTTACGACCGAAGCTTCACGACCGATAAGAACGGCGAAATCATTATCGAGGGACTTCGTATCGGAGATTATACCATTTCCGAGGTTCAGGATTCTGTCTCTGCTTCCTATGTGCTTCCTGCGGATAAGATTGCAACCGTCAAGGTTGGTTCTACTACCGTTGTGGAAATGCACAATGAACTAAGAGACACACCAAAGACCGGAGATAACAGCAATGTCGGCTTGTGGACTGCACTTGCGGGACTTTCTGCCCTCGGCATTGTAGGCACAGCCATTGTTGCGTACAGAAAAAAGAAGAAGGAGGACAATGAGTAATGGACGCTAAAACAATCGTAGCAGTTGTATTAGTCGCCTTTATTATCGGCGGCTTTATCTTCTTGCAGATTAAGAACAGAAAGAAATAAGGAACACGAAAGTGGGCGGGTATTGTTGGGGTCCCCACGAAGTTAAAAGACTTCGTGGGGAGAGGAGGAACAACGGAGCGTGTGAGCTTTTCGCTGTAAAGCGGAAACGAGCAAAGCGTAGTTTGTGACGACGATACTTCGCCCACAGTTCTTTTACGGAGGTGCATTATGAACAAGCAAAAGACGGTTGACAGCAAGGTGCTTGCAATACTTAGAGAATGCCCCGAAACGAGGTATGACGATATGCAGCTTATCCTTTGCTATTACAACCGATACAGCTATATGAGAGTCGGCGATTTGCCGCTTGAAGATATAGTCAACAACTATAAAGGGTACGGCTTGCCGTGCTTTGAAACTATCCGCAGGGCAAGACAGAGGGTGCAATCCCTGTTTCCCGAACTGTCCAGACAGTGCAGCGGTTGCGACTGCGGGAACATCAGAATTGTGATTGAAGTAAGCTGAGGTGTGGATATGAACGAGGAAAAAAGGAAAATCGGTGAATACACCGTTCTCTGCTCGGTCAATGTGGGCGAAAAGGAAGTTATCTTGGCTTGTAATGAGCAAAGCACGAACGGCGATAAATTTATGTGCGGATTTGCAGAGCGAAACGACCTGTTTGAACTGTGTTCAGAATGTATGGTAAGCGATGACTATATCGAAATCGTACACCTTTTCGGAAGCCGTGTGGCAAATGAAGCGGAGCTTTTCAAGGAACAGGTTAAAAAACTGGATATTCCAATCACACTCATAACGGAAGCCGACTGTATCCCCGACCATTATTCCAAAGACATCAACGGCAAAATCATTGCCATTGACCCCAAGGTATTAAAATCTGAATTTCAGCGAGCCGACAGACAGCTCTATTATGTTACGGGTGGTTTCGGTGCGTCGGCGAACAGCCGAGGAAGTGCCGTATTCTGCACAAATCTTCACACCGGCAAGTCAACCCGATATGAAAGAATGGATGTTATGGGCGAGGTAAAGTCTGAGCGTCTGCCTGAATGGGCAAAGGAAAAGGCACAGGAGCTTTTTCACAAGAAGCGAAACAAAGACAAAGAACGATAAGGAGGACAAAGCAATGAAGGATAAATTTACTTTTCAGCAGAAAACAAAGCTTCTGACAAAACTGTTTGGCGCAGGCTGCAATACGGAAAAGAAATTGCAGCAGCTTGATATGGAGAGCATTTTGAAAATTCCCGGTATCACTATTCCGGATATGAGCCTGATTATCGAGCTTCAGAAGCAGACCAAAGCAAATAAGCTGTTCTCTTATTTGGGAGGTGGCACTGATGAGCAGGCAGGAACAGAATGACCGTCATATCATTTGGAGCGACCTTAACCTTGACCTTGATGATTGGCGAGAGTCGTTAGAGGAACTGTACCCTAACTACCCGGAAGATGAACTGTACGACATTATGGTAAAATCCAATGCCGCAAACCTATATGATGAACGAGTAAATCTTGATATTCAGCTTTCACAGCCGATTATCGTTATCGGCGACCTCGGCAGATGGAACGGCAGAGTGTCGGGATACAAGATGATTGATTCCGGCAACATTAAGGACTGCCTTTACTCCGATACCGATTATACCGAATGGTATGTGGACAAGTACGGCGACCTTCGAGCCGACGCCGTTCATCACGACGGCACAAACCATTATCTATACCGTGTATTCAAAGACGGTGTTACCGATACGCAGATTGAAAATCTGCAAGATAAAATCTACAACGGAAAAGCCACAAGAGCCGACATCACACGAGTTACCAAAAGGCTCGGAGATGACATTGCCGGAGTATATGGCTTTTCTATTCCAAAGCAAAGACAACCAAACGAACAAGCGAGGTGATGAAAATGGATTACAGAGTATTGACCGAAGCAGAGCGTAAATACACCTTCAGCCAAAGTCAGCAGCTCTCTATGCAGACCGGTCTTATCGGATATTTGCGAGCCGACTTCGGTTCTGCCGGAAACGAGTTTTGGACGACTTGGAACGATTTCAGAAAAGACCTGAAAACCGATGAATTTAAGGCTGAATTTGACGATGTGATAAACGGATTGCGTGACGGCGATGTTTTGTCCGGCAGAAAGGCTATGTCCTCTTACTGTTATTCCACTCCCGACAGTTCCTTCAATGATGACCGCAACCACTACGGTATTCGTCTCGATACGGAAAAGTACAGCTATCTTATGAGGTTTAACCCCAACAGGGGCGAGTACAATCTGTACTGCTATTGCTATCAGAAAGAGTGGCTGAACAACCATTTGAAAAATGCCGAGCGTGGTATCCGATTTATTGACCCGCACTATCAGGAGCAGTTTCGCATTGCGGACGGAGAAAAAATCTCAATCAAGCTCGGCGACGGCAAAACAATGGAGAGAACTTGCAGATATAT
>ERZ773359.6601-NODE-6601-length-10107-cov-4.879129_pt1 | contig 10107 bp, 10 predicted proteins | sample MGYA00374955_ERZ773359 | MGnify/ENA primary metagenome ERZ773359 (study PRJEB29098, sample SAMN04486028) | biogas fermenter metagenome | study: EMG produced TPA metagenomics assembly of the Biogas fermentation microbial communities from Germany - Plant 4 DNA1...
ATACCCCTGCTCCACTTCTACCGGGGAGTATCCGTGCCCCTGCGGCACGTCGGGCTCCCCTTCCACCGCCGCCGCGTCAAATTCGGGCGGCGTGAATGATGGCGTTTCTTTTCTGTTTAAGGTTACCGCCGCGGTAATAACCATCACCGCGATTGAAAGGCAGCACAGCGCGGTCAGTATCCCGACAGTCAGGGCGTTTTTTTTATCCTGCTTTCTGCGCTTTTGTTTTCCCATTACGCTGTACCTGCCTTGTAAGTTTAAGCCTGTGCCAAAAAAACTCTGGTCTCGCGCCGCTTTTTTAGCCAAATCCGGGAGGACAGGCGCAGGCAGTGATCCCCCCGCTGCCCGCGGCCTGTCTTTGGAATCAGCAAGCGGCGGTAGTTGACTTATAATCCGCTTGTGCCGAAAAAACCTCAGGGCCTGCGGACATGGTCAGGCGCCGGAGTTGTCAGGCACAAACAGGCTGTGCCCGGGCGCGGGCGGAGGCACTCCCCCGCGCCGCGGGTATCAATGGGGGTTATTTGTTCTTATTGTTCGGACGGCTCGGCGATTGTTACAGTTACTTTACCGATTGTTTCAGCAGGGCCCTCAAACTCCTCGATAACTCTAACAGCCGAAAGGGTTAGCTCAACTTCCACATCGGGAGCTGTTCCGGGTGTTGCTGCTGATAATTCAATGCTGCCTTCCTCGCCGACTTCCTCGCCGAAGAAACTGTATGTAAAATCATCTTCGCCATAACCTTCAGCGTAGTCAAACGCAAACGATACCTCAACCGGTTCGCTGGAATGATTTTCAACTTTGATTGTATTATTATCTCCTGCTGCTATCCATTCCCCCATATTTTCTGGGTCTTGGTCTTTATATTCGTGGCTTTCAGGGTCCCATACTTTATCCGGCGCCTTGTATTCAAACTGCAGGTCGCCCCAGATTACATCCACGCTGTAAGTGGCCGGCTCAGCACCGGGGGTATAAGTCGCGGTAACATTCTTCTCGGCTGTGTTGTTCGGAGACTCAACACTGCTAATCGTATCAGCCAGAACAACAATGCCGGTGCAGAATACAAGGGCGAGTGAAAGCAGAACAGCTATTGCTTTTTTCATAATCTTTTCCCCTTTCTTTTGCCTTTCTGTCTATTAATTCCATCTCCCGTTCCGGCCGCCCGCCGGAATGCCGGCGGGTACAGTGGGCGGATTTGTATCCGCCCGCTGTTTCACCGGTAAAACCGCCGCTTGTAGCCTTACACGTTTAGCTGATGGTAACCGTAACGGTACCGATTTTGGTGAAGTTTGTTACGCCACTATCCAGCCCGCCGCTGATAGTCAGCTCGGTAGTGTTTGTCGGTGGGTTTTCCGGAGTTTTGCCTTCGGCTGTCTCAAGAGTAAAGGAGCCATTGCTGAATACGCCTGCAACACCAAAGCCCTCTTCAGCCTCAAAGTCAAAGCTGGCTGTAATCCCCGCGTTGGAGTGGTTCTTTACTGTGATTACATTAGCGTCGGTGTCGCATGTCCAGCTCGCCTCCGAGCCCCCGTCATAGCTGTGGGTTGACGGGTCCCAGCTTCCCAGTGGCGCGGCGTTGTAGGTGAACTCCATGCTGCCCCAGCTTACGTCCACATGATAGACGGTCGCCGGCTCGTCGCCCGACTGGTATTTGCCCTGAACATCAATGGTCGTATCGCCGGGCGAAGATACCGTAGCACTTTCCGCGAAAACGGTCAGCCCTGCGCACATCAGGGCAAGTGTGAGAAGAATTGCCAATGCCTTTTTCATAGTGTTTCCCCTTTCATATTATGGATTTTTTATGGTTATCCGTCGTCGTGCCTTGCGGCGTATTCCCCTTTTGCCGCCAGAACGCGCCGCGGAAAAAGGTGCCGTTAAACTACCCTTCAATCGTGAGCTTTATCGGTATCTGCATGTTGACTACCGCGCGCTCGTTGGTCTCCCTGTCGTACGCGAGTATGTAGTAGACCGCGTCGTAAACGCCCTTGGGCAGGACCGTGCCGTCCGGCAGGGGCTTTAGTTTAAGCTCGCCCAGCTTGTATCCGGGCTCAAGCAGCCCCGATTCGGCGATTATCATCCGGCTTTTTTCGCTGTCGTAATCTTCCGCCCCTTCGATTTGGGCTTTCTGCGCGGCTGTCCTGCCGGTCTTGCCCAGCTTTTCAATCAGGACCTTGTCGGTAATCTGAAGCTGGATTACAATGCTCTGGTTGGATTTGGCCGGGTTCTGGAACATTATCCTCGCCACGCCGTCCCCTTTGGGCGCAATCGCCTCTTTTGAGTATGTCAGCGATACCGCGCCGCCGCCCGGCGGGTTTTCAAGCGGGGGCTGGGAGGTGTCCTCATCGCCGATGGGCTCGGCGCCCGGGTCCCGCGAAATCGGAGGGTAGTAAATGTTGCTGGGGGTGCTTTCGGAGGGTTTCGGCTGGTTCATCAGCAGATACACCGTAACCACGACCGAACCCGCGGTAATAAGGCAGAGCGCAATAATCAGAGCCAGTATCTTTTTGTCTTTTCGGTTTTTCATTAAAATCCCCTTTCAACTGCTTGTGTTTGCTCTCTGCCTTATATTTTATTGCTCAGGCTGGTGCTCGTCAATAGACACCGTTACTGTGCCGACTTGCCCCTGTATTTCCTCGTCCGGTTTTTCGCTTTCAAGCGTCAGGTAAACGTAGCGGATGTCGGGAGTTCCTCCCTCCTCCAGCTTGTCAAGGGTAAACGGGAAGTTGGCAGATTGCCCGTTTACTGTAAAGCTGCCGCTTATCCACTCATAACCCTGCGCTTTTGTGTATTCGCAGGTTACGTCTATCGCGATGTTTGAGTTGTTTGTAACGGTTATCTTATTCTCGTCCTCGTCGCAGGTCCAGCCGCCGCCCACGTACTGGTGGGTGTCAGGGTCCCAATCGCCCACGTTGTAGGTAAACTCCATGCTGCCCCATGTAACGTTCACGCTGATGACGGTGGACTCAGCCACTGTTACGGTGGCGGGCTGCGGCGTTGGCGCTACGGTAACAAGCTCAAACCCGCTGTCGTCGTCCGTGTAGTCGGCAAGCTTGTAGTCCTGAACGATAAAGTTGTAATTCCCGGGCTCGGCGTCTTCATTGACAGTGAACGTAAGCGAGAAAATGTCGCCGTCCCCGATATACGCCAGCGTGGACTGGCTTTCGTCCTGATAGTCGTCGGCGTAAACCAGCACCGTGATTACCCCGTCCTCCGCCTCGTTGGTGGCGGCTACGAATTTTCCGGGGTTTGACATTTCTTTATCGATTGTCTCATTGTCATACTTAAATACGTCGTCGTCATAGAGAATGTCAAGCGTCAGGCCGACAACGCCTTTTTTAAAGCCCGTCTGCGACTGCGTGCTGACCGTAAGTGTTACGGTGTCGCCGGGCAGGACGGTGGTACTCCCACTCTGATTGACGGCGGTAAGCTGAAGGTTGGTGGTCTTCAGGGCGTTCTGTGCAATCAGAGTGATGACAGAGCCGACCATCACGACCGCGAGCGTCGCCGCGATTGCGACAGGCCTTCTTACCCAACGCAGCACAGGCCGCACGCCGCGGGAGCGCGCTCTCTCCTCCCCGCTTTTTGCGCCGTCAAGTATCAAATCAAGAGTTTTCTCCCTGGCAGCAAAGTTCTGGCTGATGGATTGCGAAATCAAATTCTTTAGGTTCATCTATGCTCACCCTCTTTATATGTTAAAATGCTCTCTCATTTGTTTGATTGTGCGGTAGAGCCTGTTTTTTACCGCCGATTCGCCGATGTCAAGGATTTTTGCGATGTCCGCCAGTTTTTCGCCGTAATAGAAATACAGCACAAAGATTTTGAAGGTCAAATCGTCCCGTTCCCTGACAAACCGCCATATTTCCTGAACGTCGAGGCTGCTGTGCTGGGGTCAGTCCTGTGAAAGGAAGGCTTCCAGCTTTTCAAAATCGGGGTTTTCCTCGCCGCCCGAAAAGAGCGGAACGTCGTTTTTGCGCGCCGATTTGAAACGGTAGTATTTTTTAATCTCGTTCTGCGCGATAATGAACAGGTAGCTTTCGGGCTTTTTAATCCCCCCGTCTTTTTTCAGGCGTTCGTAGTAGTTAAGGTAGGTTTTCTGGACAATGTCGGGAGCGTCGTGTGGATTGCCGCATTTTAAAAGCACGTATCTGAGAACGTCGTCATAAGTTTCGTTATACAGCCGGACGAACGCCTCGTCCACATTCCCCATAAAACCACTCCCTATAATTAAAGATACAAAATCGGCGGTTTTGTTTCACCGGTTTTAAAAAAATCCGCAGTTTTTTTAACAGGGCGCAAAACGCCGCCGGCGCGCGTCTGTATATACTATATAATACATCAATATCCCGCCCGCCGCAACATGGGGCGGCGTTTTGGGGGCGCGGCGGCTTTCGGGGCAAATCCGCACTTTTTACAATATTCGCGTCAAAGTGCTTGTTGCCGCCCCGCAAAAATGTTATAATAAGGCGGCGGGTCTTTTGCAAATTCGCTTGTTAAAAATTTAACCGCCGATGAGGAGTTTTTACAAAGAGGTGTTTTTTAGTGGGCCAGAAATACTACACTGTTACCATAGCGGGGCTTAAGCGCGACCTTCCCATCTGCCGGATTAACGACAATCTGAGCATTGCGGCTTTTGTGATTTTCGGCGATGTCGAGCTGACCATCGCGGCGGCGAGGGAGCTTTTGAAAAGAGCCCCGGAATTCGACGTGCTTATCACCGCCGAGGCAAAGGGCATTCCGCTTGTTTACGAGATGGCGCGCCAGAGCGGTAAGCCATATTTCATCGCGAGGAAGTACCCTAAACTCTATATGGCAAACCCGATTGCGGTGGACGTGCGCTCAATCACCACCGACAAGGACCAGACCCTGTATCTTGACGAAAGGGAAATGGAGACCATAAGGGGCAAGCGGGTGTTGATTGTGGACGACGTGGTCAGCACCGGGCAGTCCATGCGCGCGCTTGACAAGCTGGTCGAGCATTCGGGCGGCAGGATTACCGGTCAGTGCGCAATCCTCGCCGAAGGGGACGCAATCGGCAGGAAGGATATATTCTATCTCGAAACCCTGCCGCTGTTTTTCGATAGTGGCGGCGAAACCGGGGATAACGGCGGCAATTAACCGGCGGCTTATCCCGCTCTCCCGGCAATCAGAGGGGGCGTGAACGTATGCGGCGGCCGATGGCGGCACTCGGTTTTTCATATTTTTTCGCGCTTGTCATTGCATCGTTTGTCAGCCTGAACACGGCGGTGGTGCTGGCCGCGCTGCTGTCCGCCGCCTTTGCCGCGGGTTTTTTCATCAGGCCGATACGGCAGAACCGGCAGGCCATGACGGCGCTTTTTGCCGCCATGGCCGCTTTTTTAATGTATTCGGCAAAGGAAATGCTGGTCTGCCGCCCCCTGCGGGAATTCGACGGCAGGCGGATGGAATTAAGCCTGCAGACACTCGACTGGGCGCAGCAGAACAACAGCGTCCCCGTCAGGGTGGTGGGCGGCGGGCTGCCGAAAGGCGCAAAGCTGACCCTCTGGCTTTCGGGCAGGGATTTTTACCCTCAGCCTTACGACATCCTGACCGGCGAGTTTGAGCTGTCCTCGCCGAACGACGGCCGCAGCGGTCTGGCAAGGGGATATTCAAAAGCCGCGGGCGTTTTCCTGAACGCGCGCGCGGCGGGGTTTGACGAGGAAGGGGTCGGGCTCGCCACGCCAGAGTCCCGGCCGTGGATGTATAATATACTGCTGGCGCGGCGGTACGCGAGGAACGCAATAATGTCTCGGCCCGGCGCGGGGGACGCCGAAGGGCTGATGGCGGGTATCGCGTTCGGGTTTAAAGAGGATTTGGGCTCCGAAATCAAAGCCGATTTCCGCGCGGTCGGGGCGTCCCACCTGCTCGCGGTGTCCGGGCTCCACGCCGCGGTGCTGTCGCAGGCAATCCTCGCGCTTTTGTTGTTTTTAAAGGTTCCGAACAGAGCCGCCCATTTGGCGGCCGCCGGCGGGGTATTCCTGTTCATGGCGCTGACCGGGTTTCAGCCCTCAATCATCAGGGCGGGCATTATGTGCATCGTCTACCTGTTCGGCAAAATACTGGGCAGGCAGCCGGACAGCCTGAACTCGCTCGGCTTGTCGGTGTTCGCGATTACCGCGGTCAACCCTTACGCGGTAGACGACGTGGGGCTGCTGCTCTCATTCTCCGCGACATTCGGGATTTTGGTTTTATACCCCGCGTTTAAACGGGCGTTCGGCGACAGGCTGCGGCAAAGCGAAAAAAGGCTGCCGCGGCTGCTTGCGGGGCCTGTAAACTCTTTCGGGCTCACCCTTTCCGCCACCGCGCCAACCCTGCCGGTGTCCCTGCTGGCGTTCGGGCAGATATCCCTGATTTCGCCGGTGGCGAATTTATTGATGGTGTTCCCCGCCTCGGCGGTTACGGTGGCGACAATCATGGCGGTCGCGCTGAATGCCGTAAAGCCTCTGGGGTTTTTGTCCGCCCCGCTTTTCTTTGCGGCAAGAGCAATCTCAGATTATCTCATCTGGGCGGCGCGGCTTTTGTCCTCAATCCCGTTTTCGTCAGTCTGGGCGGGCCAGACGTTTGTACCAGTGGTAATCCCGGCGGCCATAGCGCTGACTGCGCTCGGCAAAGCCCTGCTCGGCTGGCGGGGCGCGCGGGTGATGGCGCTGTGGTCGGCAATCGCGCTGATGTGCGGGGCGATTTCGCACGGCGCGTTTATGAAAGGGGTTACCGAGATAACGGTGATTAGTTCCGGCAATTCCGCCGCGATTGTGATGAGCAGAAGCGGTTATACCGGCGTGGTGGTGTCGGGCGATAAAAACTCGGTGTCCGGCGCGGTCTTTGAGCTTGAACGGCGGAACGTGCGGGCGGTGGATTTTCTGATTTTGCCCGATTTGAGCGACCGTTCTGCGTTTTATTTCCCCGAATTCGCGAAGCGTATCGGGGTAAACTGTCTGATAACCGGGCATGACGGGGAGTATTCGGATACGTTGGACGCCCTGCCCGCCGCGGGGCGGCTCTCCCTCGAAAACGGGACGCTCAATTTCTGGGACGACTGCCGCGCGGAGCTTAATGACGGCTGGCTTATCTTCAGGATAGGGCTGACGCGGGTGCTGGTGAGCCCGACCGGCGGCAACGCCGCCGCGCTTTCGGAAAACGAGCGGCAAGCCAATATTTTTGTGATAGCCGGCAGTCCGCCGAAACATATAGCGGCGGTCGAGGCGCAGGCGGGGGCGCTGTGCTGCTCGGCCGATACCTACCGGCGGGAAATCAAGGCAATCCCCCGCCTTTCCTACCCGCTTTACAACACCGCGGATAAAAACATCACCTTTTATACCCGCGGCAGGGGGGATATCACCGTAAAAGGAGGAAGCACGGTTGATTTTGACTGAAAGCGGCCTTGCAAAGCACATCAAAAACTCAAGTTTTGAGAAGGTTTACTTTTTATACGGCGAGGAAAGCTATCTGTCCGCCCTTTATTCAAGGCAGATTGCCTCAAAAATTGTCGGGAGCCACCCGCTCGCGGAGTTTAACTATCAGAAACTGGACGGACAGTCCTGCACGGTCGGTGAAATCCACGACGCGGTGGAGGCTCTGCCGGTGATGGCGGAGCGCAAATGCGTGGTGGTGCGCGATTTTGACGCGGCCAGCGCCGCCGCGGATGATATAAAGCAGCTTTCTTCTTTAATTCAGGATTTGCCGGAAAGCTGCGTGCTTGTGTTCTGGCTGGACGTAGTCTCGGCGGACGTTAAGAGCAATTCAAAATGGAAATCTTTCTTTTCGGCTGTCGATAAGGCGGGCGCCTGCGTCGATTTCCCGCGCAAATCAAAATCCGAGCTCGTGCGGCTGCTTTGCAGGGAAGCGCAGAAACGCGGCTGTACCCTCTCCCCCGCCAACGCCGGTCTGATGGTGGAGCGCGCCGGGGACGATTTGCGGCTGCTGATGAGCGAGCTTGAAAAGCTCTGCGCCCTCGCGGCGCCGGGGGAGATTGCGCGCGAGCATATCGAGGCAATCGGCGTGCTCACAATCGAAAGCTCGGTCTACAAGCTGTCAACCGCAATCCTGAAAGGCAGCTACGAGGAGGCCTACGACATTCTCAACGGGCTGTTCGCGCAGCGGGAGGAGCCGGTCAGGATACTCGCCTTTTTATCAAACGCCTACGCGGATTTATACCGGGCAAAGGTCGCGATGGCGGCGGGAGTGCGGGCGGAAACCCTTGCCGGCGATTTTTCCTACCGCAAAAGCGCCCGGCTGGCGATTGCGGCGAGGGAAAGCAGGAATATCCCTTTAAAGCTGTTGCGAAAAAGTCTGGACATTCTGGCAGAAGCCGATTTGAAACTCAAAACCACCGGCGCAAACGAAAGGACAGTGCTGGAGCAGACAGCCGCTAAGCTGATACTGCTGCCGAGGATTGAGGAAGAGAAAAGCGAATGAACAAGCTCAAAATCCGGGAAGCCGTTGTGGTGGAAGGCAAACACGACAAAATCCGGCTGGCGGCGGCAGTGGACACGCTGGTGATTGAAACCCGCGGTTTTGGGATATTCAAAGACAGCGAACTGCTTGGGCTGCTGCGGATGATTGCGCGCGAACGCGGGCTGATAATACTGACCGACAGCGATACGGCGGGGTTTGTAATCCGAAACTACTTGAGCGGGGCAATACCTCCCGAACAGGTGAAGCACGCGTATATACCCGCCGTTTTTGGCAAAGAGCGGCGCAAATCCCGCCGCTCCAAAGAGGGACTGCTGGGAGTGGAGGGGGTGGACATCCGCGCGGTCAGGGACGCCATATTAAACGCGGGAGCCACCGTCGAGGGCGGCGGCGAAAATACCGGCGGCGATAATCCGATAACAAGGCTGGATTTATACAACGCCGGCCTGATTGGCGGCAAAAACAGCCGGAAAAAGCGCGCTCTGCTTTTGGATTTGCTCGGCCTGCCGCGGCTGCTGTCCACCGGCCGCCTTGTCGCGGTTTTAAACACTATAATGACAAAAGAGGTGTTCGAGCGGACGGTGCGGGATTTATGCTGGCTCTGATATCCGGCGATAAACGCAGAATATAAAAAAAACCCGGTTTTTCGGGGGTTTTTTGGTTCAGAATATCAGCCGCCTGAAGAAATAGAGTACCGGGTTAAGGGCGTTTTTCAGCCGGTTTTCAAGGATTTGGCGCACCTTCGCGATTTCCTCGACCTCGCGGTCGCCCGGCTGTATATCCCCGTACCGCAGGTTCATCACCGCGATAAAGGAGCCGAGCAGCCGCTCCCCGGCGCTTTCCGCGTCGCCGGTGTCCTCTTTCTCAAGCCCGGCTTTCGCCCGCCTGCCGTGCTGCAGGATAGTCTCGCCGGTGCGCGGGGACAAACCGATAAGGCAAAGCTGCCTGATTATATCGGCGTAATAGTAATTGATTTGACTGCCGGTATCAGGAAAACGCTTTCGCACTTCATCGAGCAGGTAGGCTTTTTTCTTTTTCAGCGCCCGCAGCGCCGCGGCCGCGGCAAGCAACACCGCTGTTACTGCGGCAGCAAGCCATATCCAAACCGTACCGGCGCCGCTTTGCTCTTGCGGCTGGCTTAAATCGCTGTTGGCGGAAGTCCCCTGCGAAATGGTGGTCGTGGTCTGCCCCGCCCGTATGTCTGTGGTATTACGGCCGGTATCCTCATCGTCGCTCGGCGGTTTTCTTACAGGTCTGACCTTTACCGGGTAGGAATAGCTGCTGCCCGCGGTCGGGTCAAAAGGTACCCACCCGACGCCGCGGAAATAGCACTCCACCCACGCGTGCGCGTTGTCGGTGTACGCGGCGTAGTTTTTGCCGTCGCGCACCAGCCCGTATCCGATTACGAACCTCGACGGCACCCCTATTCCCCGCGACATAACAGCCATCGCGGAGGCAAAATAAGTGCAGTACCCTTTGCCGGATTCAAGAAAATGCTCTACAAAATCCGCGCCTTCCGGCACGTCGCCGGGTTTTAAGGTGTATTCAAAACCGGTTTTCAGGTATTCTTTCAGCTTTAATATCTTCTCAAAGTTCGACGAGGATTTTCCGGCAATCTTTTCCGCGGTACGGTACACAGTTTCCGGCAGGCCGTCGGGCAGTTGCAGGTATTCCTCGGATATT
>ERZ773359.6602-NODE-6602-length-10105-cov-9.505572_pt1 | contig 10105 bp, 8 predicted proteins | sample MGYA00374955_ERZ773359 | MGnify/ENA primary metagenome ERZ773359 (study PRJEB29098, sample SAMN04486028) | biogas fermenter metagenome | study: EMG produced TPA metagenomics assembly of the Biogas fermentation microbial communities from Germany - Plant 4 DNA1...
TCGATGTATATTGCCCTGCGGATGGGGGCTTTACCGTGGCCGACCATTTTTGTGGCCGTGCTTTCCATGACCGTCTTAAAGATACTGGGTAACACCAATTTAAAGGAGATCAGTATTGCCCAGACCGCCATGTCGGCCGGGGCAATGGTGGCCGGCGGAATGGCTTTTACCCTGCCTGGACTCTGGATTGTGGGAGTATGGTCGGGGCCGCAGGTTCTTGCCGACCACTGGTGGGAAGTCCTGGCGATTGCGTTGGCCGGGATGATCCTCGGGGCGTTGTTGACCTGGCGTTTGCGGCCGAAATATATTGAGCAGGGTGTATTGCCGTACCCGATCGGGCAAGCAGCGGCCCAGACGTTGATCACGGGTGACCAGGGCGGAAGAAAATCACAGCTCTTATTCGGGGCTATGGGCTTTTCCGCTGTCTTTACCTATCTCCGTGATCGCTTGGGTCTGATCCCTGCGGCCTTATCGGCACGCTGGTTCACCGCCCGGCGGATGGATGTGGGGGTTATGTTATCCCCGATGGCCTTAGGGATCGGTTATTTGATCGGGCCGCTGGCGACGGGTGTTTGGTTCCTGGGCGCCATTCTGGCTTACCTGCTGATTGTTCCGGTCGGCCCGGCCGTTGGCCTCCTGGCTTCGACCGCGGCGGCGGTTGCCTTCAAGAACACCCTGGGTTTAGGCTTGATGGTCGGGACGGGGGTCGGGATTGTGATCGCCTTTGTCCTTGATTTGTTCAAAAAGGGAAGCGCCGGGCGGAGCACGGGGCAACCGGAGAAGACGGGAGTTAAGACGAAAACGGGGCTGCGCGGCCGGACCCTGCAGATCGGTGCTGTTCTGATCGCCTATCTTTTTAGTCTGGTGGCGGGTTTACAGCCGTTGGCCGCCGTTTTACTGGTGGGTGGCGTTTTTATCGCGACGGCGATGGCGGCGACGATCACTGGCGAAACCGGGATTAACCCCATGGAGATCTTCGGCATAATTATTCTTTTAGCAATTCGTACCCTGGTTCCAGTGCCAACAACCGCCGCGTTTCTGCTCGCCGCTTGTGTGGCGATTGCCTGTGGGTATGCCGGTGATGTCCTCAATGACTACAAATCCGGCTATATCTTGCAGACCAACCCGAAGGCCCAGTTCATCTCGGAGCTTGTGGGGGGATTGGTGGGGACGGTCGTTGCCTCCCTGGCGATGATCGCTTTGATCACCCGTTACGGTGGGGTTGGAACAGAGTATGGTCTGCCGGCCGTCCAGGCCTTTGCCGTCACCCAAATGGTACATGGCTTAGGTGATCCGTTGGTCTTTGGAAGTGCGGTCGCCATTGGTGCCCTTTTGTATCTAGCGAAGATCCCCGCGATGACGCTGGGGATTGGGATGTACTTACCGTTTGCCATGTCTTTCACCGTTTTTCTCGGTGGGTTAACGCGGCTGGTTTACCAACGGCGAAAACCAGGGGCGACGACCAACGGTGATGTGGTGGCTTCCGGCCTTTTCGGTGGTGAAGGGATCGTGGGCGTGACCATCGCCATCATCAGTATGTTGACCGGGGCATAAAGAGGAGGGGGACATCAAGATGGGTATGGTAATTGGGATCGATGTTGGGGGGAGTACAACCAAGATCGTCGGTTTGCATGATAATAAACTGTACAGTCCTTTACTGGTGAAGGCGAACGATCCGGTGGCTTCGATCTTCGGAGCTTTCGGGAAGTTTATTAACGTGAACGGACTAACCTTGGACGATATTGAACACGTCATGATCACAGGGGTAGGTTCTTCCTACATTGACCAACCGCTTTATGGGATCCCCACCACAAAGGTGGACGAGTTCCGGGCCATCGGGAAAGGCGGGCTGTTCCTCAGCACCTTATCGCGGGCGATCGTCGTGAGTATGGGGACAGGCACGGCCTATATCATGGCCGATGAAAAAGGGGAGATCCATATGGGGGGGACCGGAGTCGGTGGCGGGACCCTCTTGGGCCTTTCCAATAAAATGCTGAACGTGCGGCATTTTGACGACTTGATCGCCATGGCGGAGGGGGGGAATCTGGCCCATATCGACCTGAACATCGGCGATATTACCCAGGACCAGATCGCCGGCTTACCGCCGGAGACCACCGCTTCCAACTTTGGGAAGATCAGTGATCTGGCGTCGAAGGCCGATACCGCACTGGGCATTATCAACCTGGTCTTTCAGACCATCGGGATGTTGGCGGTCTTCGCTACCCGGATCTATAATACGCAGGACGTGGTCTTGACCGGGAATTTGACCACTGTCCCTCAAGCCCAGGCGATCTTTGATATGTTACACCGCATGTACCAGGTGGAGTTTCATATTCCACCCAACGCTGAGTTTGCGACGGCGACGGGGGCCGCCTTATCCTTGCCGACGGCGGGCAATGGCCTCTAGCAGAGGGGGAAGATAGGCGTCGTCGACGACCGGGGTGCCCAGATGGCGGCCGGCAAAGCTGCCGTGGTAGTCGGAACCGCCGGTGACCAAGAGACCGTGTTTTTGGCAGAAGTTGCGGTAAAGAGCGGTTTCTTTCGGGGAATGGTAAGTGGTGATCGCTTCCAAACCTTCGAAGCCCCAGCCTAAAATGGCTTGCTGGAAGGAAGGCTTAGTCATTAACTTGGTGTTATCTTCCGCGTAAAGACCGGGGTGGGCTAAGACCGGGACTCCGCCCGCTGCTTTGATCGCCCGAATGACCGTTTCCGGCGGCGTGAAGGTAATGGTGATGTAGGCCGGGCGGCCGACGCCAAAATATTTATCGAAGTATTCATTCACATCACTGACCAGCCCCATCTCCTTCAGGGTGTTATACATGGGCCAGCCACCCGCTTCCGGGTGGGCTTTCCAGTAGTCATAACGGGTCCGGTCGATTTTAATGGCCAGTTTTTCCAGGGCGGCGATGGAGTCTTCTTCACTTTGGTCCCAGGCCTTTTGGTTCGCGGCCAGGACCTTACGGAGTTCGGGGTGGGCAGGATCGATACCATACCCTAAAATGTGTAGACTAATCTCTGGAGAGTAACTGGCCGAAAGCTCCACCCCCGGGATGAAGGCCAAACCCAACTCGGCGGCAACGGCCGTGCCTGCGGCAAGGGCAGCAGTGCTGTCATGGTCGGTGATGGATACGGCGGAAAGGCCAAGCTTGGCGGCGGCGGTAAGGAGTTCCTGGGGAGAGAGCGTTCCGTCAGAAGCGTTGGTATGAAGGTGTAGATCGATGGCCATCTCATTACTCCTTTGCGTTTGGTCGAATTGTGGGAGTTATTACCCATCGGCGTAAGCCACATAAAAATGGTTCTTTTATCCAATGTATCTCTGATTTACTATAAACGGCGACGATTTATTTGTCAAGAAATAGCTTTTGCTTTACGGAACCGGAGGTGGGAGCCATTCTGGCTCAAGCGGAAGAACTGCTACAGAAGTATTACGGATATCCCCGGTTTCGACCGGGGCAAGCCCGGGTGATCTCCAGTATCCTCCAAGGCGAGGACACGCTAGCGATCATGCCGACTGGAGCCGGGAAATCCATCTGTTTCCAGATCCCAGCTTTATTGTTTGACGGGGTTACGCTGGTCATTTCGCCCTTGATCTCTTTAATGAAGGATCAAGTGGATACTTTGCAGGACTTAGGAATCCCGGCCTCTTTCATCAACAGTTCACTAAGCCCTGGGGAAGTTGAACGCCGGATTCAACAAACCGCCGAAGGGGCTTATCAAATCTTGTATATTGCGCCCGAACGCTTAGGGGCGGCGGCTTTTTTGGAAATGATCCGGGAGCTTCGGGTCGCCTTTTTAGCCATCGATGAAGCCCATTGTGTCTCCCAATGGGGACATGATTTTCGCCCCAGCTACCGGCGGATCGCCGCTTTTGTTCAAAAACTGCCCCAGCGGCCGGTGGTTGCCGCCTTCACGGCGACTGCCACCGAAGAGGTGCAGGAGGACATCCTTCGTTTACTGGCGCTTAAAGAAGCCAACGTCTATGTGACCGGTTTTGACCGGAGCAACCTGTACTTCAAGGTCTACCGGCGGGTTAAAAAAAAGGATTTTCTCTTATCATATCTGGCCCAAAACCGCCAGGAGGCCGGGATCATATATGCGGCTACCCGCAAAGAAGTGGATAATATCTATGGGCTTTTGCAGCAGGAAGGGTATGCGGTCGGCCGCTACCACGCGGGTTTAAGGGAGAAGGAACGGAAAGCCGTCCAAGAAGAATTCATCAATGACGATCTCCGGGTGATGGTAGCGACCAACGCTTTTGGCATGGGGATTGATAAGTCTAATATCCGTTATGTTATCCACTACAATTTGCCCAAAAATATGGAAGCCTATTACCAGGAAGCGGGACGGGCGGGTCGGGATGGGGAACCGAGTGAGTGCATCCTGCTCTTCAGTCCGCGGGACATTATCATCCAAAAATACCTGATCGAGCAGACCGTTTATGCGCCAGCCCGGAAAAAAGCGGAGCTGGAGAAGCTTCAGACCATGGTCGATTACGCCCATACCACCCAGTGCCTGCGCCGGTTTATCCTGGCCTATTTCGGTGAGGAAGAAGGGCCCGACGATTGTGGGCGCTGTGGTAATTGTGATCCCCGTTGGGTCCGGGTGGAGATTACGGAAGACGCCAAAAAGGTTTTTTCCTGTCTCGTCCGCATGCAGGGCGCCTACGGCGTGAACCTGCTTGCCGGGGTTCTAAAAGGGTCAACCACCCAAAAAATTCGGAGCTTAGGCTTTAACCGCCTTACGACCTACGGCATTATGAAAGAACGGACACTGGCGGAGATCAAAGAGCTGATCAACCAGTTGATTGCCGAAGATTATCTTAGTGTCAGCGGCGGGCAGTATCCCGTGGTTAAACTGCGCCCGAAGGCACTGGCGGTTTTGAAAGAAGACCGTCCCGTTTGGGGAAAAAAAGAAGTGGTGACGGTGGAAACGCCGGCCCATGATCCGCTCTTTGAACGTCTGCGCAGCTTACGAAAGGACCTTGCGGCCCAGGAACAGGTTCCGCCTTATGTTATTTTTAACGATAGCACTCTCCGGGAAATGGCGAAGCTTAGACCGGCTAATGCCGAAGAATTGCTGACGGTGAAGGGAGTTGGCCACAAAAAGCTGGAAAAATACGGAGCCGCTTTTTTGGAGGCCATCCAGGACGCGCAACAGGAGTAAACCTGGTGGATTGGCACCGTACATCTCTTTTCCGGTGGCAAGACCCAGGAAAGATAGGCAAGTTAAGAAAGGAGCGACGCAAATGGAAGAGGAGATTAGACAGCTGGCTGCTCGTATTAAAGAAATCCGGGAAATCGAAGGGGTAACCCCGGAACAACTGGCGGCGGATCTTGAGATTACGCCTGAACTTTATTTAAACTATGAAAAAGGCGAGGAGGATATTCCGGTGGGGGTCTTGTACCGGATTGCGCGCCGGTTTAATCTGGAACTCAGTGCGCTGCTGACCGGGGAAGAGCCTCGCTTGCGCAGTTACGCCCTCACCCGGAAAGGGCGGGGGGTTTCGGTTGAAAGAAGGAAGGCGTATAAGTACCAGAGTTTGGCCTATAATTATATGCATAAAAAAGCCGAGCCCTTTCTCGTCACGGTCGAACCCAAACCCGACCAGCAACGGGTTGAACTCAATAGCCACCCCGGACAGGAGTTTAATTATGTCCTCTCCGGGACCCTCCAGGTCTTCATTGATGGTTATGAAGTGGTGTTGTATCCGGGCGATTCGATTTATTTTGATTCCGGGATTGAGCATGGCATGAAGGCGCTTAACGGGGAACCGGCGCAGTTTTTGGCCGTGATTATTTAAGCTTTTCGGTGCGCCATCGAGGGAACTTTGGCTTGAGGGAAACGACTATGCTGGCAAGCTGAACCGCTAACAATCCGGTAAGGAGCCCCCGGCGCGCTGGAGTATAATACCGGCCTTAAGAAAGACGTTCGTAAAGATCGTGCGATTCGTGCGGTTGGCATTTATTTGCACGCTTGCGTTATACCTACGAGAATATTAGCGAAAAGATCAAAAAAGAGCAGGTGATAGCGGGATGAAGGAATTCGAAACGGCTGAGTATCAGTCTTACGAAGAGTTTGTGGACCAGTTTAAGCTGGAAGCACCGGATAATTTTAACTTTGCTTATGATGTGGTCGACCGGATTGCTGCGGAGACCCCGGACCGGGTGGCTTTGGTCTGGTGTAATGAAGAAGGAGAAAGCAAAATCATCCGCTTTGCGGAGGTGAAAGAGTACAGTGACCGGGTGGCCGGGTTTTTAAAACGGGTGGGCATCAAAAAAGGCGACCGGGTGATGTTGATCTTAAAACGGCGCTATGAATTCTGGTTTGCCCTCCTGGGTCTCCATAAAGTAGGCGCGACTGCGGTTCCGGCGACCCATCTTTTGACGGCGCAGGATATTATCTACCGGAACCAAGCGGCGGAGGTGAAGATGATTATCTCCGTGGCCGAACCCGAAGTAATCGCGCACATTGAGGAGGCAGCGCCGGCTTCACCTAGTCTGCAGATGAAAGTTCTGGTGAACGGGGAAGAGACCCGACCGGGTTGGCTCAATTTTGCGCAGGAAGTGGCCGCCTCTGAACCGGTTTTTCCGCGGACGGCGGCGGAGGAAGTGACGCCGGAGGATATTTCCCTCCTTTATTTTACTTCGGGTACTACTGGGCACCCGAAGATGGTGGCCCATAATTTCCAATATCCTTTAGGGCACATCGTTACTGCCAAGTATTGGCAGCGGGTGAAGGATGGTGGGTTGCATCTGACCCTGGCGGAGACCGGCTGGGCGAAGGCGGTCTGGGGTAAGATTTACGGGCAATGGATGGCGGGAAGTGCCGTTTTTGTCTATGATTTCGACCGTTTCTGCGCCAAAGAATTATTACGGATGATGGAAAAATATAAGGTTACAACCTTTTGCGCCCCGCCTACGGTCTACCGTTACCTGATCAAAGAGGACTTAACCACTTATGACTTGTCCAGTTTGGAATATTGTGTGGTGGCCGGGGAACCGTTGAATCCCGAAGTTTATCACCAGTTTTATAAGATGACCGGCCTTGCACTTCGTGAAGGGTACGGGCAGACCGAGTTGACCGTGGCGATCGCCACTTACCCCTGGATGGAGCCGAAACCCGGTTCGATGGGGAAACCTTCACCCGGTTATGAGGTGGAGCTTGTGGACGATGAGGGGAATGTCTGTGAGGTTGGTGAGGTTGGGCAGATCGTGATCCGGACTGACCGCCAAAAACCGCTGGGTTTCTTTGCCGGATACTATCGGGACCCCGAAAAGACACAAGCGGTTTGGCATGAAGGCCGCTATTACACCGGGGATACGGCCTGGCGTGATGAAGATGGCTACTATTGGTTTGTTGGTCGGGTGGATGATGTGATTAAAAGCTCCGGTTACCGGATTGGCCCCTTTGAGGTGGAGAGCGCCCTCATGGAACACCCGGCGGTGTTAGAATGTGCGGTGACCGGTGTTCCCGATCCGGACCGTGGACAAGTCGTCAAAGCGACGATTGTTCTGGCGTCGGGTTATACCGCCAGTGACCAGTTGGCTAAAGAGCTGCAAGATCATGTGAAGCAGGTGACCGCCCCCTACAAATACCCACGGGTGATCGAGTTCCGTTCGGAACTGCCGAAGACGATCAGTGGGAAGATCCGGCGGGTTGAAATTCGGGCAGAACACCAAGAACAGTAGTTTTTTACCCTAAAAGAAACGGATCACCACTGGCAAGGAATGGGCAGTGAACACTATATTAACAATTGTTAAAAATTCCTTTGTGTTTCCTTTAAATTGTTGCAGATTATAACGATCTTTTATACAATTGAAGGGAAAGGGATCCATGGCGGCTGTACACGCGCAGCCGTTCATTACCATTTAACTCTAATTTCAAAGGAGGTACTTATTTATGTCGGTAAAAGTAGGAATCAACGGATTTGGTCGCATTGGCAGACTGGTCTTTCGCGCCTCGGTGAATAATCCGAAGGTGGAGGTCGTGGGGATTAACGATCCTTTTATCGATCTGGACTATATGGTTTATATGTTAAAGTATGACTCCGTACACGGCCGCTTCCAGGGCGAAGTCAAGACCGAAGGCGACAAGCTGGTGGTTAATGGGAAGAAGATTGCTGTTTATGGCCATATGGATCCGGCGGATATTCCCTGGAGTGAGTGTGGTGCCGAGTATATCGTCGAGTCCACCGGTGTTTTCACGGTGACCGAAAAAGCCTCTGCCCACTTCAAAGGTGGCGCGAAAAAGGTTGTCATCAGCGCTCCGTCGAAAGATGCGCCCATGTTTGTGATGGGTGTTAACAATGACAAATACACCAAAGATATGAACGTGGTCTCGAACGCTTCCTGCACCACCAACTGTCTGGCTCCGCTGGCCAAAGTTATCCATGAGAACTTTGGTATCGTCGAGGGGTTAATGACCACAGTGCATGCGACCACTGCTACCCAGAAGACGGTGGATGGTCCTTCCAAGAAAGACTGGCGTGGAGGCCGTGCTGCCAGCGCGAATATTATTCCTTCTTCCACCGGAGCAGCGAAAGCTGTTGGTAAGGTTATTCCCGAGCTTAATGGGAAACTCACGGGGATGTCCTTCCGCGTACCGACCGTTAATGTTTCAGTCGTTGATCTGACCTGCCGGCTAGATAAAGGGGCTACTTATGAAGAGATTAAAGCCGCCGTCAAGAAGGCCGCGGAGAACGAATTGAAAGGGATCTTGGCCTACACTGAAGACGATGTGGTCTCCACCGACTTTATCGGTGATCCCCATACTTGTGTCTTTGATGCGAAAGCCGGTATCTCCTTAAACGATAACTTTGTGAAACTCGTGGCCTGGTATGACAACGAGTGGGGTTATTCCAACAAAGTTCTTGACCTCATTAGCTACATGGCTGAGGTTGACGCGAAGTAAGGTTCTTCGAATCTTTACGCAACACAAAAAGGGTGTCTCAATAGAGAGACACCCTTTTTTTGATCACGGAGAAGGGTTGGTTTTTATGGCGCGACGCGCTCTAATTGCTGGGAAAAATAGGGCAGAATGTTTTTCTCGATCAAATCGTTGGTCAATTGATGTCGGCCGGAAAAACGGTTTAGCTCATGCGGAATGCCTTGAGCGGTTAGTAACTGAGAAAAATATACGCAACCATTAATGATCCATTTGTAGTAATCTTGCTCGCCAAATTCGATCCGAATACTCTTTAAGGCGATTCCTGAGTTTAGATAATCAGCAATTTTTTGTGGGAGGTTACCAAAGCCGTTTTCCCAATTCGCTTTGATCCGTTCATCACTTGCCGAGTTATCTAGTGTAGGAATTTCGCTATGCGGATATGGAAGCTCAGGATTGGGAGAAAAGGCTGCTCCGTAAGCCTGCTTGAACGTCTGATCCCAAGTCGCCATCGCTTGCGATAATCCGTTTTCATCAAATAACCCAGGAGCTAAACTGTATAACACGCCAAAAACATCGGGATGGTGGAAGGCCAAATTGATGGCGGCAAACCCACCCATGGAGAAACCGGCGATTCCTCTGGAAGAACGGTGGGGAATTGTCCGGTAATTATGATCAATATAGCTGATGACATCTTTAACCACGAAATCTTCCCAATCTCCGATGACTGGGGAATTAACGTAGAAACTTCCTCCTAGCCGGTTAGAACCATTAATTCCGACAATAATCATCTCATTAAGCTGGTTCTGCTCGTATAACGAATCGGCAATCCGGGCGAAGATGCCAACACTATGCGGTGAACCGCCAAAACCATGTAAAAAATAGACCACCGGATATTTTTGCGTTGAGCGAAAATAGGACGGTGGTAATGCGATCACTAATAATTGGTTTATGGGCTCTTCCACTAGATTGTTTTTTAATGATGGCGCCGGAACCCTTGCGCTGATGAGGCGGTTTTCAGCAGCAAAAGCGGTGGCTTGAAATAAGCAAATAATCAAAACAACAGCCAGCAACGGACTCTTTATTTTCAAGAACTTTCCTCCTTCCGAGTGTACCAAAAATTACCTATTTGCTTATTAATATCACAGTTATTTGTTGGTGTCAATTGATTTTTGGCGGAACGGAGAACACCCTTGGCCTCGACGGAGAAAATTGCCAATGG
>ERZ773359.6605-NODE-6605-length-10102-cov-5.258983_pt1 | contig 10102 bp, 13 predicted proteins | sample MGYA00374955_ERZ773359 | MGnify/ENA primary metagenome ERZ773359 (study PRJEB29098, sample SAMN04486028) | biogas fermenter metagenome | study: EMG produced TPA metagenomics assembly of the Biogas fermentation microbial communities from Germany - Plant 4 DNA1...
ATTATTTATATCGAATTTAATCCTCAAGCCGGACATGAACAGAAAGAGAAACGACCAGCACTTGTTGTAAGTAATTTCACATAAAATAGATTTACAAAATTAACAATGGTGTGTCCAATAACGAATACAAATAGAGAATTTCCATTGCATCTTCCATTAGATGAAAGAACTAAAACAACAGGTGTGATTATGTGTGAACAGGTTAGGCTTTGGACATATATGCAAGGGATGTATCCTTTTATGAAAAGGCACCAGAGGATATTATAGAGGAAGCACTAGATATTATATTTGGTTTTATTGAAACTGAAGAATGATTGAAACATAGGGATGTAATATTTCCTAAAGTAATTCATTAGTAATAATAAAAAGAAGAAAATAACTATATCTATTATTTTACACTAACCGTCACACGATATAAGTGGAGGATAATTCATATGAATATAATGACTATAATATTTGATTGGTTAAATGACCAGCTATTAAAAATGACATGGCTTTCAGAACTAATAAGGCTCTTAGTAGAGAAAGTATTTGGCTTGTCTATTAATGATAAAATAGGTGGAAGTATTCACTTTTTTATATACGATACAATAAAAATATTTATATTATTATCAGCATTAATATTTGTTATATCCTATATCCAGAGTTATTTTCCGCCAGAGAGAACAAAGAAGATTCTGGGAAAAATAAAAGGTATTAAAGGGAATATTCTTGGGGCACTACTTGGGACCATAACCCCCTTTTGCAGTTGCTCCAGCATACCAATATTTATAGGTTTTACATCGGCTGGATTGCCTTTAGGTGTAACCTTCTCTTTCTTAATATCTTCGCCAATGGTGGATTTGGCATCATTGATGTTGTTAATGTCATTTTTCGGTCCTAAAATTGCTATAGCCTATGTGGTAGTAGGATTGATTTTAGCAGTTATTGGAGGTACATTAATAGAGAAGTTCAGACTTGAAAAGTATTTAAAAGGGTATGTAAGGGAAATCAAAAATGTTGATGCAGAGGTGCCTGAAATGACTCGAAAGGAAAGGGTATCCTATTCAAAGGAACAGGTCAGGGATATTATCCATAGGGTTTGGCTATACGTATTAATCGGTGTAGGTATAGGGTCGGCAATTCATAACTGGATACCCCAGTCAATAATAGAAAATATCATTGGAGAAAATAATCCATTTGCTGTGCTGCTTGCTACTTTAGTGGGTATTCCAATGTATGCAGATATATTTGGTACTCTGCCAATAGCAGAAGCATTATTTACAAAAGGAGTTGACTTAGGGACTATAATGTCATTTATGATGGCGGTAACGGCTCTGTCTCTTCCATCTATAATTATGTTAAGCAAGGTAGTAAAGCCTAAACTCTTAGTAATCTTTATATCCATCGTAACAGTAGGAATTATTAGCATTGGATATTTATTTAATGCTTTTTCATATATTATTGTATAGCAGTGATTTATTTTGATCAAGGAGGATTATTATGATAATTAAAGTTTTAGGTTCAGGCTGTACTAATTGCAAGAAATTAGAATCTAATGTCAGGGAGGCTGTAAAACAACTGGGAATTGAAGCCACTATCGAAAAAGTAGAGGATTTTAAGGACATTATGGCATATGGTGTAATGAGAACACCTGCACTTGTAGTTGATGATCAGGTAAAAGTTATGGGAAGAGTTCCATCAGTAGAAGATATTAAAAGATACTTATAAAGACGGAAATACGTTCTCCCAAACAGGTATGTTTGGGGGATTTTTTTATGATTACTATTTCATAACAGTTTTGATTAAGCAGGTCTATAAGAATTGATAGGATAAGCATTCAGAAGAGAATGGAAGTTTTTGCAAATAAATAATGATTCATGTCAAAAAAACCGTATTTCATGCAAGGGACGGTTATAAAATGTATTTTTTTGATAGATTTAATGTAAAATACTTCATTGGAGGAGCAAAAATATGAGAAAAAAATTACTCAGTATTCTTCTTGTGCTGAGCATTATATTTACTATGCTGCCTGTTTCGGCTATGGCAGAAACAGTGATAGATAACCTACATGGTCTTGAAGAAGAAACTACCGTTGATATTTCGTTGAAAAGGACTCAGAAATACAACATTTGGGTAGCTGGTGTACAGGTTACCGATGACAACAAGGATAATATTACCGGCCCAGGCATTACAGGAACGGTTACCTATGATTCTGACACTGAAACCCTTACCTTGACTGATGTGGATATTACCTATGACGGTAATGTCATTGATACATATACAGAGGATTTAATCGTAGTTTTGAATGGTAGTAATACTGTTATAAGCACTTCCATTAGTGATGATAATGCCTTCTGTACTCGCGGTTGGGGCAGTTTCACCTTTAAAGGGGAGGGCTCCTTGGAAGCTTGTGGTACATACAGTGGCATCTATGCCTTCGAAGACATCATCATTGAGAGCGGCACTATAAAAGCTACTGGACAAAAAGTGGGCATTTCCACCAACAGTGGGTCGATAACAATCTCTGGCGGTAATGTGACTGCCGAAGCCTTAACAGTAGGAACTAGGACATGCGAGGGCTACGGTATTGCTGAGGATTGGTATGGAATATTAGATTTGACTGTAAGCGGTAATGCTATAGTGGATGCTAAGGGAATAAGGGGCGCTATAGGTTTTAGATAACTATGCTAAAGCCCATGGCTTTACTCTGCCAAAGGTTTATGAAGAGAAGACCTTTGTAGATGGTGATAAAATAAGTGCTTATGCTAAGGAAGCCTTACAGGAGATGCAGATGTCAGGCATTATGAGCGGCAAGGGCGGTAATTTCTTTGATCCACAAGGTGAGGCTACTAGAGGGGAGGTTTCAGCAGTTATACGTCGTTTCGTGGAGCTCTTGATTTCTATGTAGTTGCCTGAAATACAAACCATCCATCCTTAACTGAAAACTGGTAGACACCGCCATGTTTTTCAACAATATGGGCCATGCTCTTTGTACCGAAACCATGACCATGCTCTTCTGATATAGGAAGGCCTTGATGAAATATGGGCTCTGTATGATATCTGTTGCGGATGTCAAGACAGAGCTTGTTGTTTTTAGAATAAATACGTAATTCCCTCTTTGCTCTTTACGATAATTGCATCTTCCTCATTTTCAATTTTCATTTTTTCTAATACTTCGTCAAAGATAATGAAGAATTTTTCTTTTGATATTGGTTTTAATATATAGTTGATAGCTTTCACTGAATAACTTTCTAAGGCAAAATCTGGGGATGATGTAAAGAATATAATCGGTGCATTTTTGTCAAAGCAACGGATTTCTTTGGCTACATCAATGCCCGTAAAGCCTGGCATAATAATGTCCAGGCAATATATATCAAACAGTTTTCCTTTTTCTAAGGTTGATATTAGTTCAAATCCGTTTGGAAATACGGCATATTCGCAGCTGAAATTTCTTGATGTTCTATACTGGTTTATCAGCTGTACCATGTTGGATAATTCATCAATATTGTCATCACAGATAGCAATCTGTAGCATGGCTTTCCTCCATTCCTAAAAATACCACAATAGTATACCATAAAGGGTAATTTATAGTAAATACTAATGTAAAAAAGTAGAGGATTAAGGATATAATAGTCTATGGTGTATGAGAAAGCCTGCACTTGTTTTAGATGAACAGGTAAGAGTTATGGGAGAGTCCCGTGGGTAGAAGATATCAAGAAATATATGATAGAGGGAAAAGTTAAGAATTTTCCCAAAAATAGAACTTGAAAAAAACGCAATTATATATTATAATTGTACAGCTTACAGAGTAGAAAAATATAGAAGAATAATACAGTGTTTCTTGGCACCCACTTAAAAAATCAAGGTTTTTTTGGGACTCCGAGAATTGTATTCGAAAGGAGTTTTTTTGATGGAAAAAAATAAAATTCAATTTTTAACCAGGACTGCCATAATTGCAGCAGCTTATGCGGCTCTTACTTATGCTTTTGCCTTTATGAGTTATGGAGAAGTGCAGTTCAGAATATCAGAAATTTTGGTTTTACTCGTATTTATTGAGCCTAAATATGGTTTAGGATTGATTTTAGGTTGCATTTTGGCAAATATCGCAAGCCCATTGGGAGTAATAGATATAGTTGTAGGCTCCTTTGCAACATTCTTAGCCATAGCCTACATTACCGCATTAAGGAAAGTATTGCCCTACAGTAAGAAGTCCTTGGCAATTGCAAGTCTTGGTCCGGTAATATCAAATGCCCTATTAGTAGGAATGGAATTAACTTATTTGTTTAATACTCCATTCTTATTAAATGCACTATATGTGGCAATAGGTGAATTTGTAGTTGTTACTATAGCTGGGACTGTAGTAGTTAGCACTATAATGAAAAATAACAATCTAATAGAAAAATTAATATTCAACTAAACAAGTAACGGGAACACAGAGCTGTATTAGCCTGGGTTCCCGTAAATTTTTTCAGCCTATTGAACTTCTACTCCTTTAGGAAGCCAGAAATTTAATGCCTTAGGAGCTATAGTTATATTAACTTCATCAAATAAAAAGCTATCTCCATCCATGCATAGATTTATAGGTCTTATGCCTTTGATATTTATCTTCTTACACTTTTTGTAGGTGATATAATTTTTAATCTTATCATTACTTAAGTGTTTTCCTACCTTGTATACATTTAAAAGACTTAGTATTTTCAGGCGGGATATTTTTGTTACAAAGCAAAGGTCAAGTATTCCGTCATTTATTTTTGCTAAGGGAGCACATTTATAGCCTCCTCCGTAGGAATGTCCGTTTGCTATAACTCCTATTAAGTAGGAATTATTTAATACTTCATTATCATCAACAGTGACTTTCAGTTCTTTTCCCAATTTTTTAAAGAGACAAACTAATACTGACAAAAGGTAGCGACTTGTACCATTTAAGAAAGGGATTTTCTTAAATTTATGCATATTAAATGCTGCATCTGCATCTAATCCTATATTACATACGGATACAGCATACTCATCATAAACTTTTATAAGGTCTAATTTAATAGTTTGTCCATTAAATTGAGATTCAATATTAGTAAAGTGTTCCTCATTATGGAAATTCTTTACAAAATCATTTCCTGAGCCACAAGGGATTACACCGACACTTACATGAGGAAAACTACAGGCGGCATTAACTACTTCGTGGAGAGTGCCATCTCCTCCGCAGGCATAGTAGACTGTAGGTATTAAATCAGTGCTTTTATTTTTAATGAATAAGGCAGCATCCCCTTTAGATTTTGTAAAATATATTTCATAGGGTTTGTCCTTAAAAAAGGAATCGATATTTTCAGCAATTTCCTGCTGATAAGTACCATTGCCAGCAATGGGGTTAATAATAAATATATATCTCATTGCTCCTCCACGGGAATCTTTACTTTGTGCCGAATAGTCTGTCTCCTGCATCGCCTAATCCGGGAACTATATAACCTATTTCATTGTATTTTTCATCAATGGAACAAGTATATATTTCTACATCAGGGTGTTCTTCTAAGACCGTTTCAAGACCTTCAGGAGCACATACCAAGTGGATGGATTTAATTTTTTTAGCTCCGTGTTTTTTTAACAGTCTGAGAGCACCTTTCATTGATCCTCCCGTGGAAAGCATGGGCTCAGTTATAATTACTATTCTGTTTTCTATGTCAGAGGGAAGTTTGCAATAGTATTCGATTGGCTGTAGGGTTTCTTCGTTGCGGTAAAGACCGATGTGACCAACTTTAGCATTGGGAATTAAATCAATTATTCCATCTACCATTCCCAGACCTGCTCTTAAGATTGGAACTATTGCTATATCCTGTCCGGATAGTATTTTACCAGTAGTCTTGCATATGGGTGTTTCTATATCAATATCTTTTAGCGGTAGATTTCTGGTTACTTCATATGCCATAAGCATTGAAATTTCTCTTACTAATTCTCTGAAATCCTTTGAAGACGTATTTTTATCCCTTAACATTGTTAGCTTGTGTTGAATTAAAGGGTGTGAAACCACTTTTACATTGTTCATAATTGACTCCTTATAATGAATTGAATTGTTTATAAATATATATTATAATTATTATATACAAAAAGCCCTTTGTCAATTAATTTTTTTATAAAGGAGAGGGGACACCTTCTATTCAAGTATATTCTTTGAAGGTGTCCCCGTATTGAAAAAATGATAAAAGGTACGGGTATTGATTTAACTGAGATTTATAGAATAAAAAAAAATCTGGAAAATGAACGTTTCCTTCAGAAAATATATACAGAAGGAGAACGGAAGTATCTTGAAGTGAGAAAGTTTAATCCTCAAACTGCTGCTGGAATGTTTGCTGCAAAGGAAGCGGTGGCAAAATCTTTAGGTACGGGATTTTCCAATTTCGGCCCCAGAGATATTGAAATAGTTAAGGATGAATTAGGAAAGCCTATTGTCAAATTATATGGAAATGCACTAAAAAGGGCTGAAAAACTTGAAATTAAGACTATACATATTTCTATTTCTCATACTGAAGACTTGGCAATTGCACAATGCATAGCAGAATAATAGCATAAAATTATAAATTTCATCATATTGTATAATAAATATCCTTACGGAAGGTAAAGGTATGAAGTTTATAATTATATGTATGGTTATTATGCTGATGTTAAGCGGATGTTCCTCTGAACAGGATCCCTTCCTTTTGCCTGTGAACTACACGGGAGAAGCTTTCATGAAAGTCTATACGGATAAATCAGAGAATGAATATAGGGTAAATATTATATCTAGAGATGGAAATTATAGTATTAGGACAGAATCTGAGAAAGAAGCATGGAATTATGCCTATCTTTCTGGAGGAAGATGTATACTTACTAATGACAAATTTCCTGAAAGCAGTGTAACAATTGAAAATTTCAAACTTACAGATTCTCTTATATATGATTTTGATTTTGAAAAATTTAATTTAGCGGAAAATTTGTCTGAAGAATTAGTTTATTGGGACGGAATATACAAGCATGTATTAAACTTCAGCAAAGAAACCAGGCTGCCAGAGACAATTTTTATTTATAAAAATGACAAATTGGTAAAAGCTATAAAGTATGAAAAATTAAATGTTGAGGAATAATATTAATAATTAACGCTTAATACAAATGTTACCATATGACTTAATATATTATTATGGTAAAATATAATGTAAACAGTACAATTGCGAGGTGTGTGTCTTGGCGGAGAACAAAAAAATACTAATTTCCATCCCTGAGAATTTACTTAGGGAATTGGATAATGCCGTAAAAGAAGAAGGAACGAACAGAAGTGATTTTATAAGAAAATCGATAAGGTATTATTTAATTGAAAAGAGAAAGCTTGAAATTAGAAACAAGATGAAAGCAGGCTATTTGGAAATGAGTAAAATCAACAAGAGCATTACAGAAGAATACTCAGAAGGGGACTATGAGGACTTTTTAAGCTATGAAACTAAATTATTAGGAAGTGAATAGTTTGATTGTAAAAAGGGGAGATGTATACTATGCCGATCTTAGTCCTGTAATAGGTTCGGAGCAAGGAGGAATAAGACCGGTATTAGTTATACAAAATGATATTGGGAATAAATATAGTCCAACAGTTATTGTATCTGCAATTACATCTCAGATAAACAAGGCGAAACTGCCCACTCATATTGAAATTAGCTCTAAAGATTTCAGCCTACCAAAAGACTCGGTAGTACTGCTTGAACAAATACGAACCATAGATAAAAAACGGCTGAAAGAAAAAATAGGGCGTTTCGACAAAAACCTGATGGCGGAAGTTGATGACTGTTTAAAAATAAGCTTAGGATTAATTGATTTTTAATGGGTTTGGGACAATTTACAAATTGTCGGCAAACCCATTATTTCTTAGCAGGGTTCTTATACCACCAACTAGGTACAAGGAGCCTGCAAAAGCAATTATGTCACTTTTATCGGCGCTTTTTAATACTGTCAATACTAGGTCATAGCTTTGTAAGGCAGTTGCCTTAATATTGTAGTTGCTTTCAATTGACTTAGCTAAATCCTCTGCTTTCACAGCCCGTGGACTTGCTGGAGTTAAAGTATATACTTCTTTTGCTAAGGGCAGTATATAATCAAAAAATGCCTTAGGGTCCTTGTCTTTAAGCATGCCGTAAAAAAATATTATTTTTTTATCCATGAAATACTCTTTTAAAGTTTTGGATAGCTGTTTTATTCCATCTGTATTATGTCCTCCATCAAGTACTATAAGAGGATTTTTATTTATTACTTCAAACCTGCCAGGAAATTTACACTTTGAAAAACCATTTTTAACATTTTCTGAACTTATGTTATAGCCTTCCTTTTTTATTACTTCCAAGGACTGAAGAGCTGTCAGGGCATTTAATAACTGGTGCTCTCCCAGAAGATTTATCTTAAGTTCATCTATATTAAAAACATCTTTTTTTAAGTATTTAAACCATTGTCCTGTAATATCGGACTTAATTTTTTCTATGTTTTTTGAGCTAACTTCATATACTTTGGTGTTATTTTCTATAGCTTTTTTCCTAATAACATTTTTTATATTCTCTCCTTGGGGAAAAATTACAACATTTGAATTTTCTTTAATTATTCCTGCCTTCTCATAGGCTATTTTTTCCAAGGTATCTCCTAAGTATTCAGTATGGTCATAGCTAATGGAAGTAATTACTGATAACAATGGACTTTTAACAATATTGGTAGAATCAAACCTTCCCCCCAATCCTACTTCCAATACTAAAAAGTCTATATTTTGCTCCTTAAAATATTCAAAACCTATGGCTGTTACCACTTCAAATTCTGTTGGATGATTATATCCTTCTGAAAGCATTATATCTATTTTATCTTTTACTAATGTTGTAATCCTTGACAGGGAATCTTTATCTATTGGCTTGTTATTTACTTGAATTCTTTCTGTAAATTCTTCTAAATATGGGCTTATGAACAGTCCAGTTTTATATCCAGCATCTACCAGCACTTCTTTTATTAAATTACAGGTTGAACCCTTGCCATTTGTTCCAGCTACATGGATTACTTTATAGCTGTCCTGGGGATTTCCTAATAATTCTGTTAACCTGCCTATATTTTCCAAGCCTAATTTTGAACCAAATTTATAGGTTGAATGTATATATTCTATTGCTTCTTCGTAATTCATAATAAACCTCACAAAATTAATTGTTTTAATCTTACAATACTTTTGAAGGCTTTTCAATATAAAAATAAAAGCCCTGTATCCTATATGGATAGAGAGCTATATACCTATAATAGGTTTACAAAATTATTCTATATTTTTAGTTCCTATTACCGTGTCCGGATCATCTTCAATTTTATATATAAACAACCTAAGGAAAGCAAACACAACTACAACTAAGGGCATCATGTAGTTAAAAACAGCATATCTACCATATTCCCATGCTGTTACACCCAAAACTCCATATAGGAATGCTCCGCAGGTATTCCATGGTATAAGGGAGGAAGTTACAGTACCTGCACCCTCCAATGTGCTTGAAAGTTGTTTTGGGTGCAATCCTCTAGCTCGGTAGGCACCGTGATACATCCTGCCAGGCAGTACTATAGATATGTATTGTTCAGGCATAGTAGCATTACTTGCAATACATGTTATAACTGTCGTAGTGATAAGGCCGGCAACAGATTTAACTCTTCTTAAAATTCTCTCCACTATTACTTCCAATTGTTGAGTTCTTTCCATTACACCACCAAACATCATGGCGATAATAGTAAGAGAAATTGAATACATCATGCCGTTTAACCCACCTGCTGTAAGAAGGTCATCAATTAATGCAATTCCTGTTTCAGATACAAATCCATCATAAGATGCTGAAAGGATTTCACCAAAACTTATTCCTTGGAATAGTATTCCCTCTATAGCGCCTATAATTATTCCTATTGTTATGCCAGGTATAGCCGGCATTCTAAAAGCCATTGATAAAATTACAGCTAAGGGAGGAAGAAGTAGTAGTGGTGATATATTAAAAGATGCAGCCAAGCCTTCTCTAATAGTAACAATTCCGCTTATGTCTGAACCTGTGTTAGCATATTGGAATCCCAAAAACAAATAGAATACCAAGGAAATAACATATGCAACAACAGT
>ERZ773359.6608-NODE-6608-length-10093-cov-12.429468_pt1 | contig 10093 bp, 7 predicted proteins | sample MGYA00374955_ERZ773359 | MGnify/ENA primary metagenome ERZ773359 (study PRJEB29098, sample SAMN04486028) | biogas fermenter metagenome | study: EMG produced TPA metagenomics assembly of the Biogas fermentation microbial communities from Germany - Plant 4 DNA1...
ACCAGCAGCAGTTTTATCATATTACCAGCGCATAATTCCTCCCATTCAATAGTCTGGAGGTAAAAGCGCTGTACCCTCCTTTCAAATATATGTTACCTGTTATTGTAATCAAGTCATAATCAAATATCAACCCAAACATAATAGCCCGCACATGCCCAATTCGTTTTAAGAATATAATGCTGTAGAATATAATGGAAATCCACCTTGCGAAAAGGTTTAGAACCTGTTAACGCAGCGGAGGATAAGGCCGAATCACTGTTTGAGCGACGCAAGTTTGATAAAGGCCCCGGAGTAAGTTTTATAGACTTTAAGCCATAGAGCACCAGTAAACGGAATAATATTCTTCTATTAATGAGCATTTGTTCAGAATATTATGGATGCCTTAGAGCTCCAGGGGTTGGAATTATATTCTTCAAAGACATATTTGTGATTGGTATTGTATTCTTAAAACGATGCTACACAATATCCAGGAAGATTCTGACAATATAGGGGTCAAACTGGGTTCCTGCATTTTTTCGTATTTCAGCTATTGCCTCTTCTCTGCTCATTGCTTTTCTGTAGGATCGATCGCTGGTCATAGCATCATAGGCATCAGCTACTGCCAGGATCCGGCATATAAGTGGTATTCTCATGCCTTTTAAACCCCTGGGATAGCCCTTTCCATCCCATCGTTCATGATGGCATAGTATATATTCAGCTATGGATGCAAGTTCCGGAGTATTTTGAGCAATACGCCAGCCTATCTCAGGATGTTTTTTTATCTCCTCCCATTCCGCATCTGTCAGCGGCCCGGGTTTTTGAAGTATGCTCTCCCTAATGCCAACCTTGCCAATATCATGTAGCAATGCCAGAAGAGACAACTCATCAAGTTCTTTCAGTGACAGGTTTAACTCCTGTGCTATTGCAAAACAGTAATCCTTCAGACGCTGTGCATGCTCTTCAGTCTCCATACTCTTAGCAAACAGGGTGGACAGGAGAGTATTTATGATGGCATTACGGTAACTTCTGCCTTCCATCAGCTTTCTCCTATACATCAGCTCTTCTGCGTCTTTTATTACCTTCTGGATATCATCAGATATATTTTTCTTTACCGCATAGCCCATTGCTATACTTAGCTGTGTTTTTAAACCTTTCTCATTTGCGCATCTTTCCTTAATATTTTCTATAATCCCCTGGACAACTTCTTCAGTTGCATAGGGCAAAAGCACCAAATATTCATCCCCGCCCCAGCGGACAATTATATCACCCTGTCGGCAGCATTCTTTCAATATCTCTGCTGCCCTTTTAAGAAGCCTGTCCCCTTCCTGATGCCCAAAAACATCGTTGGTCAGTTTAAGCCCGTTTACATCGGCAATAATTACAGCTATAGGAGTTATGTTGCTCGCTCCCATCTGTTCCAGCTGCTCTTCAAGATATCTACGGTTGTACAGACCGGTAAGAGTATCATGATAGCTAAATCTGAGAATTTGAGTCTGCCAGGCTCTTTCCTCAATTACATCGCGGAAAACCATAACCACACCAAATGTTTGTCCGTCCATATCCCTTATAGGAGCAGCACTGTCAGCTATCGGAATGCTACGGCCGTCCCTTGTTATAAGGATAGTGTGATTGGCCAGTCCTGCAACCTTGCCAGATTTTAGGACTTTATTTATCGGGTTTTCTACTTTTTCACCGGTTTTTTCACTTACCAGCGTGAAAACCTCATCAAAATGCTTTCCTTTTGATTCTTCTTCACCCCAACCGGTAAGTATCTGAGCGACGTGATTAATCATAGTTATCCTGCCTTCGTTATCAGTGGTAACCACACCATCACCAATTGATAGCAACGTAACCCTGTGAAGCTCTTTTTCCCGGTAAAGCTCCTCTTTATATCTCTCCCTGTCGGTTACATCAAATATAATATGAAAAAGCAATTTCCCCTGATTATAAACTATCGGGCAGGAATATACATCTACTACCCTGGTTTCACCGTTTTTTAAAGTGTGAGGCATTATAAAATATCTCTTCTTACCTTCTAAAACCATGTTGCATTGTTCTTTCACTTCATCATCGGACAGCCCATTTAAATCCCGAATATTCATGCTCAAAAGTTCTTCTCTTGTATAGCCGTAAAACGAGCAGGCTGATGGATTGGCATCGACTATCCTCCCGGATTCCGGTTGGATAATCAGCATTATAGCCGAATGTTCATTAAACATCGACTGAAGACGAGATAAAAGCTCTTCCCTCTCTTTTTCTGCTTTTCTTTGCAGCGTGATGTCCTTTCGTGAGCCGACCAGATACTTTACTTCACCATTTTTCAGTACGGGTGTAACCGTAGTCAGCCAGGTTCGTGTGCCTGCTTTAAACGGCAGTGTCTCTTCATATGTTGTAGGTGCTTTGGTATCAACCGCCCGCTGATACCCTGCTTTAACGATTTCGCCCAGTTCTTTGCCCAGCACCTGGATTGGAGTCTTGTCCTTTATATCCTCAACGGTATAGCCAGCCAGCCTTTGATGAGCCGCATTATTTCTTATATAACGAAATTCACCGTCTTCTATTCTGGCCAAAAACATTGCATCCTGAGTAGCGTTGAAAATGGTATCGAGATCACCGGTCAGTTCCTTGAGTCTTACCTCATTCTCTTCAAGAGCTCTGATGCGGTCCATTTCCTGCGTTACATCCTGAAATATGCTAATCAGACGATCTTCTTCAACCAAAAAAGCGGTAACCTTGTACCATCTTTTCAACAGAGTTGAATAATTTGTAAATTCAATTCTTTCACCGGTATGCAGAATCCTGTCATACAACCCAATCCAGTCAAAGACTTCATCTTTACGGTTTTCGAAAATCTCCGTTACCTTTTTGCCAATTATATATTCCCTGCTTAGCCCGGTCATTTTTTCAAATGCCGGATTGACATCAAGAAATAAATAATCATTGGTACTTCCTGTCATCCCATCAGCCAGCTTGTGGTAGGCCCAACCAAAATCCACCTGTTTCAAAATCCGTTGCCATACACAATTCTGCATATATTCTCCTCCTCTATCCGTATGATAAGCAGCACTGAAGCAAAAGAACTATATCACATTTTTTTCCACAAAAAGCTTTATTTTTATTTATACACATAAATCGGCCAATTGAATATAATATATCCTTTTTCATTAACGATTGTTTTAAAATAATGACCAAAATTTACAGATGGCTCAAAAGATATGCATAAAAAAAGGCTGTTAATAATTAATAAACCACATTACTATGCTGTATAAATAAATATCAAATAAAAAACCTCCACCTATTATGGTGGAGGATAATTTATCTCCAGGGTAAATCCTGTAAAGTAATAACGTTCTCGTTGTTATAAAAATCCCTGTACCGCTTCTTTATCTCCTCCTGACGCTTCCCCCACTCCTCAGGGGTATAGTCTGGAAATGGAGATTCCTTTGATGTAAGCATATCACCAAAGCACCATGCCATGGACCACAGCCACATGGCTCCGGCCTCTTTCATTTTGTCAGCATCCGGATGAACACCGCATTCGGCCAGGGCCATCATCTTATTCTCCGATAGCTTGCTTAGCTCATCAAACTGTTCCTTCAAAGGATTGTCATCCCTTACATATATATCACAGCTGATAATGTCAACACAGTCGTCCCCCGGATACCATTCAGGGTCTATACTGTTCCACACCCAGATAAGGTTGTCAAGCCTGTGAATATTTGTAAAACGATCGTACATTAAGTGATATAACTTCCTGCAAGGTTCAGGACCCCTGGCACCCCACCAGAACCAGCCTCCCTCAGCTTCGTGTAAAGGACGCCAGAGGATGGGTATTTTCAGGTCCCGGAACCGTTTAAGATAGTCGGCCATAAGATCTATATCTCTTATAATTGCCGTGTATTCGGGACAATTTCCTTTCATGGCTACTTCCAAATCAAAATCTGTGTATCTCGTGTAAAAACTCTTGTTGTGACCCCGCATCGGTGAATACCAGTGCCAAGTATATGTAACTATTCCCTTTTTGTTTAGTGCCCAGTCAATAGCCGTATCAATAGTGTTTGTATTCTCCATAATCTCGGTAATAGCTTCCTCATCGGTATCTGTATAATTGACGTTTGGCGAGTATCCCAACAGTTCGAATCCGCAGATTGCCGGCAGCTTTTCTGTAAGTTCTTCCAAAAAAGCAAGTTCGGGTTGCTGTGGTGTCTTAGTATGCTGAGCAGAAATAACTTTTTTACCGTATACAGACGACAGGTAATCCAGAAGGGCAACTGCCTCTTTTGACGCGTTTGGATTGCTTAGTTTATACATACATATCACCTCATAAAAATTTCCTGGGGTTTTGCATTCTCAAGCAATTATAGCAACTGTAAAGCGCAAATGTCAATTCCATATTATTCCATACCATTGATTATTTGGCTTATATATTATATAATCTGTCAATGTACAAAGCATTTTTTTCGTGGAGGATTCGGTATGAGGTTAGGAATTGTTGGCTTGCCCAATGTAGGAAAAAGCACCCTTTTTAACGCCCTCACCAAAGCAGGAGCACAGGTTGAGAACTATCCCTTCTGCACCATTGATCCCAATATAGGTGTGGTTGCTGTTCCGGATGAAAGACTTGAGAAACTTGTTAAGATATATAATTCCCAAAAGGTCACCCCTACATTCATTGAGTTTGTTGACATAGCCGGTCTGGTAAAAGGTGCCAGTAAAGGTGAGGGGCTCGGTAACAGATTTTTGTCCCATATTCGGGAAGTAGATGCCATTGTACATGTAGTCCGTTGTTTTCAGGATGAAAATATAAGCCACGTTGACGGTACTGTAGACCCTATACGGGATATAGAAACCATAAACCTTGAATTAATCTTCGCCGATATGGAAAGCCTGGACAGACAAATTGCCAGGAATCAAAAATTGGCAAAAAGCGGTGAAAAAAAATATATTGAAGAACTACGGCTTATGGAATACATCAAAGAAAATCTTGAAAAAGGCATTCCGGTCCGAAACCTTACATTTTCAGATGAAGAGCTAAAAACTGTACGACAGTTTTTCATGCTTACTTCAAAGCCGGTGATATATGTAGCCAATATATCTGAAGATGATGTTCTCGAAGATACATATCCACCTATGGCGGAAAAAGTTATGGAATACGCAAAAAATGAAAACACCCCTGTACTGGTTTTATGTGCAAAGCTGGAAGAGGAGATTGCTCAGCTGGACGAGGATGAAAAACAGGAATTTTTGCAGGAAATGGGGTTGGAAAGCTCCGGATTGGACAAACTTATTTCAGCCTGCTACAGACTCCTGGATCTCATAAGCTTTTTGACTCTGAACCCAAAAGAGGTAAAAGCATGGACCATAAAAAGGGGAACCAAAGCCCCGCAGGCCGCTGGAAAAATTCACAGCGATTTTGAGAGAGGCTTTATCAGGGCGGAGGTCATACCGTATGAAACTCTCGTAGCTTTGGGTTCTTTCAATGCTGCAAGAGAAAAAGGTCTGGTAAGATCAGAAGGCAAGGATTACGAAATCCAGGAGGGCGATGTTGTTCTCTTCCGTTTCAATGTTTAACTTATTCAATTATCCCTTATTCATTTAACATCAATACGGCAGCCATGCTGCCGGTGCGTCCTCTATCCCCTCTGTGGGAGAAAAAAATATCGGTATTGCAACAGGTACACAAGGATGCCATGCTAATATTTTCTTCAGCCACTCCCATTTCAACTAACTGCATTCTGTTTGCTTCACATAGATCTATATTATATTTTCCCGGTTTGCTACCAGGATTTATAATACTACTTTGCTGTGGAAATGCAGCAGCAAATTGCTCCATCACGGGAGGATCCACTTCAAAACAGCAAGGACCTATTGAAGGGCCTATCCCCACCAAACATTCCTCCGGACGTGTACCAAAGGTATCCTGCATCATTTTCAGAGTCTTTGCACCGATTTTTGCAACAGTTCCTCTCCAGCCGGCATGGCTTAAAGCTATAGCCGGATATACCGGATCTAAAAAAAATAGAGGGACACAATCGGCATAAAAGGTCACCAGCGCAACTCCCGGTTGACTGGTCATTAACCCGTCTTTTTCAATAATATCGGTATCTCTGAATAGTCCCTTTCCCCTATCATTATCGTCCACAACTTCTATCCCGTCACCATGTACTTGATCGGAAAAAACCATATTTTGAGGATCTATTCCAACAGCCCGGCAGAATCTTATGAAGTTTTCCATAACTGCTTCCCTTAAATCGCTTTTCTTTATACCCAGATTCAAAGTACTATATTGGCCCGAGCTTACTCCTCCCTTTCTGGTGCTAAATCCGTTTTTCACCAGACCCGTATCGTCAAAACCAGAAATGGTATAATACCACACACCGTTATTTATGCGTAAACGAAAACCTGTCCTTTCAACCATAGTAATACTCCTGTTCCATGAATAATATCACCAATGTGGCAAAACTATTTCTCCATCAACAGTTTATTAAGTTCCTCCATAAATGTATTGATATCCTTAAACTGGCGATACACCGAGGCAAACCGGACATAAGCCACCTCATCCAGTTTTTTTAATCTTTCCATGACCATCTGCCCAATTTGCTGACTGGTAATCTCCTGTTCCAGCGAATTAAAAACCTGTTTCTCTATCTCCTGAACCAGGGCTTCCAGATCCTTTAGCGATATCGGCCTTTTCTCACAAGCTTTTACCAACCCCCGCATGATCTTATCCCTGTCAAATGATTCACGCCTTCCATCCTTTTTAACAACAAATACCGGCAGTTGTTCTATTTTCTCATACGTTGTAAAGCGCTTACCGCACTCTATACACTCACGACGTCTGCGGATGGTGAGACCTTCATCCGTTGGTCTCGAATCTATCACTTTACTTTCCATATTGTAGCAAAATGGACACCTCATGACTTATTCCTCCCGTCATCAGTTAAATATAATAGAATTTTTTATAATTATAGTCTTTTTATTCATGCTCGTCCACCTTCAGCTTTTGCTGACCACCGTCAACTACAGATCGTTGCGGATAACACCCGATTGTTGTTATTATCTCCTAATAATGGATGGGTCTACATCCACTAAAATCACATCATCCCCAATTTTTTTAATATCTTCCCAGGGAATTATAATGTCCTGAGAACCCTTAATAAACCCCAACCACCGGGATGGTCCCGGAACCACAATCGCGGTAATTCTGCCGGTCTTCAGGTCAAATTCCATATCAATAATAACCCCCAGTCTTCTGCCATCCCGGACATTAATAACTTCCTTTTGCCTGAAATCGGATGTTTTCTCCATTATAGATCCCTCACCCCATCAAAACATCTGTCCATTTTAACTTATTTCCATATTATGATGGCAGTGAGTAATATATTCAATTTATCTAACCGACAAATGAATCCCACGCTATGGACAGAGCATCAAGGGTTAAATCAGGCTCATTACCCTCTACTAATTCAACTGTAAAGTCATGCTCTTCCCCAGGAAACAGAGTAGTATAATTATCTTTTATAAAAATCCAGGCCTTTCCTTCTTCTTCGAAGCCATATATGAACGGAACTACAATATCACCCACGTTTTTAATTCGATAACCTTCCGAAGTCTTTTGCACGCTTAATTTACCCTGATCCATATTGATTAGCGATGCAAACGGGTACTCCTGTTCCTGAGAAAAAATATACAAATTTTCATCGATTATGTTGTTTTCTGTATCCTTTACCCTTAACCGGACAAAGAAGATACCGTGGTCGAGTCTGGGATTATTGTATTTAATTATATCAACATCATTTACGCTATTCCCCTGTATAATTTCCTTTTTCTCTCGGACTAACAATACATTACCATATACATCCAGTATCTCCCAGACAATTGTAAATTCCCGTTCCAACAGACTATTGTTGATAAAAACCCTGCCGGTAAATGTCTCATCGGGTTTCCACACAAGCTTATCATATGCCAGAGAAGCATGAACAGGTGTATAAGATTGACGTACCCAGTAGTAAGCCATTTTGGGTCTTCCGTAGTATTCCACCAAAGAAGTACATGAAACATTTGGCCAAGGTTCATTAAACTGCCATATTATGCTGCCTGAGTTACAAAACTTTCTTCTGCGGTTGGCCTCTAAAATGCAGCGCAACCCCTCTGCCTGAATAAACTGACTGGCTTTTACAAACTGCTCCAGGCTCTTAAACTTACCAAATATCGACTCATCCCGTTGGCGGGTATCCCACCATTCCCCGTGATGCCTCCATACCAGATTTTCAGTCATATCTGTTACTTTCCAATGCTCCGGTCCCATCATCTTCTTTATAGAATCCATGCTGCTGCAACCGTCCACACCAAACTCGCTGTGGAACAGGCTGTCCGACTTATTATATATCTGATAGTGCCGGCAGATACCTTCATATTTCCAACTTCCGTGAACATCATGATTCATGCCCGGCTGCTCAATATTCAAATATTCGTTAGGACCTGAAGCCGATGTTGGAAGAAACAGTTTTTTCGGGTCATATTGTTTCACAATTTGCTCCAGCATTTTTATATTCGGATGATCATATGTTATAGGCACATTATTTTCATCCATAAGTTCATTGCCACCGCTCCATACCGTATGACAGACGTGGTTTCGTTTTTCTTTAACCGCATGTATAGCATTATTTTTAAGAAGCTGTAAAAAATGGGGATCCAGTGAAGGAATATTGTCAATTCCCGAACTTGATTGAATAAATTCCTGCCATACCATTATACCATTGGCGTCACATAATTTGTAAAAATACTCTTTTTCAATAATACCTCCACCCCATATTCTTACCATATTGATATTGGCTCTTTTAATAAGATCCACATATTTACGGTAGGTTTGCCTTGTGACATTACCATACAGGTGGTCAAATGGAGTTAAATTGACGCCCTTTATATATACTGGTTTTCCGTTAACCACAAAAGTATAGGGAAGTGATTCAGAGGGGCTGCCCTGGTTTTTTCTATACTCCAGTTTTCGGATACCGGTATGATACTCCCGCTGATCGCTTAATCCGTCAGCATCGAACACCTCCAGTGTGACTCTGTATAAGGGTTGCTCTCCCATCCCGTTTGGATACCACAGCCTGGGATTAGAAATTCTGAAATCAACGGAAACTTCGGCAGTTCCTTCAGAGACAGCCAAGCTATTTTCCCAATATGCTATCTCCTTACCCTCCAGGTCTATAAAAATTCTGGCTTTACAGTGGGAAGCAGTTTTTCCATTCACAAAAAATGATACGCTTATGAGCCCTTCATCATCCTGTGTATCGGTTTGTATAAAAACATCGTCAATGCTATATTCCCCTGTTGTCTTAAGCAACACATCGTCCCATATCCCTATATTGACCAACCGCGTACCAAAATCCCATTTATAGTTAAAACGGCTTTTTTGGGTACGTGTCCGGGAAGTGTATCCAATTTGGGGCATCTCCCACGGAGCATGTTCAAAAAGCACTATCAGTTCATTGTCCTCATGTAATTTGAGAATATCATCCACCGGGAAAACAGCAGGTTCATACATCCCTTCGTGAACTCCCAGCTTGTGTCCGTTCAGATAAAAATGCGCTTTATAATCAATACCTTTAAAGATCAACGTAAAATACTTACCACTGATTTTATCTCCGGGATTAAAAACCGTCTTGTACATCCACCATCGGTTTTCAACCCATTCACATTTAAGACTGTTTTGTTCATAATAAGGATCCTCAATCATACCTGCCTTTAACAAATCATAGTGGACACCTCCCGGCACGGTTGCATCCAGCCAATCGGTTACCCCCATCAATTCCTGTCCCAGCTCCATGCTTTTCTGTTTAAATGGCACATAAGGCCAGAAACCTTTTACCTTCCATGGATACTGACTAAGTGAAATATACATATCCTTACCTCCTGCATAGTTTTATACATACTTGCTAAAACAACACATCCTTTATATTCTACAATACTAACACCAAGTCCTTCTGTTATTTCGTAAGTGTCGTTTTTTCCGCAACACAACTTCTCTTACAGAATTTCGTATTTACCTAATATCAGTAGTGTTGCATTAAATAGATTTTAAAAAGTCAATAGTAAAATAGTGATG
>ERZ773359.6609-NODE-6609-length-10091-cov-5.536269_pt1 | contig 10091 bp, 8 predicted proteins | sample MGYA00374955_ERZ773359 | MGnify/ENA primary metagenome ERZ773359 (study PRJEB29098, sample SAMN04486028) | biogas fermenter metagenome | study: EMG produced TPA metagenomics assembly of the Biogas fermentation microbial communities from Germany - Plant 4 DNA1...
TTTGTCTTTAAAAAAGCATAAACGTATCCTATGTCAATTTCATTCTTACAATCAATTCGAATCAAGTCGTGACTAAATATCTTGTTTTCAAGGGTTTTTGAAACAACGCTACAATTTCCAATAGTGCCAGAGCAAGTCAAAAGAATTTGTCCCTTTTTAACTTTTAATGCTTCTATGTCAGTTTTTGTAGCTTCAGAAATATATCCGCTAGGCTTCGGATATATTTCCAGTATTTGCGAGGGCTGGTATATTGGGAATGGAGATTTTTCTACCCAAATTCTTTTAAAACGTGGTCTATGGTAAGCGCTTGCCAAGCCTTTATCCCCACAGAGCGAAGCTAACTCCCACTTACATTTTTTAAAAATTTCTCTCGCGTGACGACCCTCAATATTGTAGACACTAGCCTCCAGCCTTGTATCACTGTTTAAAACTTCCGACAAACTAACACTACCCCAGTTAAGTTCTTCTTGAGGTAGATCAATGATTTTTTCTTCAGAAATTTCCCTCGCTATTGCTTCTTTGTTCATTCCTACCATGTTATACCCTCCTGTTGCTTCCAAGCCTTAAAAACATCAGCGATGAGAAGGGTTTGGTCATCACGAACTTTTGTTTTTGATACTGTTTTAACAGTTTTTGTTCCGTCGGCTATTTCTCCAATAGCTAGAACATTATTTTACTCAGGTACTAAAATTTCATTACCGTATTTATCACGTTTAAATATCGGGTTGCCTCTTTTATCGTGTCCGATCCGCTCAGCCATAGCCATGAAAATGCTATAATCAGCCATTGTTCTACTTTTCTCTTCAAGATCAATTTCTTGTTGGCTCTTTTTTTGAAGAAACAAGACAGAAGTCTGGGTTCCATTTCGAGGTTGAAATGTGTCAGCGTGCAAGTCAATGCTGGCAATAATCTTGGCATGTTTTATAATCCATTGCCGAATATATCCTAAGCCCGGAGACCCTAAAATCGCATCGGCAACACAATACCCATACGGCCCCCATCTTTCAAAAACTGCATACATCGCTCAATAAACAATTGCTCCGGAGGTACAGAAGACTGCAGCCTGTCGGTTTTTTCCCAATAGCCGTTCTTCTTTTCCCAGATATATCCTAAATCATACTGTCCTAAAATTGCCGGGTCTTTAATAGGAATTTTACTTCCAAATGGGGGATTTGTAACAATTACATCAAACAAAGCTATGGATTTCGAGTTGCGAATTGTCGACTTGCTTATCCCTAGTACTTCACTGAGCTTTTCCTTGATATCGCTTGGCCATTCGTGTGGCGGCAGCAGAGAGTTAATTCGGAATATATTACCGCTTCCGTCATTGTTCATTACCATATTCATTTTTGTTGCTTTAACAAGGTCTGGGTTAATGTCAAACCCAAAAAAATTATTTGATGCAACGTCAGAAATTTTATCCTGGAACATTCTGTATTCATCGTGATTCCATTCAGGTCGTGGTTTTCCAAAAACAGTCTTCATTTGTTGTTCAAGCTCTTTTATTACATTATTCATTGCAATAACAAGAAAACCGCCTGTTCCGCATGCGGGGTCCAGAACTTTTTCGTTTGCTTTAGGAGAAAGCATTTCAACAGTCATATGCATTACATTTCTAGGGGTAAAAAATTCGCCTCTATCACCTCGTAGATTTGCTCCCACTAACTCTTCATAAGCCTTACCTTTAATATCAATATGAGTATTCAAAAGGCTGTAGCTTTGAAGCTCGCTAACAATATAGGCTAAACTTCTAGGTGATAAGCCTATTTCATCATTACGTTCAAATATTTTATTATAACGTTTTTTTACTCTCTCGAATATCTTTGAAATTCTTTTTTTAACTGTAAGTTGACCATCAGGGTTTGATCGTTCGGATGAAGTCACGTAAAACTCAAGTGGATTAGGTATGTTTCTTTCGTCTTCAATTTTACAAAAAATGACTTTGAGTAACTCAAAGAAAGCTGGCTGTTTTTGCATTCCATCATTAGCGTAAATATGATTGTGACAAGTCTTAAAAACAAACAAAAGGTTATCTTCAACAGCGTTTCGCAACGATATTCTTTTAGGTCTATCTATGTCCTCTACCGAGCCGTCTGCAGAAGGTATATCATTATAATCTATAAACTCAATCTGTCCTTTTTCATCAATACCTTTTCTTAAAACTTCTTTATATTTACCATTAGTCCACATACCCCACTCACAGTTAGGACAAGCAGACATATAGGATTTTAGCTGTTCTATACCATCTTTTTTATTTGTTGGTTCAACGGTTTCTTTTTTACACTCAATGATAATTTTCACATTTTCCTGACTAAAGTTCTCACAACCATCCGGAAAAATAACAATGTCTGCCCGAGGTCTTCTGGAACCAACTTTAATTCCATACTCTACTTTTATTCTTTCTCTCGAGTATTTGAGTTCATTAACTAGTCTCTGTTCAATGTTTTGCCGCACATATTCTTCAGGAGTATCATTCCTAAATTTACCATCTATGTAATCACATATTTTACCCTCTGGAACAGTAATGATTGATAGCGTTTTTTCATTATCCAATTGATCATCAGTTTTTAGCACTTAATGCCCCTCCTTATCTAGGTAACATTATAGTATAACATAGTAATTTATTATATAGAACAATGGAAACCCTCTATTTGTGGGAGAGCATTTGAATATTTAGGAGATATTAAGGGATAATTTAAAATTTCAGCAAACTTAATAAGAATCTATGACAGCGTTTATAAATTATAGGTTAGACTATATCAAAATTCTTTTTACCATAAGAAGATTCAAGTTCTTAAAAAAAATTCCCCGCGGTTGAAAATATAGTGAATTCCAAATGGCATCAAAAGCTTATATGTGTCTTAATGATTTAATTCTGTCTTCATCAGAAACTCATAAAAAAATTCAATAGCTAACTCTTTAACTATTTTATCCTTCACCGCTCTGGATAAAACATCGCTTTGCAGGATAAAGGCAGGCAGGCGCTGTTCTAAGGAGCCCAAGTGCAGGCCTTTCTCGGTAGCATTTTTAATTTTCAACCTTAAGGCCGAAAGAAAATCTCCCAGGGAATATATTTTAAAACGTTCCACATTGTTCTCTGCCGCTATTATTTCCAACATCGCAATTACCAGATCTTCATAACTGCTTTCTTTATCTAGATCCAGAAACAAAGTCAACTTCGGAATAAGATGTTCAAAGAGAAGCCGACGATAGGGAAATCCTTTAAAGCCCAAGATTTCTCCAAGCCGCAGGATTGTTTTTTCTCCCGGCGCCAACAGCATATTAAAAAACAAACCTTCGTTATAGGTCGGCTCAAGATAGTATTTTCTGCCCTTTAGGCCTTTAAAATACTTAAAAACGTCATAATATCCCAGTTGAAGGTTAAAACGGGCTTGGTTCTGGCTAAAATCCAAAATTCCTCCCAAATTTTCATCCGTAGAAATATAGTCCACTGTAACTTGGGGATCGGTAACTTTTCTCGTCCTACCTAAAGCCTTGGTCCTAACGGCAATTATTTTCTTATACCCTTTTTTAACCAACATGTTCAAGGGCAAATTATCATAAAAACCCCCGTCCATAAACCGTTTACCGTCGAGCTTTTCTTGTTTAAAAGCCGGCAGGTAAGCGCTGGCCAAAAGATATTCCACAACCTTGCCCGGAGGAATATCCTCCAAAAACAATTCCAGAGGCTTCTTATCGGTAAGAGAAACCGTGACAAAACCAAAATCCATAGCAGAGCTTCTAAGTTTCCGTTCATCAATAATTTCCATCAGCAGTTTTTTTATTGCAGAGATATCTATTCCTTTGTTCTGTAGAATACTCCAAGCTTTTTTCAGGCCGTCTTCTTCTAGATCAAAAATCTGGGAGGGCGTGATATTATACCAAATTTCATAGGCCTTATCCAGCTGGTTCTGCACAATCATCGCCCCGTTTAAAGCTCCGATCGAAGTACCGGCTACAGCAGCCAGATCTATGCCCAGCTCTTTTAGAGCTTTACATGCCCCTATATGATAGGAGCCTTTGGCCCCTCCGCCTTCTAAAACAAGGCCGTACATGCATTTCCCCCCCTAAGCGGTTAAGCTATGAATATGACCCTAAAACAAAAGGCCTTATATGCGTATAAAGCCTTTATCCCCTTAATATTTCAAGCTTATTATAAAATACGACTTACCAGGAAGTAAACTTTAACTTTAAAACCTCCAGCATAGGATTTAGCTTAAGGTCCATAAGCCAAGCTAAATACGCTAGATCCGAATAGTGCCACAATAAAGCCCCCCCTACTACCAAGGTTACGGTTAGAGGCAAAAGGGCCAGCCTTAAGTATTTGCCACCGGCCTTACGCACTCTTCTTGCTCTGCGGGGCAGCAGGATAATAGCGGTCAATACATAAAGCAAGGGCGGTATAAACCAATAATAATGATTATATACTAATAAAACCCAGGTAAGACCCAACATCAGCGTCCAACCATGCTTATTATCCAGCCAGCAGCATAAAGCCACGGTCCCGGGGGGACCAGGAAAACAAGTGGCTGCTAACCCAACCTGGAATAATCTTAATAATAAAAGTAAACTTGTCAGGAAAAGCCAAATTAGCAAGGGCTGCTGCTGTTGCAGAGCGGTAAGCCAACTTAGGTCATAAGGAAACCAAGGTGGCGGGGAAAAAGTGAGGAATAGAATTGAGGTCATAATTCCGGCCCAAGCGGCATATTTAGCCCACACGCAAAGGCAACGCCAAAAGAAGGCCCTGCGGATCCCTCTTTTGGGATTGGGTTCAAAAATATCCCTATATTTCCAGTTGGGAGCCCGGAAGTTTTGAAAGCTCAAAAGCATAAGCCACACTAACCAGCCAATGGCTATAATTTTTTGCCCCCGCCAATTTGTTTCGCCAATCAAGGGGCCGGCAGGGTCAGAATTATTAAAGTATTCTGCCCGTCCCCAACTGCCACTGAAACCCTCAACCCCCAAAATAAGCTGACTGTCATCATTTAGGTCCTGGCCTGCAGCAAATAAATTCAATTTATAAACAGGCTGAGGAGAGAGTTGTTGCTCGATACCCTGCTGGTAGTTAATGGTTGACAATGAATTGTTCAGGCCCTTACCTAAAGTCCAGGCCATAACGCTAGGATGACGTCCGGCCATCATAAATAGGCTTTCGAATTCAACAATTAATGGTATTCGTTGCTCCGGTACAAAAGAAACAGGCAATTCCAGCCAAACTCCCAAGCCTATCCTATCGGCAGCGAAAAGCCAAGATTCATCCGGAATGAACCCCATAAAATAAATCACATTATAGCCCGCGCTCTTAGCTGTGGTCAGAAAACTATCAACTTGCCGTTCATTTCTGAGCTTATAGGCCTGTTCCGCAGTGATAATCCGGGTCTGGACCGGCATTTGTTGTCCGTTATAGGCCCAAGCGGAGACTGTGCCGGAGCAATAATTGATTCCCAGAGGCATCTGTACTTGGTCGGTTTGCCCTTGCTTATTAATCACTTTTAAGTCCAATTGATAAAGCGAGGGATTATCAGGACTCCAAAGCTTGACTTCGGGTAGATTAAAAATCAAATTGACTTTTTGTTCGTATTCACCGGTAGTATCGAAAGGAAGAACACACTCAGCCACAATATGGTCTTGGTCTTTTATTACCCCACTTAAAGACCAGGGTCCGTTCTTGAGAGTAAGATGATGCTTCAGACTAACATTTACTGCCAATTGTTGTTCTTGAGGACTAAAACTAACAGTTGTTTGAGCAACATCGATAGTTGTTTCGGGAACAGCTTCCAGTTCAATCCGACCAGTGATTTTACCCTGTTCAGGCCACAGCCAGCCTAGTAATTTTCTTTGCTGCATACTGCTGGGGAACATCTCTAGGTAAAGGATGTTATCCTGACTATAATCAAGCATAGTGGAAGGAATATCAAGACTAACGGTACTCCCCCACCCCTCAAGTTCTCCCAAGTAATTTACTTCGTCAATGCCGTTAAGGAAAACTCTGGCCTTGCCATTCAGTCCGCTTATTACTAATTGAACCGGAGAAGACCCCCAAGGCCCTGAAACTTTAAAATGTTTAACCGCTACTTTGAATCCCTGGTTGGAGGGCAAAATAATACTTTTCCGCTGAATAAATCCGGCAAAAAAACCGGCGTTGTCTTTTTGAGTTTCATTTTCATATACCCAGGCTTCTCTTAAAGAAGAAAAGCTCTCCCAGCTCCCGCCGAGGTTTTGACTAATCCTATAGACATTGGTAACGGGCGTTTCGCTGTAGAGCTCCTTACCGGAAGTATCCTGCCAAAAAATAATTAATGAAACTAAGGTAGCTATAAATAATATCCCAACTAATAATGCAAATTTCTTAAACATGCTCTAAAAATTCTACTTATTACAACAGTCTGGGCATACCCCATAAAAAATCAGGTTATGAGTATGCACATCAAAACCGGTTTGTTCTTCAACTAATTCATCCATATTGATTAGATCATTATGAAAATCAACAACCTTGCCACAATTGGAACACATTACATGATAATGATTAACGGGATTGGCGTCAAAACGACTGGACATATCCCCACAGGGTAGTTCCAAAATGAAACCATGCTCCTTGAGCATATTAAGCGTATTATATATTGTCCCCAGGCTAACACCGGGAAACTTCATTTTTACCTGTTTGTAGATTTCTTCGGCTGTAGGGTGAGACCGCGTCGCAAGTAAAAATTCTAAAATAGCCTGTCTTTGAGGGGTGAAACGAATCCCCTTACTTTTTAAACTTTTTAAAATTTCCACAGCATCCACGGCATCTCAAGCCCTTTCCATATAAATTGTGCCTAATATGTGTCCATAAGTATTTGAGAAGTTGGCAAAAGTATTCCTTAAAATTATAATAATTACTTTTTATTTCTTTTTAATTATATTATATTACGGCCCTAAAGCGGAGTCAATAAAATCGGCCAAGTTCATTAGCAAAAAGAAGATGCCTTTATACAGGCATCTCCTTTGCTAGTAGGTTTATTTAATTTGCTTTATTTACTCTCCGTATTTGAACTTAACCCTAACCTTTGACAGAGAGTCGCTTACTCTTCAATGATGGCCTCGATAGGACAAGCATCAACACAAGCACCACATTCAACGCAAGTGTCAGCATCAATCACATATTTGTCCTCGCCTTCACTGATTGCCTCTACGGCACATTCATCAACACAAGTACCGCACATTGTACAATCATCTGTAATAACATATGCCATAATTTGAACCTCCTCTATTCTCCCATTTCAAGTGAAACTATATCAAAGTACTTAAAAAATAGCAAGATATTTTTTTAACAATTTTCTTTAAGCTAAAATTTACCCTATTTTTTGGGGTCGATAAGGCACTTTATACAATCTCCTCATGCAATAGGAACAATAAGGAAGCATACGGTTGCTCACATGATTGCGGCGAAAGACAACCTTCGATATGTCGTGGTGCTCGTGCCCACAAGAGCGACATTTTTCAATCAATTCAATCAACTCCTAGCTTCTTAATAATTTGTGTTATTGGGAACAAACCCCCCGCTCATAGCTTACATTCCTATTATTATACAAAATGCCAAATATTAAACATCTTGGAGTTCAAATATTTGCTTCTTACCCCCAGTAAAACCGCTTATTTTCTTAATTCCGAGAATACGCAACCATTGACAGGCTTCCTGAACATCTCGACCTACAACTGAAGCTTCATGAGCATCGGATCCCAAGGTAAATAAAATCTCCATTTGATTTGCTAATTCCACCAATTTGAATTCCGGATAAAATTCTTGTACCGGTTTATAACGCCCGTTGGTGTTAATTTCCAAAACCAAACCGCAATCTTTGACAGCTTCCAAAGCCCTGGCAGCCAGCATGCGGACATCGGTACGAGGCCGGATATTAAAAATTTTAATAAGATCGAAATGACCAATTACATCGAATAAACCGCTAGTTGCAGCTTTCTCCACCAGACGGAAATAAGCCTGATAGAGATCGTCAGCATCCCATTGCCGGTGTCTAGGTTCTTCTTCCGGAAAATCGAAACACCAATCTCCTATTTGATGTACTGAACCAATTATGTAATCAAAAGGATAAGAGTCAATCATTTCTTTGATCTGCTTTTCTTTTCCTTCTAAATAATCCACTTCCAAACCGACTCTAATTTGTAATTGCGGGTAATCTAGGGCCACGTTTCTAATCATATCCAGATTTAAGTTTTCCCAATACATATCATGATCAGCAAAGCCGATTTGTTTAAGTCTCGTGGCTTGCGCCCGCCTTAGAAATTCAGCGATGTTCTCCGGAGTAACTTCCCGATCCAAGTGACCTAATAGATGCACATGCAAATCCAGCATTTTATTATCTCCTTTAATTTGGAGTTGCTCTAGATAACCAACTCTTATAATCATAAATAAAATATACATGTTTTTGGGATTTAAATGAATATTTTTTTCCCTTATGGAAAGACTTTAATTAGTCTCGCGTTTTCCAATTTTATCCCCACTCCTCTCTTTTTCTTAAACTTGCGGTTTTTAGACCGCAAGTTTTTTTTATGTCAAGAGAAAGAGTTTTCCCTTACGGCTTTTGGCCACGATAATCTTTGGCGGTCTTTGTATTAGTACCCTTTAATAGAATTAATTAACCGGCCCTTTCCAATACAGCCGGTTCAAACCTCATATTAAAGGGAGCATTGGCAATGCTTAAGGCTATTTTTATATCTATTTTTGGCCTGATACTTCTGTTGACTGGAATGTTTGTGCTTAGAGAGGGGTTAAAGAAATACGCGGGATCACACTTCCAAAATACCATCCAGAAACTGACTGTTACGCCCGCTAAGGGATTCTTCAGCGGATTGGCAGCAACCATGTTCCTGCAATCAAGCACTGCCCTTACGGTAATGGCTGTTTCCTTTGTTGATGCCGGGCTGGTACCCTTTGAAAATACCCTGGCCCTGATTCTAGGTAGTAATATCGGTTCCACGGTTACCCCCCAGCTTCTGGCCTTTCCCCTGGCTGAATTCTCTGTATGGCTTGTTGTTGTTGGCTTTGCCGGTTTTGTTTTTTTTAAAAAACGCCTAAGGTTTTTATTTCTGTCCATCGCGGGAATAGGCACCATGTTCTTCTCTCTTTCCCTTTTGGAAAAGGGAATGACGCCTATCACTACCATGCCATGGTGTCAGGACTGGTTAAGCCGGCTGCACAACAATTATATTTACTGTATCATAGCCGGTACTTTCCTCTCCGCTATCCTGCATTCCTCCAGTGCTGTTACCGGGATAGCCATGGTCTTAACTGAAAAAGGCTGGCTATCTCTGCCGGCCTCCTTCGCTTTTATTCTTGGTGCCAATATCGGAACTTGCTTTACAGCGCTGATTGTTTCTGTTTTTGCCTCCCGATCAGCACAAAAAGTGGCGATTTTCCACCTGATGGCTAATATCTTCGGTGTCCTGGTTTTCTATCCCTTTATTACAACTACCGGAGGAATAATGGAATTGCTGGGGGATAATCCCAGCCGACAGGTAGCCAATGCCCATACTTTTTTTAATATTGTTTCCTCTCTTATGCTTCTGCCATTTTTGCCTACAGCCACTCGTGTCCTAAACAAGTTGAGATGAAGCATTCCATTTTAGCTTTTCCATCTTAAGAACACCTTTTTCTCTATAAATTTCTAATTGCTGAACACTTTCATCGATTCTGAGTAACTGTTTCCCGATATGAAATATTACATTGGCATGACAATAATCTATTTTGATTTTGCTGTCTTTATCAGTTTTTACCGTTGTAGGGCTTATTGCCGAACCCCCTAATTCCCGAATATAAATATTGCCGCCGCAGTATAATTCTCCACCCCGAAACACACCGGCTACCTTGGTATTGCCCTGAACTCTTATGTTCGAATTGTAAACTCCTTTGCTGCAGTTAAAATCCCCTGCACAATTTAGCTCCGAATTTTGAATGTAACTGGTATCACAGAGAACGTTCTGGGGAATAAGGTTCTCTGTAATTGCCAGAAAGTGTTCAATAACCTTTAAAGCATTCTTTAAATATATTAGGTCCTTTAAGTTTAAAGGGCCTGCTCCTACCAAAAAATGCT
>ERZ773359.6613-NODE-6613-length-10084-cov-5.593579_pt1 | contig 10084 bp, 8 predicted proteins | sample MGYA00374955_ERZ773359 | MGnify/ENA primary metagenome ERZ773359 (study PRJEB29098, sample SAMN04486028) | biogas fermenter metagenome | study: EMG produced TPA metagenomics assembly of the Biogas fermentation microbial communities from Germany - Plant 4 DNA1...
GCTTTGCTGGTTATGGTTAATCTCTTTGTTTTGGTTAACCGTTAGGTTGCGGCGAAAGCTTTTTATGTGCTGCACACCCCTGAGTAGGTGTAAAGGAGTTAGTAATCGTCTTCGGTTGTGTTTGGGTAAAGTTGTCCGCTCATTTGGTAGGAGAATGGCGGTCTGATAAACCTTGTTGGCATCGATATGAAGTTTATGAAGCTCAGCATTGGATAACTTCTGAACAGCCCGGAATCTATGTGCGACATAATATTATAAAACGAAAGGTTTGGGTAGAGGAGATTGTTTTGCTTCTATACCTGTGGTATGGTATGAATAAACAGCAACCGAATAGCGGATTTTGGTGGTCAAAAGATAGATTTAATATTCGAAATATTCGAAAATGATTTCTTTGGTACCGGTAAAGCTAAAGATCAGGTATATATGGAGTGCCGGTGTGAGTCGGACTATTTTTGCCGGCACTGACTTCAAAATGAGGCCCATTTACTTTAAGAAGGGAGGAGAAATCAGGTTTTAAATCTTGTGGTGGATTACTTAACAAGATGGACTGAGATTGTAAGCAGTTGACCCCATCCGGAAAGGCGAGATAAAAGGGTTTTTAGCGCATATATCTGGAGGTTTTAATTGTGAAGAAGAGATTATTGCCAGTGCTGATTGTGCTTCTGATTATGCTTGCCATTGGCTTTCTGCTGAAAGTGGGCGCAGTAGAAAGTGAAAAACCGGAGGATTTTGTGGAACGCGTAGGAGTTAAATTTGAAGAAGAATTTAAAATGATCTATGTTGAAGGCGGTACTTTTACCTTAGGTTGGTCTGCCACCGAAGGCAACCCGCCGCCTTACACCGAGCCGGTGCAAAATGTGTCCGTCAGCAGTTTTTATATCTCTGACACAGAAGTGGCAGAAAATCTTTGGCGGGCCGTCATGGGGCAGGACCCGGCTGACGACATCGTTGCCGATTATCCCAAAACAATGATAGATTTTTATGATGTACATGAATTTTTAGGCAGATTGTATGTGTTGACCGGCAGGGTATATCGTTTGCCGACGGAAGCTGAGTGGGAATTTGCTGCCAAGGGAGGTAATCCGGGGCTGGCGGCAGGACACCATGAATATCGTTTTGCCGGCAGTAATATGGAAGAAGAAGTAGCAGTCTTCGGCGGTTTTCGTCCGGAACCTGTAAAAAGCCGGCAGCCAAATATTTTAGGTCTATATGATATGTCAGGCAATGTTGAGGAATGGGTGTGGAACGCCTGGAGTACGGAACATGTGGGGGGAGCAGATCCCGCCGGCATAGATAGTCCAGTTCATGCGCAAAGAACACGTCGCGGCGGTACTTTCACGGGCGAGTCGTTTACCCGCTATGCAACTGCCCGCCAGATCCGCTCAATCGATGGCTCTGATCCGGGACTGGGATTTCGTATAGTTCTCTCCGCGGATGAAAAATCCGTACCTGGGGGAATGGTTGTCCCGTGTGAAATCCGCCGCCCTGCAGTAGATGAACGTAAGGTGCCAAATTCATACCGTGACCCGAGGTGGGTTACAGGTGATGATTATGTTTGGGACGGCGATATTATGGGATTTGGCGGTGCCACTATAAAAGTTTGGGAAAGCGGCGAAATTGTGGTGCGGCCACATAGTCCCTTTGATAACACAATAGCAGGCCAGTGGTATACGTTTAACAATATCGGTCTGATTCTGGTGCCCAATGATGGGGGCGAAAGGATAACAATTCCCTATATCTTTATGGCGCCTGAGATGGTAGTGGTGACTAACGATAGAAAAAACGCCTTTATGGCACCAACCGGAAGATACGGTAAAATACTTGAATCGTCACTGGGCAAGGAAACCATTGCCAAACCCGCCGTTCCGGGCTTGGTGCCAACTGAAGAAATTAAAGCAGGAGTTAAACTGGCTGCTGCCAACCACCGGCTTTGGGATATGGATAATATCCCGGCAGAGGCCCGTGGACAGGATCCGCGACTGGTTGACGGACCTGAACATGGCTGGTGGATGGGTTTCGGTGCCGGCGGTGAGCATACCTATCGTAAAGACTTTGATCCAGACGGGCAGTTCCGGTTTTCAGTTTATACTCCTGGTCAGTGGAATAATATTTTGGCCAGAGGGGAATGGTTTACGGTCAACGATATGTTTCTGCGTGTAATTGGCCCGGGCGGCAGAACAAACGATTATCTGTACGTTGTTGCGGATACTCCGGTTTTCCCGTTAAGGCATTTGTCGTTTCAGGATTACGAGCGGGGTGATGCCAGACTATTCACTCGTTATGCAAATCAATTTGTCTGGGGTCATGATTATGAGATCCCCATTGGAAACCCGGTATTAATGGGCAATACAACCTTTAGGCAACCGCCACCGCCGCCAAAACCTTGTCCGGGCATTCCCGGCGAAGGAAGTTGCGGAAATACAATATACGATTGTACTTGTCCCGTATTTTCCCGCAAATAAATTTTGCCGGTGATAAATCTACTTTGAATCTTAAAAGGGAAAACGTATGAGTAAAAAAGCTGCTGCAGCTAGAGCATAGTTTATGATACAGCAGCTTTCTTTGCCAGGTTGATTATTTGCCGTTTTTTAAGTTTTTTAAATTTTAAGGATAAGGCTTGGGAACATCTGCCAGGAAAGAACGTCTGAATATACTGCAAAGAAATTATATAGGGGGTATAAAAGTGTCAAAAAAGATGAAAGTTATTTGCTCAGTTTTAGTTGTTTTGTCAATTGTAGTGGGAGTTATGGTTTTATATAATGGCCAAATTAGTGCTGCCAATGTGACTGCCACAGCATCTGAAGACGGAAAAAATATTGTCTCTGTTACGGGAGAAGGTATTGTCCGCCTGGCTCCTGAAATTGCCTTTATTACTTTAGGAGTTGAAACATCCGATAAGGATGTGAGCGCGGCGCAAAGCAGAAACCGGTCAGCCATGAATGCAATTATTGCTGAACTGAATCGGCTGGGAATTAAAGATGAAAACATTCAGACGCAAAATTACCAGGTCTATCCCGATTACCGCTGGGAAAACAACAAAAATGTGCTTGTGGGTTACAAAGTAACAAACTTGGTAAGAGTAAAAACCCTGGATATTGACAGCATTGGTAAAATCCTTGATGCGGTGACGGCTAAAGGGGCTAATATTGTCCAACAGATTCAATTTACTGTGGCCGATGAAAAACAAGCGTACCATCAAGCTCTGCAAATTGCACTTAAAGATGCTGAAGATAAAGCCAAAACAATGGTGGGGTATTTTGGTATTACAAAACTGTCTCCCATATCCATAACTGAAGGTGGACAAAGTATCACATATCCGCCTATGGGGGTTATAAGGGAAGTAGCCGCTGATAGTGCCACACCAATCAGTCCGGGCGAGTTGGAAGTCCGTGCTCATGTAAGTGTTAGTTTTCAATACTAAAAGCAACTAAATACACGTAGCAAAAACCCGGTGTCAGCAGCCGGGTTTTTGTGTTGAGCCAGATTCATCCTTAATTTGTTTTCTTTTCCGGCAGATCGTTGAAAAAACAAGCACCTTACTGTGATGCAAAAATTAACCGTTACCTTATAGGAATTAGGATAAGAATGGAGAATAATTTAAAAGGTCCAGGTTATGGAATAAGCTTAATCTCAGGGCTTATCTTTCCTAAAATTTTCAAGGAGGTCTTGGTATGTTAACGAAACGACAAAATTTATTGGAGACAATCAGAGGTGGGAAACCTGACAGATTTGTGAATCAATTTGAATTTCTTGGGCTTGTTTTTGGCGATCCCATCTCCATGTCCAACCCGATGCCAAAGCCTGGCGAACAGGTAGTAAATGCCTGGGGCGTTACCATTGCTTTTCCGGAGAACACACCGGGGCCGTTCCCTGTACATGATGAGGAACATAAAGTAGTTAAAGATATTACCAAGTGGGAAGAAGTTGTTAAAGCACCATCAGTAGATTTTCCTGATGAGGCATGGGATTTTATCAAATCTCGGGCAGCTGCCATTGATCGCAATGAACAGTTTGTAACCGTCATTGGGGCGCCCGGCATTTTTGAGCAACTGCATTATCTAATGGGCATGGACGATACTTTAATTAATTTCTATGAAGAACCTGAAGCTATGCATGAGCTCATTGATTATATTACTGAACATAAAATTGAAATAGCCAAACAGCTGATCAAACATGTGCAGCCTGAGGCTCTTTACCATCATGATGATTGGGGCAGTCAGATTTCTTCTTTTATTTCGCCTGAGATGTTTGCAGAATTTCTTGTTCCTGCCTATAAAAAACTGTACGGATTTTATAAAGAAAATGGTGTCGAACTGATAGTGCATCATAGTGATTCCTATGCAGCAAATCTTGTGCCGCATATGATTGAAATAGGTATTGATATTTGGCAGGGTGTTTTAAGTACAAATAATATCCCGGAGCTCATTGAAAAGTATGGTGGAAAAATTTCTTTTATGGGCGGAATTGATAACGGAAAGGTTGATTTTGAAGGCTGGACTCCGGAATTGATTGCCCAGGAAGTTGAGAAAGTTTGCAAAGAATGCGGGCATATGTATTTTATCCCCAATACAACTATGGGTGAGCCCGGCAGTGTATTTAAAGGCGTTTATGAAACTGTAAGCCAGGAAATTGACAAAATGTCAAAAATAATGTTCAAGTAAGAGAATATAGGCGGCACACTGAAAAGTTCAGTGTGCCGCCTTGCATTATAGCTACACGTATTCACTGTTGACTGGGATTATGCAAATTTATTGCAAAATCTAAAAAATTTATGATTAATATAAAGACCGGCAGTATAAACATACTACAACAAAGATTCTGTTGGCATTGTTTACCATTGACGTTTTAGATGTATAAACATATAATCATATCTGAAAATTCGCACTAGCCTAGCGAGTGCATCAGTTCTTAAGCTTATGTAGAAGATCTGCAAAATTATTAAGGAAAGGAAGGTAAAAAATGTACGAAAAGTTAGTTTTCACTTTACCCGAAGAGTACAATGAGATTGTGGCTGAAGGTGATGATCCCGGTTATGTGATCAAACCACAGGCATATTTTAGAGGAGCATCTCAAATTCCGGGATCTAATTTCAATGTCGGTTTTCAAATTTTTGTTAAACCCTTTTTCCTGGACCGGGTTCCGCATCGCCATCCAGCTGATGAATATTTAATTTTTTTAGGCGGTACATTTCCAAATGTGTTTGATTTTGATGCTGAGATTGAGCTCACTATTGGCAAAATCGGCGAGGATGCGGAGGTATTTACCATTACTAAGCCTACAATTGTCCGCATTCCGGCTAATGTTTACCATTGCCCACTAAACTTTAAGAAAGTTAATAAGCCGGTATTTTTCCAGGCTGCTTGCATGATGCCCATGTTTGGAGGTATCTACGATACTCCTGAAGGCCCCAAAGAAATGTATTATAACGGTCCGGTTCCCTGTAAATATGACGAAAAGAAAAAATGCGATTCCTGCGGTAAATGCCTTACAGAAGACTGGAGAACCGATTAATTTTTCACAAAAGTATATGATTTAAATTCAGTTTAGAGGTAGGTGCAAAATGGCTAGATACATAGCAAGGCGTTTGCTGATGCTGATACCGGTTCTTTTGGGTATTTCGTTAATTGTGCTTATTTTAATTGACATTACACCCGGGGATCCAGCCAGAATGATGCTAGGTGCCCAAGCCACCCAGGAACAGGTAGATCAGCTAAGAGAAGAACTGGGGCTGAATGACCCGCTTCCGGTACGATATGGTCGCTTTCTTTGGGGGATACTGCACGGCGATTTAGGTACATCGCTAATGACAAAACGTCCAGTTGCGGCAGAACTAATGGAGCGTTTCCCGTATACACTGACACTGGTTACACTGGGTACATTTTTCTCCGTAGTTTTTGGTATTCCCATTGGTATCTATGCGGCTGTACACCAACACACCTGGAAAGATAATGCAGCGATTTTTCTTGCCCTGATAGCAGTATCGATGCCAAGTTTCTGGTTTGCCTTGCTTTTAATACGCTTTTTTGGCGTCCATCTTGGCTGGCTGCCCATATCCGGAGTAGAAACCTGGAAGGGCTGGGTACTGCCGTCTGCTGCCATGGCTCTTGGACTGACTGCTTTAATTGCCAGGCAAATGCGTTCTGATATGCTTGAGGTTTTGCGTCAGGACTATATTACCACCGCCAGGGCCAAGGGTCTTACCGAAGGCAGAATAGTTTTCCGCCATGCATTAAAAAATGCTATGATTCCGGTCATCATGGTTGTGGGTGGTATCTTTGGTTCCTCACTTGGCGGTTCGCTTATTACTGAAATTATCTATTCCATTCCGGGCCTTGGGCAATACATTATGACGGGTCTTATTAACCGGGATTATCCTGTCATCCAAAGTGGTATTCTTATTGTTTCGGCTTTGTTTGCAGTAATCATATTAATCGTGGATGTGATCTTTGCGCTGGTGGATCCAAGAATTCGTTTACAATACACCGGGAAAGGGACAAGAAGGAGGAGGAAGCAGCTTGAAAAGACAACGAAAAAAGTCGAGGCTGTCTGAAATTTGGCGCCAGCTTAAAAAAAATAAATTAGCCGTTGTAGCTCTTTTTGTTCTTATTCTGCTTGTACTGGTAGCAATCTTGGCACCGCTCCTTGCCCCCTATCCCTACTCGCAGCAAAATCCGAAACTGTCTAATGCGGGACCGAGTGCACAGCATTTACTCGGTAATGACAAGCTGGGGCGCGACATTTTAAGCCGCCTGATTTACGGCACACGGCAATCTCTTGCCATGGGTGTGGTCTCGGTGGCAATTGCAGCTGTAATTGGCATTACCATCGGTGCAATCGCGGGATACTACGGAGGTTGGGTAGATAACTTGAGTATGCGCCTGCTTGACATTTATCAGGCAGTCCCTATGTTTTTGCTTAGCGTATCTCTGGCGGCAATCATGGGGCCAAGCTTGCGTAACGCCATTATTGCGCTCGGCATCGGTACAGTGCCCGGTTATGCGCGGATTATGCGGGCATCGGTCTTAACGGTGCGTGAAAAAGAATATATAGAGGCTGCCAAGGCAATTAACGCCGGAGACGGGCGCATTATTTTAAAGCATGTTATACCCAACGCCATCGGTCCGATGATTGTGCAAATAACAATGGGCGTCGGCAGCTGCATATTGGCCGGTTCCGCGCTAAGTTTCATTGGTCTTGGCGCGCAGCCACCGGTACCTGAGTGGGGTGCAATGATTTCGGAAGCAAGAAATGTAATGCGGGAGCATCCGACACATGCGCTCTATCCGGGGATTTGTGTAATGATTAGTGTTCTTGCCTGCAACTTACTTGGAGACGGGCTGAGAGATGCGCTGGATCCGCGCTTGAAGAATTGAGGTGGGCATATGGACGAAAAATTACTGGAAATACGTAATTTGGCAGTGGAATACCATACTGATGAGGCAATAGTTTATGCTGTCAATAACATTGATCTTGTGGTGAAAAAAGGCGAAACAATAGGACTGGTAGGGGAGACAGGCGCCGGGAAAACAACAATAGCGCGCAGTATTCTGCGCATTTTACCGTCCGTTACGGCAAGGATAGTTTCGGGAGAAATTCTTTTTAACGGTGAAGACTTATTAAAGCTGTCGGAAAGAGAAATGCGAAAAGTCCGTGGCAGTAAGATTGCCATGATATTCCAGGATCCCATGACTGCTCTTAACCCAATAGAAACAGTCGGTTTTCAAATAGCGGAAGCAATTCAACAGCATAACAAAATCTCCCGTGCCGAGGCAGAAAGACGTGCCTGCGATATGCTTGAATTGGTTGGTATACCGATGGAGCGGTACAGTGAATATCCGCATCAATTTTCCGGTGGAATGAAACAGCGTGTTGTGATCGCTATGGCACTGTCCTGCAATCCGGAACTCCTTTTGGCAGATGAGCCTACAACGGCGCTTGATGTTACCATTCAGGCTCAAGTATTGGATTTAATGCAGTCACTTAAAGAACGGCTCGGAACATCTGTTGTTTTAATTACACATGACCTTGGTGTTGTTGCCAACACCTGCGATTCCGTTGCCGTGGTTTATGCCGGCGAAATTGTAGAGTATGGTACGGTTGAACACATTTTTGATTTTGCTGCTCACCCATATACACTGGGTTTGTTCGGCTCCTTGCCAAAACTTGATTCTAAAGAGCGGCGTTTAAAGCCCATTAAAGGATTGATGCCCGATCCGACTGATTTGCCAAAGGGCTGCCGATTTTATGAGCGCTGCCCCGAAGCAAGCAAGGAGTGTGCGGAAGCAGTGCCGGCGGATGTGGAGGTCGCCCCCGGGCACATTGTTAAGTGCATCAAGGTTAAGGGAGGTGCGGTATGACTCCATTGCTTGAAGTCCGAAACCTGAAAAAATATTTTAGAGTTCGCGCCGGTTTGCTTCATGCGGTAGACGATGTCAGTTTCACTTTAGATAAGGGTAAGACCTTGGGGGTTGTGGGTGAATCCGGCTGTGGGAAGACAACACTGGGACGCACTGTATTGCATCTGACTGAACCCACTGACGGCCAGATATTTTTTGAGGGCAAGGATATTACAAGCCCGACGAAAAATGAGTTGCGTCGCCTGCGTGAAGATATGCAGATCATTTTTCAGGATCCGTATTCCTCACTTAATCCGCGTATGTCGGTCAGCGAAACCATTATGGAGCCGCTGATTTTACGTGGAGATATGACAAAAACGGAGATGTTTGCCGAGGTGCGGAAACTTATGGATACAGTGGGAATTGCAAGCCGTTTTGAGAACGCTTATCCTCATGAGCTGGACGGCGGCCGGCGTCAACGTATCGGTATTGCACGGGCACTGGCATTGGAACCGAAGTTTATTGTCTGTGACGAGCCCGTATCTGCCCTTGATGTGTCCATTCAGGCGCAAATTATTAATTTAATGCTTGATCTGCAGGAAGAGCGTGGACTTACATATCTGTTTATTACCCACGACTTGTCTGTTGTTAAGTATATTTCTGACGATATTATGGTGATGTACTTGGGTCAGGTAGTGGAAAAAGCCCCGGCGGACGAACTGTTTGCAAACACCTTACACCCCTATTCCCAGGCGCTGCTGTCGGCAATTCCTATTCCCAGCATCCGCCATAAGCAGGAGCGTATTTTGCTGCGTGGTGAAATTACATCGCCTGTGAACCCGGAGCCTGGCTGTCGTTTTATGGCGCGTTGTCAGTATGCTGCTGAAGAATGTAAGCAGCCGCAAAAACTTGAAGAAAGTTCCCCCGGACATTATGTTTTGTGCTGCCGTTATAAGGAAATCAATAATCTATAAAAGAATTAAATCCAAGGAGGTAAAAAGATGAGAAAAATAAAAAAACTGTTGGCATTGTTGCTCTCATTTATTTTTGTGCTGTCGCTGGTATCCTGCACCAGCGGAGGAACCAGTAATGAAAACACAAAAAACACGGGCAATGATTCCGGTAGTGCCGAAAGAACATTGAGGATTGTCGCCATGCAGGACAGTGGGACCCTCCACCCGCTGGGAGTAACAGGCGGTTTTGTCAGCATTTTATATGCTTTTTATGAGCCTTTGTATGATACAAGGGCTGATGGTTCACGCAGGTGGATTCTTGCCACCGGACTTGAGCGGGTCAGTGACCTCCAGTATACATTAAAGATTCGTGAAGGCGTAACATTTTCAAACGGTAACCCGCTGACGGCGGAAGACGTGATGTTTACCATGGAGCTTTGTAAAGAAGATCCGCAATTTGCCCTGAACGTCAAAGCCGTTGACTTTGAAAAAACAAAAGTAATTGATGAATATACCATTGATCTTTGGTATACGGAATATAATGCGGCACAGGAACCGGGATTCGCTTCAATGCTAATTATGGATAAAGAATCTTATGATGAAGTAGCTTTGTCCACCAATCCAATAGGCACTGGCCCGTACGTGGTCACAGATTATGTGACAAACAGCCACCTGAAAGTAACTGCGCGCGATGATTATTGGGGTGGGGAGCCTGGTGTAAAAAATATTGAATTTAAAGTTATAAATGAAGATGCGCAGATTGTGAACGCGCTGGAAATAGGCGAAGTAGATATA
>ERZ773359.6615-NODE-6615-length-10082-cov-9.808816_pt1 | contig 10082 bp, 7 predicted proteins | sample MGYA00374955_ERZ773359 | MGnify/ENA primary metagenome ERZ773359 (study PRJEB29098, sample SAMN04486028) | biogas fermenter metagenome | study: EMG produced TPA metagenomics assembly of the Biogas fermentation microbial communities from Germany - Plant 4 DNA1...
CACCACATACTTGACATTCTATTGGGAAATGCAAGCCATCCCATTGCTTTTCTCCTAGAATTAATGCATTTGAATGGCAGTTGGGACACCAGCCCATATCCTCATCACCTAGCCATTTACGTTCTTCTGGTGGAGTTGCAATGGCTTTCATAATATTTTCTCCAACTTTTCTAGCACGTGCCATTAGCTCATCATTAAGCAAACATTGTCCTAGTCCAGGTACTCTTGTAGCTAAAAGCATATCGATTACCTTCATGTCAGTTGTGAACATAGTAGCCTGCAAGCTTTCTAAAGCCATAGATTGCCAAGATCTTGTAGAACCCCCTACAGAAATCAATGCAGCTACCCTATGCTTACGTTCAATTGCGCCAATACTTTCAAGAAATGCAGTTTCATATGCTAAGCTTCTTTGTGCAAATCTTAAATAGGTTGCACTTGCCATTAAGTCATATGTAGGTACTGAATAAATGACACCATCTTGATTCAATAGGACATCCATTATTTTCTTTTTATCATCTTTGTCATCATAAATACATCCCAAATTTTTCCCCTGTGCCATTCCTCTTGCACAGCTTGTACATCCATCGCAATCAAGAATCTTATAATCTCTTAAGTTAATCATAGTAACTTCTGCGCCTGCTTCTTGACAATACAAAAGAGCCTCTTTTAAAAGAATCTCACTATTGCCATTTTTCCTCCCACATGTCACTCCCATTACCTTAACAGCCATTAAAATCACCCCTTAATAAAATATTTGCATTACTTTCCTTATCTCGACACTATTTTAATATATCTGTATGCATGAATGTCGTATCTTTATCAAAATTGTAACATAATCAATTAAGTTAGACTTCATTCAATAGTACAAAAATTCAGATTTAATTTTTCCCTTTTTTATACTAATGCCCAAACCATACAAACCCAGCTTAGCTACCTAGTTTAATATTAATTACATCCCTCAATATATATTGAGGGATGTAATTAGATAAAATTGCACATATAAGGTGGTTTACGCCTCCATTACAATTTATTACCCTGATAATTTCCTATGCACTGTTGTCTACATAAATATAGCAGTATAGCCATGTGCAAGGAGCGCAGCTAATATAATGATTAGAATTATTCTCTCTACCCAAATAACCAATATCTCCCAGAACTTCATTGGTATATCAGTAGCTACGTAAACAGGTATGGTTTGTCCGAATCCAATTATTCCTGCAATTGCTAAGACTGCCATAACATATTTAGTAACAAAGCTATCTGTTGCAGCGCCTAAGATTACTGGTGTCATAGGATCAACTATTTGTGCTACAGCACCTTTTGCTACTAACAAAGCATGTTCTCCTAATCCTACTAATTTTGCAAAGGGATAGAAGATGTATCCAATATATTCAAATATAGGAGTATGATAATTAATCAATAATCCGATTGTAGCAAATACAAATCCAGTAGGAATAACTATTGAAACAGCTTTTACAGCAGAGATAAAGGCATCTAGCATTCTTTTTGGTATGAAACCTACATTTTCTGCTTGCTCATAACCTGCAGCTACTGCATTTATTAATATGCTACCTTCTAGTCTTTCCTCTTCCTGATATTTTTGTCCTTTATAGCATTCATCAGTTATTCTACTTATAGGCCATATCCTAACTGTAATTATTGCAACTAAAGCAAGGATTAAAAAGCATCCGTAGAAGTAGAGATTCCACTGGGGCATTATCCCTAATATACCTGCAATTATTAACATGAAGGATATTGCACTGGTACAAAAAGCTGTTGCCAATAGGGCTGCTTCTTTTCCAGTAAATTTCCCTTCTTTGTACATCTTATCTACTGCAAGAATTCCAACAGCATTATTTGAGAAATAAGCTGTAATTGCTACTATGGTAGATCTACCAGGAAGTCTAAATATGGGCCTCATGATAGGTCTAAGTATCATACCAACAAATTCTACAAGGCCACTGTCAAGTACAAAAGGCAGAAATGCAGCAGTTAATGGTACATAAACAACCTGTGGAGCTGCAACTCTTTGTAATACGAAGGGGAAAATTCTCTCATCCAACATGATAGCAGGTGCTATTTTAAATATAGCCATTATTGAAAAGATGAATCCTAATATTCTTATTACAGCAAAAATTTTTGAAGTGGTATCCTTCTTATATCTTTCCCAGTTTCTAACAACGTCTATTGCTCCTATTAAGGTAAACAGGATGATTAGTGCATTCATTATTGGCATAAACAAGTTTTGAATAAATTCTCCAAGGTGTCCAATCAGAATTTGTTTTGATTCACCTATTTGGAAGTTAACAAAGAATATTAATATTCCTAATATACTGTAGATATAAAACTTACTTTTCGCCGACTTGCTATAAGTAGTCAGGTCTAACCTATCCTTAACATCAGTTTGATTACTCATTAAATCATCCTCCTATTAATCTTTATAAATATATCTTTGGGGAGTTTTATTTGTGTTTGTCATTTAACTAACTTTTATTGGCAAACAACCACCTTATATGTGCTATATTTGTATCTTTAGCAGTTTTTTAAGCCTAAAATCTGTCTAGCATCATCAGGAGTAGCTGCTTCTTTACCCATTTCTTCTATTAATCTCTTTGCCCTTTCTACAAACTCAACATTTGATTTTGCAAGCCTTCCTGGACCATAATATATATTATCTTCCATTCCAACTCTTACATGACCACCAAGGGCTAAGGTGGCATATAGTATTGGTAGGTGACCCTTGCCTATTCCTAAGGCACCCCATGTTGATCCTTCTGGAATTAAGTTCTTTAGGAATACTAGGTTTTCTACTGTTGCAGCCATACCTCCTGCTGCACCTAAAACAAATTGGAAGTGTAGTGGAGCTTTTAATACTCCTTTTTTCATGTAATAAAGAGCGTTATATATCATACCAGCATCAAAGACTTCTATTTCTGGTTTTACATCATATTCCTGCATAGTTAATCCTAGTTTTTCTAAAAATTGAGGACTATTTTCAAATATTGATGTATGCAGCCAATTCATGGTACCGCAATCATAGGATGCCATTTCTGGCCTTAATTCCATAAAGGGCTTCATTCTTATTTCATCTGTAAGACCTAATCCTCCTGATGTTGTTAGGTTTAGGACTATATCACATCTTTCCCTTATTAGCCTTACTGTCTCTTCAAATTTTTCAAAAGCCATAGTAGGTTTTCCTTCATCATCACGGACGTGAATATGGGCAACTGCAGCTCCTGCTTTCCAACATTCATATACCTCATCTGCTATTTCTTCTGGTTGAAGTGGTATATAGGGAGTATCTTTTTTAGTTGGCCATGCTCCTGTAGGTGCTACTGTTATAATTACCTTATTATCCATAATTTAACCTCCTTGTGTGTTTTTCAATTGTTCTTATATATCCCATGTTTTCATGGCTGGCCCCTTCTTTTAGTACTGTCTATTTTCCAAGGGATATATATAATTAAAAGAAGGGGCTATGCCAAAGCTGAAAATTAGAAATTATTTATAATATTAGAACATAGCATATTTATATACTCTGTCTGGTACATCATTTAGGTCATCTTCGTCAATCTCAGCTACACATCTTACCATTGAGCCATCTCCTAAGTACCATCTAAGTGGGAAGCAGTAGAATCTAAAGCGTTTGTTGGTTACCTTGTCCAAGTCTCCACCAAGGTTTTCTATACCTACAATGCCATTACCTAACATTAATTTATGGCAAGGTTCCCATGTACCCCAGCCAGATACTGCCTCTAGATCTCCGAATTTTTTGTCATAGGCTTCTTTACCATGGATTCTAATATATTCTTCTTTATCAAATTCAGCATATGCTTCTTCTCCAAACATTTCCTTATATTCTTCTGTTATTGGTTTTCCTGAAGCACCTATTAGGTTCATTCTAGTAGGTCCATTATTGCCCATAGCTGTGTGTAGTGGGTGGTCAAGGGCTTGCATATCCATAGCTACACACTTAACCTTATGTTTAACAAACCATCTTCCTGCCTCTACCCCTGTACCGCATGAATAATGATAGTATTCCTTTGTATCATCAAATTTTCTATGCATTCCAGTATTTAGACAAACAACCATTCCTTCCAGTTCTTCTGGTTTGATATTTGCCCTTTCACAAGCTTCTTCAAGGTGTTTTGGTAATATTAGTCCCCATCTTTCAACTTTAATCTCAAGGCATACTGCATCTCCTGTATATGCATCTATTGGCATTTCATGAATATACCTGGCTCGCCTTCCATCAAATTCATATTCCATAACATGGCGTGGTGCATCAGCATGTGTTCCAGTATGCATTGTGCAACCTACATATTGGGTAAGAACACCACTTTTTGCCATGGTGTGTTGAGAAGTTATTAATGGCTTATCAAAGTATGGCCAACGTGGAATTTCAGCACTAAATGGATGTGTTAAATCAACAAATACTTTTTTTCCCATTATGAATTCCTCCTTGTTTTTATTTATTTTTATACACAGTGTCTTTACTGTGTTTGTAGGCTATAGCTTATACACCATAAATCATCCTAATTAAATATTCATTTAAATCTTTCTTGGATTTTTCTATAGCTTCAGGTGTCCATTTTTGGAAGCCTTCTCCAGTTTTAAAGCCTTCCTTGCCCTGTGAAAGGTATTCTTTTAAAATAGGTGATGGTTGGTGTGAATCTTCCAGATATTTTAGTATGTAGTTATGGATATTGTATGTTAGTTGTAGTCCTACCATATCGGCATTTTCCATGGGACCAAGCTGAGGTAGTCTTAAACCAAAGCTATATTTTACAGCATCATCTACTGTTTTTGCATCGGCAATACCCTGTTCAACTATTGAGATAGCTTCACGCCATAGGGCATGTTGCATCCTGTTAGCAATAAAGCCTGGAACATCTTTTTTGCAAAGAACTGGTTTTTTCCCTACCTTTTCTAATATTGCCATTGTTACATTAACTACTTCATCACTTGTGTAGTCTGTTTTAACAACTTCTACTAATGGAATTAAATGAGCTGGATTCCAGAAATGTGTACCAATTACCCTTTCCTTATATTTTACTTTTGCTGAAATTTCTGTTGGGCTCATAACAGATGTATTGGTAGCTAAAATACAGTCTTTAGGGACTATACCTTCCAGTCTGGCAAATAGATCTTGTTTTAGTTCCATTTCTTCTGCAACACATTCAATGACCAAATGAGCATTTTTTACTGCTTCACTTTCCATATCTGTGGTAAAGGCAATTCTTGATAGCCTTGCATCAATTTCTTCATCTGTAATAATTCCTTTGTCTCTTAACTGTTCAAGATTTTGTCTGATTGGGCCATATATGTCCCGTTCACGTCTGTTATGAACTGTAACCTTTAAGTCTTCACAGGCTGAAAAAACTTGTGCAATGCCTTTGCCCATCATTCCAGCACCACATATTAAAATGTTCCTAATTTCCTTCATACTATCTCTCCTAAAATTTTAGATTAGTTAGACCAGTATCCACCTTCCACAGCTAGGTTTGCTCCTGTCATGAAATCGCTTGCACTTGAAGCAAGGAATATACATGGTCCCACAAAGTCTTCCGGTTCCCCAAGACGGCCTACTGGAAGACGTTTTAAGAAATTCTTGTACACATTGCTTTCTGGATCAAACATCCATTCTGTTAAATCTGATCTGAATACTGTTGGATTAATTGTGTTGACATTGATTTTATATTTAGCTGTCCATTCACATGCAAGTGATTTAGCTAAAAGATCAATACCTGCCTTAGCTGTACTGTAGCCTGTGTAACCAGCCATTCCCATCTTTGAACGTGCAGAGGATACTAGAATAACCTTTCCACCCTTGCCTTGTTTGATCATCTGTTGTCCAACATATTTGCAGTACAACCATGTTGCTTTAACATGGGAATCCATTATTTTTTCCCATTCTTCTAAACTCTGTTCTACAATTGGCTGTGGATTGTTATAGCCAGCTGCTGTTACCAGCACATTTATTTCTCCAAACCTTTCAACTGCATCATTAACAACCCTTATTACATCTTTCTCTACTGCTGGCTCTCCTGCAGAATATCCACATTCAATTCCTTGTGCTTCTAGTTCATCACAAAGGGCCTTTAGTTTTTCTTCAGTCCTACCTGTAACAAAAACCTTCATACCTGCAAGGCCATAGCCAAAGGAGACTGCTTTGCCTAAAGCTCCTGTAGCTCCAGTAACAAGGGCAACTTTTCCCTTAACATCAAATAGTTTATTTATAAATTCCTTGTCAACCATGTACTACACCTCCTTATTTAGTAATTAATTACCACCAACATTGTACAGGGTTGGTTTGTCTCATTGATAATTGTTCTACCTTCATATGGTGGTATATATAAGGAATCATACTTTTTTAGCTTAAAGGTCTCCTTGTCTGATTTAACAGTTATCTCACCTTCTAACACAAAATATACCTTTTCAGTTGGTGAGTCTGTGTAGTCATATTCAGCTCCACCGCCTGGTAAGAAATGGGTAACTCCCATCCAAAATTTTGAAATACCTGTTTCTTCCTTACCTTGAACTCTTAGTGAAACACAGTCAAAGTGTTTTGGAGCCTTGTATGATTTTATGTCCTCAAATTTAACATGTTTCATAGGTCCCACCTCCTTAGTAGTTGTAACCAAGATAAAATTGTGTTGAGTATTTACTCACCTAATAATAATTGCAAAATATATGCCAAACTTTTTCATAAATACTTTATTTTTGTAAGAAATGTTGTATTATGCCATTTTCTACAATTTATCCATTGTCGTTTATTAATAACAAAAATATAATTATAATAAATTCATGGGATTTTTATATATAATTTAATTCAAAATCGCATTAGCTAATTCAACATTGAATTATTTTTTGACATTTGCTTTATATTTGTAAATGATTAGTAGTTTTTACCCTTGATACTAGCATCAAGGGTAAAAACCTACATATAAGCTATTAAAAATTACAGAATAGACATAGCAGCAACAAATCCTTCACGCATTGCGTCATATACTTTTCTAGCTTGTACACAATCGCCAATCTCAAACACTGGTATATTTTTAATTTCAGAACGTAATTTTTCCACTTCTTCCCTATTAGCTTTCATTCCTAATGCATAAATTACAGTATCTGCAGGCATAAATTCTTTATTTCCTTCCTTATCTACTACCTGAATGCCATCAGGCCTAATAGCTGTGCACCTTAACCCAGTCCTATAGGTCAGCATTTTATCCATTTCATTTAAAAGCGCAACACGGTGCATTGGATAGGCATCAGGGGCAACTTGATCCATCATTTCAACTACGGTTACATTTTTCCCATCCCTTGATAGGTGTAGCCCTAGCTCACAACCTACTAAACCACCGCCTACTATTATGACATTATCCCCAACCTTGTCCATGTTATTGTATACTTCCAATGCCTTCATTGCATTTTCAATTCCATCAATTGGAGGCACAAGAGGACTTGATCCTACAGCGATGATTACTACGTCTGGATTATATGAATTAATGTTATCAGGAGTAACCTCCTCACCTAATATCACTTTAATATTTCTTTTATATACACGTCTTATTAATAAGTCCTTAAATTTACCCAGATCCTTTTTATAATAATCCACATCTGCAAATTTAAGTATCCCACCTAAAGTGTTTGATTTTTCAACTAAGGTTACCTTATGTCCTCTATCAGCAGCTTCAATGGCAGCTTCCATACCAGCAATACCCCCACCTATCACTAGCACATTTCTTGATTGTTTTGGTTTGGAATTAAGTACCTTTTCATCAAAGAAAAAAGCTCTTGGATTTACTGTGCAACCAAAGAGGGAACCTAAGTCGTCAATATTCTCTTCTAATGGACCTGGAAAACATTTAAAACACCTTATGCACTGTGCAATATCATCTTCATCTCCTCTTTTGGCTTTATTCCCAAATTGAGGATCTGCTGTTAATGGCCTAGCCAAAGCAACAAAATCACATTTTCCTTCAGCAATTAATTTTTCCGCTAGTTCAGGTGATGTTATACCACCAACAACAGTCACAGGAATAGAAACTACTTCCTTGATTTTTGCTGACATGTCCGCATTTAATCCATGTGGATGAAAAGATGAAGAAAATTGTCCACTTAAAATAGGATTACGATACAAACCTACAGATACGTGAATAATATCCACATAGTCTTCTATCATCTTGCAAAATTCCGCAGTCTCATCTATTTTCATACCATTTTCTTCACATTCACTACCGCTAACACGAACTTCAATAATAAAGTCTTCACCTAAGGCTTCCCTTACACTTTTTATTACCTTTATTGGAAACTTTGCTCTGTTTTCTAAGGAACCACCATATTCGTCCTTCCTTTTATTAGTTCGTGCTGATAGAAATTGATGTAAAAGCCAACCATGACCAGCATGTATCAAGACACCATCAAATCCGACTTCTTTCATAAATTTAGCACAGGTAACAAAACTGTCACAAACTGATTGCATCATGTCTTCATCCATTTCATATACTTCAACTCCATCTTCCCGTATGTAACCTACTGGCCCGATTGGATTCTTTAAACCTGGAATAAATAGTTTTGATTCACCGCAATGGGATAATTCAATTAAAGCCTTTGCACCATTTTCTTTTATACTATCTACAACTTTTTTTAATGCTTTAAATGCAGGACCATTCATATCTGTATAATCTATTGGTGGAAAAGGCTCACGATTTGCATATTCAAAATCTACTGGTGTTTCCCCGATAGTAACCTGAGCATATCCTCCCCTTGCTCTCTCTTCAAAAGCTTGAAAGAAAACTGGTGCAAGAGATTCCATAATTGAAAAAGTTCCACAATATATTGGTGCAGCAACAATCCTATTCCTGTATACATATTTCCCTACCTTCATTGGTGAAAAAAGATTTGGAAATTTTTTATTCATACTAAATCCCCCCAATCTTTAGTAAAATACAATCAATGAGATGTACTTCCATACTAGTCTCCTACTTATTGATATATTATTTTTAAATATCAAGAGTTTTTATTATATTAAATATTCATCCATTAATAGTTCTTTGCAATATTTATGCCATTTTTTTAACAAATGAAATTTAAAAAAATATATATCAAATTAACTACTTACTTACTTTCCTTCATTTATTAAACACTCTAAATTATAATTTATTTTTTAATTATTACACACAAGACAGCTAAACAAGACAGCTAAATACATAATGCAAATTTGGATTAATAGAATAAAAAGTGAATTAGAATCTGTAAAACATATTTAATGAAATGATTTTTACTATAAATATGAAGTTATAACTTGATTATTGTAGTAAAAAATCTAATTATATGAGCATTTGGTATAATTTAGAACTTTCCTGACATTTCTTCTAATACTACTGACAAAGAAGCAAGTTCCTGTATATTTGCAGTTATTTCTTCAATGGCAGCAGCTTGATTTTGAAAAATTATACCTGTGTGACTAACATTTTCTACTAAATTGTTAACTAATTCCTTTACCTGCTTTAAAATAACCTCTATTTCTTTCATAGAATCATTACTGGTCATAGAAAGTTGCCTAATTTCATTTGCTATCACATCAAAACCTCCAGCCTGTTTCCCTATTCTTGCAGCCTCTATTGATGCATTTAGACCTAATAAGTTTGTTTTCTTTGCTATATTGTTTACAAAATTTAATATTTCATCAGTCTTCTCTGTCTCTTCCTTAGTAGTTTGTGCTGCTTGTAATATTTTTGTATTTGAATTTACCAATTCCTGAATATCATTTGAAATTTGGTTTACAACTTTAGATATCTCTTGCAATGAATTAGATAAATCATGTGCCAGTGAGTTAATTTTTACTTCTTTTTCTAAACTTTTGCCTATTCCAAAAGCCCCAATAATAGTCCCGTTTTTATCCCGTATAGGTACTGTAGTGGATCTATAAGTAACTCCAAATTTTTCTTTAGGTATTATTACTGAATAAGTTCTTCCATAACGCATAGCTTCATACATGCCATCTCCCTCTGTTACAGGATCTCCTGCTTTCACAGTAACTGGAATGTTTTCATTTATGCTTTGAAATATGAATTTTT
>ERZ773359.6618-NODE-6618-length-10076-cov-5.924359_pt1 | contig 10076 bp, 8 predicted proteins | sample MGYA00374955_ERZ773359 | MGnify/ENA primary metagenome ERZ773359 (study PRJEB29098, sample SAMN04486028) | biogas fermenter metagenome | study: EMG produced TPA metagenomics assembly of the Biogas fermentation microbial communities from Germany - Plant 4 DNA1...
TGATCACTGGTTTGATCAAGGCCAATGTTCCTTCGCGCATCTCTTTCGCTGTCTCCAGCCAAGTGGACTCCCGCACCATCTTGGACATGGGCGGGGCCGAGCGGTTAATTGGCAAAGGCGACATGCTTTACTATCCCATTGGGGCATCGAAACCTGTCCGGGCTCAAGGAGCCTGGATATCCGACAAAGAAGTGGAAGCTTTGGTCAAGTACTGGAAAGAACAGGGCGAGCCAGAGTATCAGGAGGAGGTCGTCACCGAAGCTCCTGAGCTGAGCTGGCGGGAAGATGAAGATGATGAGCTCCTCGAGGACGCCATCCGCCTGGTGGTAGAAAGCGGACAGGCTTCCATTTCTATGCTGCAGAGGAGGTTTCGCATCGGTTACGCCCGGGCGGCGCGCCTGATCGACATGATGGAAGTGCGGGGCATAGTGGGCGGTTATCAAGGAAGCAAACCGCGGGAGGTTCTGGTAGATAAAGCACTTCTCGAAGAAAGGTGAGGTATATGATGGGTGTGGGGGCACTGCTGGAGAAGGCCCGGGTCGAACAAGGCTTGACCATTGAGGAAGTCGCCGAGCGTACCAAGATTAAGCCCCAGTTCTTGGAAGCCATTGAACAGGAACAGTTTCAGCTACTGCCGGATCAAGCCTACGTGCGGCCGTTTATCCGTACCTATGCCAGAGCCCTGGGGGTTGAAGATCAGCTGGCAGAGGAAACTGAGCCCAAGGAGTCCACTCTGTGCGTAGACGAACTCGCCGCGAGTATGCGGGAACGGCGGGAGCGGGCCCGCAGGGCGCGCCGCACGCGCTTTTTAGTGCGCTCCGCAGTGGTGATCATCGTCCTGGCCGGAGCCGCAGCTCTAATCTATTGGTGGATGCTTAGGGGGAACTAGGTTGGAGAAGAAGGATTATCTTATCCGAGCTATGCTCGGAGCTAATCAGGCAAGGGTGATTGCCCTGCGCACCACAGGTGTGGTCCAGGAAGCCCAAAAGGTACACGGCACTACTCCAGTAGCCACCGCGGCCCTGGGTCGAACCTTGACCATGGGCCTCGTTCTGGGTGCCATGCTCAAAGCTGAGGAGACCCTCACGATCCAGATCAAAGGGGAAGGCCCCCTTGGGGGGATTGTGGTGGTGGCCAATTCCCGGGGACAGGTGAAGGGTTATGTGGGCAATCCTGAGGTAGACCTACCTTTGAATGCCGCCGGCAAGCTGGCGGTGGGCGAAGCTGTGGGGCCGGGATATCTGCATGTGATCAGGGATATGGGGCTGAAAGAGCCCTATCACGGGACGGTACCCCTGCAGAACGGCGAAATCGGGGAGGATTTCGCCTACTACTTTGCCGTTTCAGAACAGACCCCCTCAGCGGTGATGGTGGGCGTATTGGTGGGGGTCGACGGGGTCCCTTTGGGCAGCGGCGGGATTGTGGTGCAGCTCATGCCCGATGCCATGGATGATGATCTTTTCATCAGCAGCCTGGAAGAGCGCCTCCAGGGTATGACCCAAGTGAGCTCCTTGTTCGCGGGTGACCGCAGCCCGGAAGAGATCGTCAGCGATGTATTTTCCGGGCTGGAGCTCCGCTATCTTGACCGCCAAGAGGTGCAGTTCCACTGTGATTGCTCGCGGGAGCGTTTCGAGAGAGGTCTGGTGGCCTTAGGCCGCGAAGAGCTGCAGGAGATGGCGGCCAAGGGAGAGCCGGTGGAGGTAATCTGCCATTTCTGCAACAGGCAATACGCGTTCAGTGTGGACGATCTAGACAAGCTTTTGCAGGAGCTTGGAAATACTAGAGCATAAATGAGATTCCCTTCCGCATATAGTGTTGTGGAAGGGGGAATTGCCATGCCCAGAATGGGGAAAACTGAGAAGAATGGTCCCGGCCTCTTATTTATCGTTGTAACTCTGATCGTGGTGGCTGTGGTGGGAGCGCGCTTTTTCGGCTTTATGCCCGGGGAACAGGAAGAAGAGGCGCCGCGTCCCCCAGTGGTCAAGGTGGAAGATCCCCCGCCACCGCAGGGTGAACCGGTAGAAGAAACGCCTAAGGTGTTGGTCTTCCACAGCCATGCCTCCGAGAACTACAAGCCCAAGGACAGCCACGAGCGCGGTGGTAAAGGAGATGTGGTGGCCGTTGGTGAAGCTTTTGTGGAAGAGCTAGCCGGCTTGGGCATCAAGGCCATTCATGACCAGACCATTCACGATCAGCCGCGCTACAGCGAAGCCTTTATCAATTCAGAAAAAAAGGTAAGCGAACTGCTGGCGGCGAATCCAACGGTTCAGGTGGTTTTGGATCTGCATCGCGACGGTCTGCAGGATAAACCGGACGACTATACCAAAGCTCGTGCGAATGGTATGGATGTGGCCAAGATCCTGTTTGTGGTGGGCGACAAAGACAATGATTTACTGGAGGAAAACCTCCGCTTCGCCCAGAAACTCAGTGATGCTCTCGAACAGCAGTACCCGGGAGTGACCAGAGGGGTGCGGGTGTTTAAGTCAGATTACAGCGGCGAGCTGCATCCCAACAGCATTATGGTCTTGATCGGAGACTGGCGGGGGAATACTGTGGAGGAGGCTATCGCTTCTGCCCGTCTTCTGGCCAGGGTATTAGCGCCGTTTGTGGAGTGATCTGGCAAGTAGTCATTGGGAGTGACCTAAATGAACCAGCACATACACCTTATTGGTATCGGTGGGACGGGCATGGGCCCGTTGGCCAAAGTCTTTTTGGAGATGGGGCACAAGGTTAGTGGTTCTGATCTGCAGCCTTCAGAGACCACCGATTATTTGATCAAACTAGGGGCGACAGTCTACTTCAATCACTCTGCCGCGAACGTCAATGGAGCTACCCGCGTCATCTACTCCAGTGCCATTCCCGTGCAGAATCCTGAGATAGTGGCAGCCCGCCAGAAAGGCATCGCTGTTCTGCACCGTTCGGAGGTTCTGGCTCAGCTGCTCAACAACCGTAGGGGAATTGCCGTGAGCGGTGCCCACGGCAAGACCACCGTGACCTCTATGATTGCCCTTTGCTTGGAAATGGCAGGCACAGATCCCACTGTGCTTATCGGCGCGCATTTCACGCCCTTCGGCCCGGGGGCCAAATACGGACGAGGCGAGTACGTTGTGGCAGAAGCAGATGAGAGCGATGGCTCATTTCTCCGCTACAGCCCAGAAGTGGCTGTAGTCACCAGCATTGAGGCGGATCATCTGGAAAACTATAACGGGACCTTTGAGTCTTTGATCACTGGATACCGGCGCTTTTTGAACAACTGCAAGCCGGGCGGCCTGCGGTTGATCGGTGTTGATCATCCCGTGGCTGCTTCGATCAGCAGGGAGTATGAATGCGTTACTTACGGTTTTTCCTCTAATGCCCAGTGGCGTGCGGAGGTGCTGCTCTTGGAGGAGGAAAGATCAGCGTTTAGAGTATTTCGCCAGGGAGAGTTCTTCGCCGATTTCGTGCTGAACGTACCAGGGCGGCACAACGTATCCAATGCCCTGGCCTGCATCGCGGTATGCCATCACCTAGGTCTGACAGTGCAGCAGATGCAGATGGGTCTGCGCCATTTCACAGGCGCCAAGCGGCGTTTTGAGATTCTCGGCACCTGCAATGGGGCCTTGGTTGTCGATGACTATGCCCATCACCCCACGGAAGTGGCCGCCGTGATCAAGGCGGCCAGAGAGGGCTGGCCCAACCGGCGCATCGTGGCGGTTTTCCAACCTCACCGTTACTCCAGGACAAAGCTGCTCTTTGATGAATTCACGCAGGCTTTTCGTGATGCCGATGTGACCATCATCACGGACATCTACGCGCCGCCGCCGGAAAAACCTATACCCAATGTGAGTGCGGCGGCTCTCGCGGAACGCGTCCGCGAGCAGAACGCCCCCAAGAATGTGTACCATATTCCGAAGCAAGAGGATGTAGTGCCCTTCCTGCGGGATTGGGTCTCACAGGGGGATCTGGTTTTGGTCATGGGCGCGGGGCCCATTTCCCGCGTCGCCCATGACTTAGTCTAGCAGGCACAGATTGGCGATGGGGTCGTAACTCACCGCTTTGGTCCGCTCACGTCCGTCTGTACCCACCACTACTAAGCGATAGCGGAACAAGGGAGTAAAAAGCAGTGCTCCGCGTACGGCCTGGATGGTAAGGACGGGCTGCAGCCTGTGCTCTAGCTCCTGACGCTTGGCGGCATAGTCGGAGGAATTTGTCTTCCCCTGGAAAAAGGCCTTGAGCTTTGCTTCTTCCTGGGCGATCTTGGCCAGCGCTTCTTCGGCCCAGGACTGGTCCTGCTCGGCGAACAGCTGCGCAATGTGGGCGGCGGCCTGGAGGTAAGCCTCCTTCAAGCTGCATCTGCGCCTGCTCACGAGCTCCGCTGGCACACCACCGGCCTGCAAGAGGTGGCTCGGGAAAGGGAATTTCAAAATATCACCAGAAGAGAGGTTCACAACCAGGGTGTGAAGGCTCTCTTTTTTTTGCAGCCCCTTGGCTTCAGCTAGAAGTTCCAGCTGGAAGTACTGTCCGTACAGGGTAGAGCTGGTGAGTACGTATGCCCGTTCACCCGCTTGCACGCTGGACAGAATCCGCCTGCGGATGCTCGGCTCGTGGAACAAGTGGTGGGGTATGTGAGCCCGGCTGAGAATGCCCTGACGGCGGATGAGGTTGAGAATGGTGTTCAGGCGGTAACTGCCCTGGCTGATCAGATCGGCGCCATAGGCCGCGGCTAAGCGGCTGTCAAAGGTAAACTGCAAAAGGCGCGCTCCGGCGCGCCACCCGTCCAGTTCTTTCATGAGAACATCGTCCGCCTGCACCTGCCACACCCCCCGGCGGATTTCCACCGGCCGCAGACCGCAGAGCTCGAAGAATTCTAAGACCAAGCGTTCTATAGCAATCCCTCCCAGGAGGACGCTCTGATGGCCGCGCGGCTCTGAAGGATGCGCTGGGCTAGGTGATCGAGTTGCTCCTGGATCTTGGCCGCCTCGTCGTTTTCTAGGAAGATTTTCATGATCTCACTCTCGAAAGATGTGGCCAGATTGAGGTGGAGGAGGATGGCGTCCAGTTCGCCAATGATGGATTCGAACATGTTGATCTTCTGATGGAGCAGGTACATGATGTGCTCTTCCACGGTGCCCTTGGTGATCAGATTGTAGATGTGCACATCCCTGGTTTGGCCCAGGCGGTGAACCCGGCCGATGCGCTGCTCTAAACGCATGGGATTCCAGGGCAGATCGAAGTTCACCACCAAGTTGCAGAACTGGAAGTTGAGCCCTTCGCCGCCCGATTCGGTGCTCACCAAGAACTGGGCTTCCTTTTGAAAAAGGTGGCGAACCCACTGCTTTTTCCCCCGGGACAAGCTCCCGTCGAAAGCCAAGGTCTTGTAGCCCGCCCTTTCCAACCTGTAGCGGATGTACTCCTGGGACGCTTTGTACTCCGTGAAAATGATGGCCTTGTCCTGAAACTGGGAAACAAGGCGCTCTAAGGCGTCACATTTGCTGTTCTGCTTCACTTCAGCGAGATCCTTAAGGAGGGCCGCGGCTTCTTCCAGCTCCGGTTGGGGGAGGCCGGCCATCATTTTCTCCAGGGTGAGTGCTGTGGCCAGGAAAGACGAACAGACCTCGCGCTGCAGGGTGATCAGGGGAAGCATATTGCTGCCGCCAAGACGCCGCCCACGGGCCTTTACAAACTCAGTCACCCGCTCGTAAATCGCCTGCTCTTGCGGCTGCAGAGCGACAATGAGGGGGTGAACGACGCGCTCAGGCAGAGAGATCTGGCCGTCCTGCCTCCGGTTGCGGATCATCACTTCATCCAAAAGCTGGCGCAGCTCTGTTGGGTTTTTGGGTGTGCGCTTGTCAGCCATGAACCGCTTCTTGAACGAATGAAAACTACCGAGCTGTCCCGGTTTGAGCAGACCGATGAGGTTGTAGAGTTCTCTCAAGTCGTTCTGAACCGGTGTTGCTGTGAGCATCAGGCAGTACTTCTTTTGGATGGAGTTCACCAGGCGGTAGCTGGCGGTGGCACTGTTCTTCAGCTTGTGGGCCTCATCGACGATGAGTAGATCATAGACGATGCTGCTGATGATGGAACAGTGGGGCTCCCGTTTGGCTGTGTCGACGGAGGCAATCAGCACATCGGCGAACTCCCAATCCCACTGGGTGCGCTGGATGCCCGCGGCGATACCGAATTTCTCGTAGAGTTCCTGGTACCACTGCCAAACCAGATTGGCGGGAGTGAGAATCAGAACCTTTTTTGCCCAGCCGCGCAGCATGTACTCCTTCAAGATCAACCCTGCTTCGATGGTTTTGCCCAAACCGACCTCGTCGGCCAGGATCGCTTGCCCGTGCAGCTGGTGGACAACCTTTTCTGCGGTGCGGATCTGATGCTCGTAGGGTACGACTCCGGTTCGTTCCCAACGTTCTTTGAGGTGATCCAGAGCCAAAAGGCCGGGAGCTCGGTTCTGCTGGGCCGCCAGTTCATCGGCGCGCCGGGCCAGTTGGTACCAGTCCCACGTGTCAAACCTGCGGGAACGAAGCTCGCCGACAATGCGGCGGAAGCCATCGGCTAGCACCTGAACCTGGAAGTGCTGGCAGGGATAGTTCTCGAGAACGGTTGGAGCATCCTTCTTGGACCGGGAACCTGCGCTAGGGAAGAAAAACGGGAGCACGCTTCCCCCTCCTCTCTAGACGATCCTTCCCTGTGGGGGCCGTTCCTATGAGGAAAACTCAGCCTAGAGAAGGATTTTTGGCTTTAAGCGAGAATATTAGTGGCATATCTGGCAGAGTCCGGCAGCGCACCCCCGGATAATGCTGGATGGGGCGCAAGCCCTGGCGCAGTGAGGAGGTAGATGTTGCAATGTATAGGTATATAGTACGTAGGCTTATCTATGTCATTCCCATGCTTTTAGGGATTTCGTCCCTCAGCTTTTTCATTATGCAGTTGGCTCCGGGAGATGCCCTGACCCAGATGGCTCTCAGCCCAGATGTTACCGAGGAGATCATGGAAGCCATGCGGGCGCGCTTTTGGCTGGATCAACCTCCCTATATGCAGTATTTCCGCTGGATTGTGCAGCTGCTAAAGGGTGATATGGGGCACTCTTTCCTCTGGCATGCACCAGTGGCCTGGGTGATCAGGCAGCGGGTGTTCAACAGCCTGCTGCTCACAGTCGCTTCGTTGATTGTGGCGTGGTCACTGGCCATACCAATTGGCATTCATTCAGCCGTTCATCAGTATTCGTGGAGTGACAAACTGCTTACTTTTTTTGCCTTTATCGGCGTATCCATCCCCAACTGGTTCTTGGGGCTGCTGCTCCTGTATCTAAACCTCACGAGGGGGTGGGGGCTGCCCATCGGAGGCATGACCAGCATCGATTTTGCCGAGTTCACTTTCTGGGAAAAGGTGGTGGACTTGGCCAGGCACATGGTCCTGCCCGTCATTGTGCTCAGTACAGGCACTCTGGCTAGCCTCATGCGCTATATGCGCTCGAATCTGCTGGATGTTCTGCGGCAAGACTTTGTGACCACGGCCCGCGCCAAGGGGCTTGCCGAGCGGGTGGTTATCTACAAACACGCGGTGCGCAACGCCATTAATCCTTTGATCACCATCTTCGGATTTCAGCTGGGCGGTATCTTGGGTGGAGCATCACTGACAGAGATCGTGATGAACTGGCCGGGAATTGGCAGTTTGATGCTCAACGCTGTGCAGGGCCAGGATTACTACCTGGTCATGGGCAACCTGGTTATTGGCGCAGTCATGCTGATTATAGGCAATCTTACGGCGGATGTCCTATTAGCTGCAAGCGATCCGCGGATTCGGTATGAGTAAGGGGGATAGCACCATGGCAATGGCTAAGACACAACTGGACAACGGCCAGGCTGAGTTCACAGACAACGGCGGTGCGCTGCGCTCACCCTGGAAGATGGCCTGGCGCAAACTGAGAAGGCATAAACTTGCGGTTATGGGCATGTGGGTACTCATTCTCCTTCATATTTTTGCCATCTTTGCCGATTTCTTCGCTCCCTACAGCGAAGTGAACACCGATCGCCGGCGTACGTATCACCCGCCCACAAAGATTCATATCTTCCACGAAGGCAAACTGGTCCGTCCTTTCGTGTACGGATACCAGAGGGTGGACACTCTGCGGAATATCTATGAGGAAGACACCTCACAGATGTACCCGATTTATTTCTTCGTCCGCGGCGACAAGTACAACATCTTAGGCTTTGAATCGGATCTCCGCCTGTTTGGGGTGGAAGCCCCTGGCAGAATCTACTTGTTTGGGGCAGACCGGTACGGCCGCGACATCTTTTCCCGCCTGGCTTACGGCGGGCGCCGTTCGCTCTTTATCGGAGTTATCGGCTTGGTGGTCAGTATGTCCATCGGTCTGATCTACGGTGGAGTGTCTGGCTATTTCGGAGGCTGGGTGGACAATATTATGATGAGAATCGCCGAGATCATTATTTCGGTGCCCAGCTTCTACCTGCTCTTGGCGCTCAGTGCGGTGCTGCCGCCTAACATACCATCAGACAAGAGGTTTATGCTCATTGTGTTCATCCTGGCGTTCATTGGCTGGGCTGGCCTGGCTAGAGTGATCAGGGGGATGGTCTTGTCCATCCGCCAGACGGAGTTTGTGGCGGGGGCAGAGGCCATCGGCGCCTCCCAGCCCCGGATCATCATCCGGCATATCCTGCCTAATACCATGAGCTATGTGATTGTCAACGCGACGTTGTCTATTCCCAGTTTTATCTTGTCTGAATCGGGGCTCAGCTTTATCGGGGTGGGTATTCAGCATCCTTTGGCGAGCTGGGGGAACATGCTTTCTGAAGCCCTGAATCTTTCATCGCTGACCCGCTATCCGTGGCTGCTGGTACCAGGATTCTTCATTTTTGTCACCGTGCTGTCGTACAGCTTCTTCGGTGATGGGCTGCGGGATGCGTTGGACCCCAGAAGCCGGACCGTCTAAACGAAAGGCAACGCAGGCAAGGGTGGAATCCAGTTCCACCCTTTTTGCCCAGGAGATCGTTGCCTTCCCGGGGTAAAACTGTTAAGTCTCCTTTATTTAGCAGGACAAACGCGTTCTCGGTCGTATTATACATACATATTCCCGCACGACGATTTTGGCTACGGGATTGCGTACAGCCCATGAATTTCGTAGGGAAGGAGTAGTGATAGCGACAAAAAGAAGGGAGGACAGCACAGAAACTCTTTTAAGAAATTCTTTAAAGGGGGAATCTGAGAAGACCATGAAGAGACACATTTTCATCTGGACGCTCCTAGCTGTACTGATCATTGGCGCAGGAGTGGCAAGTGCTGTAGAACTGTTGGATCCGAGGATCATCAACTTAGCAGAAGAGTTCGGTATGGAAGTAGGCCGTTACGGCGGTACGATGACTGTGCATGGCGGGGCCTCCGGTCCTAAGACCTTTAACCCGCACCGGGCCGCTGAGACTTCTAGTACTGATGTAACTGACCGCATTTTCGAAGGTCTCGTTACCCTGCATCGCGACACGGGTCTGGTAATGCCTAAGCTGGCACGGGAGTACGTGATCAGCGAAGATGGTACCGAGGTAACCTTCTATCTGCGCCGCGGCGTGCAGTGGCACGATGGCACTGAGTTCACGGCTGACGACGTGATCTTCACCTTCGATGTCGTGTACGATCCGGCCGTGGGCTCCAACTCCCGGACCGGTCTGTTGATCGACGGGCAGCCCATGAAATATGAGAAGATCGACAAATACACGGTCAAGTTCACTCTGCCTCGTCCGCATGCTCCAATTATGTTCAGCATCGGGACACCTATCGTTCCTGTGCACCTCCTGGGCGAAGCTCACAAGCAAGGCCGCTATCACGAGATGTGGGGCCTGGAGACTCCTCTAGAAGAAATCGTAGGTACCGGTGCTTGGAGGGTGGCCTCCTACCGCATCGACCAGGAACTCATTCTGGTGCGCAACGACAACTACTATGAGTTTGACGAGGCCGGCAACCGCTTGCCTTATCTGAACAGGGTCATCTTCCGGTACTATCCCAGCTCTGATACGGCAACACTGGCCTTCTTCAACGGTGAGTTTGACTACATCGGCATTCCGGCCAACCAGTATCCTGAG
>ERZ773359.6620-NODE-6620-length-10071-cov-4.114716_pt1 | contig 10071 bp, 9 predicted proteins | sample MGYA00374955_ERZ773359 | MGnify/ENA primary metagenome ERZ773359 (study PRJEB29098, sample SAMN04486028) | biogas fermenter metagenome | study: EMG produced TPA metagenomics assembly of the Biogas fermentation microbial communities from Germany - Plant 4 DNA1...
AGCAAAACAACCATCCAGAGTCTTGCAGTGGATCTCATCGGACAACCTCCTTTGAAAATTTTCGATGACCTGCGAGATTTGCTCCCGGCGTTCCTTGTCTGTAACCACCTCCTTAAGGACAGACGAAGAGCGAAGATTCAGAGCAATGGCACTATCACAAGATTCGCCGAAAGCACAAATTGTCCTGCTAAATATGAGCAAAAGGCTTCAAAGGAGAAGAAAAGAGGGAATTGTAGGATAACGAGCTAGGGCCGCCCCTTCCTTGTATGTAGCCCCTTCCTTGTATGTATATGAAAGGACAGAGGATTCTTGCGGGAAATCTTTAATGGGATAATAGACTGGTTTTCTTTAGGAATGAGGAAGCAGTCTTGAGGAGGATGAGCCCATGGATGATATACTAGCCCTCAGTAGGCAGCCCTTGAAGCTGCTCCCCACCCGGGTATGGCGTACATATACCGGCGGTAGGCTGATCGATGAATGGCACGGCTATGAGAACCCTGAAGACAGTGAATACCCCGAGGAGTGGGTTGCATCACTGGTTACCTCCCGCCGCCCAGATCTTGATGCAAAAACAGATGAAGGTCTCAGCCAGCTGCAGCATGGGGGCAGGCGGGTGTATCTTAAGGACTTAGTCTCCCGCAATCTCGAAGCTTTTCTAGGCAAGAGGCATTATGAAGAGTTCGGCCCGGCTGCCGGTGTATTGGTCAAGGTCCTAGATTCTGCAGAGCGGCTTGCCATTCAGGTGCACCCAGACAAGCCCCTGGCCCGCAGGCTCTTTGACTCCGACTACGGCAAGACCGAGGCATGGTATATTATCGGTGGGCGGACCATCGGCTCGGAGCCTCCTTATGTTTTGCTGGGCTTCAAGCCCGGGATTACCAGGGAGGACTGGGAGAGGCTGTTTGAGGCCCAGGATATCCCCAAGATGGTGGACGCACTGCATAAAGTCTACGTCAAGCCGGGAGATGTCTACCTGGTGGAAGGCGGAGTGCCCCATGCTGTGGGACCGGGATGCTTTATTATTGAGATTCAAGAGCCCACTGACTACACCATCAGGACTGAACGGCGGACCCCCGGCGGATTGGACCTGCCCGATGGGCTGATTCATCAAGGGCTAGGCTTTGAAAGGATGTTTGACTGTTTCCATTACCAAGGCTTTGAACGGTCTGAGCTATTGGCCAAGTATCGCCTTGCTGCCGCCGCTTCCGAGGCGAAAGGCGACTTTCGAGAAACGCTAATCAGCCGTAAGCAAACCCCGGCTTTCTCCATGGATAGATTAGTGGTAAGCTCTAGGCTCCCCATTGATACAGATCAGAGCTTCTCTTCCTTGATCGTCGTGTCCGGCAGGGGAATGCTCCACTATGGCGGCGGCAGTGTTGATATATCCCAAGGGGACCAGCTGTTTATCCCCAACGGCGTCAGGGGGCTGGAGTGTGAGAACACCGGCGATGAGCCGGCAGTCCTGGTCCAGTGCTATCCGCCGGTGGAGAAGGGTGTGCCCGGCTGAGGCTGTGACTGGTTACGGGCTGTGCCCTGCTCAGGCGGCCCGATGCCTGGAATGCCTGGTGCTTGAAATGGCAGGGTCACTGGAGCGCGAGGAGTGTGAGGACTGCCGGAGAAGATCTAGCAGGAAAGTCAACAGCTGAACCTATAGAGAGGGAAGGGCAGCCATAGGTCAACAGGGAAGAATCAGAGCAAGCGGTATCCAAACAGGAAAGCTGCTTTAGAGGAAGCTGATCTCGGTCAAAGACACTTGTGCAGCTCAGTAAGAAGAAGGAGAGTGACACATTGGCCACCTCTATTCCAGAAGCAGTTAAGTCAGAGCTAATCAAAGCGCAGCGAAGGGAGATTACGGAGTATCATGTTTACTCCCGGCTGGCTGGGGTAGTAAAGGACAAGCACAACAGTGAGATCCTGCAAAGGATCGGTGATGACGAGCTGCGGCACGCTCAGTTTTGGGCCCGCTACACCGGCCAGGAGGTTAAGCCCGATCGGTTTGTGGTCTTCCTTTTCTACTGGCTGGCCCGGATCTTGGGGATTACCTTCGGGATCAAGCTGATGGAACTGGGAGAGGAACGGGCGCAAGTGAACTATACTGCCATAGCAGAGTATATTCCTGAGGCAGAGCGTATTGCCCATGAAGAAGATGCCCATGAACAGCAGCTGATTGCCCTGATCGATGAAGAACTGCTGAACTACGTAGGGTCCATGGTTCTGGGCTTAAATGACGCCTTGGTTGAGCTGACCGGTGCCCTGGCGGGCCTCACCTTTGCCCTGCAGAACAATAAGCTGGTGGCCTTAAGCGGCCTCATTACCGGCATCGCGGCTTCCCTTTCCATGGCAGCTTCTGAGTATCTTTCGAGGAAATCCGAAGGCAAGTTCGATACGGCCCTGACCTCATCTATGTACACCGGAGCAGCGTATATCTGCACAGTGGTACTGCTCATACTGCCGTACTTTCTCTTTCAGCACCACATCATCAGCTTGACAGCTACTTTAGTGGTTGCTTTGCTGATCATTTTGTGTTTCAGTTTCTATGTCTCAGTGGTTCAAGAACTGTCTTTCAAAGAAAGGTTCCTGGAAATGGCGGTCTTGAGCATGGGTGTAGCGTTGATCAGCTTTGTCGTCGGCTACCTGCTCCAGAGTGTTCTCGGGGTTGATGTGTGATCCTTCTATCAAAACTGTCTCCTCATATACTTCGTTGAGAGGTGATACGGCTGGATGGTATTGCCAGTGGACGCTAATACCTCTGGAGTATCCTCTTGGTTGAAACTGATGCGGTTTGAGCACTCTTCCTAACTTGAGCCTTAGTAAAGGCGTGGAGGCAAAACCGGATGAAGAAGGGAAGCAAAACCAACGCCATCCGCTGCTTGGAGAAGCGGAATGTCCTCCATCAAGTAGTGGAATACGACATGGATGATGAAGGGGATCTTTCTGCCCAGCATGTTTCCCAAGTCAGCGGCATACCTGTAGATATGCTGTATAAGACCATTGTCTGCCGGGGAGATAAGACAGGTGTTATCCTGGCCTGTGTGCCGGGGAATTTGGAAGTAGATATGAAAAAGCTGGCCAAGGCCAGTGGGAACAAGAAGGTAGAATCAGTCCCCCTGAAGGAGATTCTGCCTTTGACCGGCTATATCCGGGGCGGTGTATCCCCCATCGGCTGTAAGAAAGACTATCCTCTATATCTAAGTGATCTGATTAAGAATAGAGAAGAGATCTCCATTTCAGCAGGGCGGAAGGGCTGCCAGATCATTCTCGCTCCCGGTGACTTAGTCGCTGTACGGGAAGCAAAGGTGTGCCCAATAACTAAAGGAGGCGGCTAGCTAGGTTTGGTGAACTGCTCTATTGCCTCATTCTGTACATAATGTAGGGAATTTGAGGGAAAGAGGCTGGTAACCATGAGACCGCTGGCAGCCATACTCAACTTTGATCATGTGTATGAACTGCAGCCGAGTTTCCAAGGGAAAAGCTATGAATGGATTGATGTCACTGACCTGAGGCAGACCTGCGGTTATTGCGACCTAAGCACAATGGCGGTCATCCGCCAAAAGCTGAAGGGTAGAAAGGCTGGGCCCATCGCGTTCTTTGGAACGGGGAATTATCATTATGTGACTTATGCTTTTCTTGCGGAAATCGAGGTGCCTTTCACCCTTGTTCTTTTCGATCACCACACAGATTTGGCGGAGCCGCCGTGTCCATCTGTGACCTCCTGCGGTGCCTGGGTTGCCACAGCCCTGGAAAAGCTGCCTCTCTTGCGGCGTGCCGTGATCATCGGGGCGGGGCTTGAGTTGGCCGAGACCATCCCATCCCGCCTCCGATCCAGGGTGTCCGTGTTCCCCGAGGGCGGCCCTGACTGGAGGGGGCTGCCGGTAAAGGGTGCCATTATCTCTGCTATCCCCACCTGCAGCTGCTATATCAGTATCGATAAGGACGTCTTGCAGGAGCCCGATGCTGTCACCAATTGGGATCAGGGCAGCATGAAGCTGGAGCAGCTGCTGGATCTGCTTAAGTATATCATGGCACATAAGGAGGTACTGGGGTTGGATATTGGCGGTGAATACCCGGTGTCCTTGGCTGGAGATTTCGGCCGAGCTTTGCTGGCTGCGAAGGTCAACGAAGGAGCCAACCGCCGGATTCTGAAGGCAGCCCTACGCAGCAAAGGGCATGGCGCCTCACCCTTGATATCGGCGTAGGCTTGCCGGGCAGCATCCGCTCCGTGGCGGTGGACCCAAACTGGGCCTCACAGGTGATAATCTCCTCCGGTGTTCCAAGTCAAGCCCGTTCAGTGTCGATGCCCGCTGCTTGCCTACTGGTCAAGCCCTGTGCAAGAATTGCCTGCTTATGGCATAATGGTGAAAGATGATGCATTCAGAAAGCAGTCAAATCAACAGAAGCCAGGAGAGACAGCATATGCAGATCTTTGTCAAAGACAAACGCTTCTATAGGCAGGCCCTGCTCATTGCACTGCCGGTGGTGGCCCAGCAGACCATCAATATGGGCGTCAACTTGATGGATACAGTGATGCTGGGGGCTTTAGGTGAAGTCCCCATTTCCGGTTCATCTTTGGCCAATCAGTTTTTCTTTATCTTCAATGTGCTTTGTCTGGGTATGGGCGGCGGTGCGGCTGTGATGACCGGTCAGTATTGGGGGGCAGAGGATAGGCAATCAATCCACAAGGCCATCACCATCATGCTCCGGATCTGTATAGCGATGGCCCTGGTGTTTTCCTCCATTGCCTTTCTCTTTCCCAAGCAGATCCTGGCTATCTATACAAACGAGCCCGCTGTGATCGAAAGCGGGGCTAGATACTTAAAGATCCTATCGGTTGCTTTCTTGTTCCATGGGGTCAATTTGACTACGATTATCATCCTGCGGACAGTAGGACTGGCCAAGCTGGGGTTCTACACATCCTGCATGTCTTTTGTAGTCAACGTCGCGGGCAACTGGATCTTCATTTTCGGCAATCTCGGAGCACCGAGGCTGGAAATTGCCGGCGCAGCCCTAGCTACGGTGATTGCCAGAATTGCCGAGTTTGCAATAACAGTGGGCTTCCTGCTGTTTGTGGATGAGCGCATTGGCTACCGATGGAAGCGCTTTCTTGCCAAGACTGATCCGGTGATACTCCGGGAGTTTATGTATACGGCAGTCCCGGTGATCATCAGTGATGGGCTCCTTACCTTGGGCAACAACGGGCTGGCGATGATCATGGGCAGGATGGGCAGGGAAATGGTAGCTGCCCACACCATCACCAATGTCACTGTGCACTTGAGCATGCTGTTTAACATGGGACTAGCCAGCACCAGCAGCGTCATGACTGCCAACACCGTCGGCGGAGGTGACTATGATGACGCGATGCAGCAGGGAGTGACCTTCCTAGCTCTCAGTGCGATGATCGGTGTCCTCGGCGGCGTACTGGTCAATATCCTCAAGCCCTTTGTAGTCAACTTCTATAACGTCACACCTGAGACTAAGGCAATTGCCACTCAACTTATGACTGTCATCGCCTTTTTGATGGTTTTCCAGGCCGTTCAGTCGGTGATGACCAAAGGGGTCTTGCGAGGAGGCGGGGATACTAGATTCTTGATGGTAGCCGATGTGCTGTTTCTGTGGATTCTCTCTGTTCCCTTAGGCTATCTCTCTGCCTTTGTTTGGAACATGCCTCCCTATATGGTATACTTCTTTCTCCGTATAGACTTTATCGCGAAGTCCATCTGGTGTGTGTTTCGCCTGAGGAGCGGGAAGTGGATCAAGAAGGTGCAGAGCCTCGATAAAGCAGCCAGTACCGGCAGTGCCAGGGCGTAAGCTAAAGATGGAGCAAACACGGCGGAAGGCAAGGCCTGTCTGGAGCTGACCTCGGCCTTGCTCCGCCGCTTTTTGCTTTGCGTCGCTCATCCTAGCTTCCCTCTACAGTGAGGAAATCTAACGGCTGCTGATCCCCGGGACTACTTTGTCCGCTCCCTCAGCGTGACCTTGACTGTGTCTCCCGGCTGTTTGCCGATCCTAGCCCGGATGTCCTTCCTGATCCCGATAATATGACAGGGCGTACCCATCCTCACCAAACTGCCTTCATAGGGTTCGCCGTCGAATGTCGCGTAGACAGGTACGCGTCCCTTGCCGAACTCCTGCTTCACATCAAAAGGGATCTCGACATAGGCGGCATCCATATCCGGCGCTTTCTTGATCTCCGCTTCAAACTCATAGGCCTTGTCCATCAACCCAACTCCCTAGCTTTTAGCAACGGGGTGCCGGAGCACAGTTTTCATCTTCTCCGGCGCAGATTTCCTGGGATCACTTAGGTAGATCTCGTGGTGTTTGCCGCCCCTCGGCACCAGGTCAACTAGGCCTTCCTTGTCTATGAAAGCTGTCACTTTGGCCATTGTCTCCGGTTCAGTGGAATAGGGGCCCACATGCAGGATCTGCACGCATAACCCTTCGGTGAAGCTCTCCAGCCGTGCCTTTTCCACCGGCAGATCTGGCTTCTTGGACCTGACCTTTTCCACAGTCCACTGGAAAAAGCCCAAGTCGACAAAATCCGGCTGCCTGATCATCAATGTCCACTGCCAGTTATCCCTTTGGCTGAGGGAGAAGGGGCCATCCGACCACCAGAGGCCTTCCAGGGGCGGGACTACGAAATCGAAGTAGCCTTCCGGCTGTTTTGGAGCCTTTTTGCTCATCTTAATGGCATAGGCTATTGCGTACAGGATCTCGATGGCCTCCTGAAAGCCGAGGTTGTCGTTGGGATCGCCGCTGCCATCAACCATGATGAATTTCATCTCAGGGACTTCCACCAGTACAGGCTTGTCCTTGGGCATGTAGAGTTCCTTGTACTCTTTTTTGAAGTCAAAGGGTTTTTGGCTCATAGTTCTCCTCCGCAAGCTGCCTGCATCTTTTACCAGCGGCTGGGTTTGCACAAGATTTCTTCTACTTTCAAGTCAAAGACGTTGCTGGCATGGGCTGGCATGATTACAGCGGCCGTATCTGCACCCGAGCCGGTGCCGCCCACAGCCACTATCCTGGTTCCATAGGGAATTAGCCCTGCATCCAGGGCCATGATGGAAATCTCCACACATACCTTGACTCCCTGTCCCAGCATCCGCAAGGCGCTGGCCATGATCTCAGCTGGGTAAATGCCGCCAAACTTGTTGCGGCAGGCCCGGTCAACACCTGCCAATACGTGGGTGGTGGTGAGGACCTTGACTCCCTGATCCAGCAGGTACTTCCTGTCAGACTGCGGCATTTCGTCGATACCTGGCCCCCGAAAGCCGACATGGTGGGTGACGCAGACTACCGACTTGGGGTCTGCTCCCAGCTCCAAGGCAGTGTGCACTGTTGCTCCCGTGTTAGAAGCAATCACCAAGGGAAGCCCATCTGCCTTAGCCCGCTTAACAGCAATTTCCAGGGTCTGATTGGTATTTTCTGGTCCAGCCTGCACAATCAAAGCAACCACCTCCAGATAGTTTTCAAGACAACTCTATAATGCCAATGCCTGTCCATCCTTGCGGGGTTCAGAGCCGGCTATATAGACACCGGTTTCCGGATCCCGCCAGATCATCTGTCCGCCGCCAAATCCGGCCATTTCCGGATCAAGGCGCACCCGGTGGCCCAGCTTAGCCAGTTCCCGCACCGCCTCGGGATTGACTGTAGGTTCAACGGCTGCTTCTCCCTTGCTCAGCACCCGGACCCGGGGAGCATCAATGGCGGCTTGGGGATTCAGACCGTAGTCCACGATATTACTCACCACCTGGAAATGCCCTTGGGGCTGCATGTCACCGCCCATCACTCCATAGGCCGCCAGGGGCACTCCGTCTTTGGTTATAAAGCTGGGGATGATGGTGTGGAAAGGCCGCTTGCCTGGAGCGTAGATGTTGGGGTGGCCTTCCTGCAAGCTGAAGCAGCATCCCCTGTTCTGCAGGGAAATTCCGGTACCCGGTACGACGACGCCGGAGCCAAAGCCCATGTAATTGGACTGGATGAAAGACACCATACGGCCTTCGCCATCGGCGGTGCAAAGATAGACTGTATCGCCCAATGGATCTCCCGGCTCGGGGCCAGGCAGAGCCTGTTTGGCATCTATCAAGCTGCGCCGCTTCCTAGCATAGGCCTTGCTCAGAAGGCCATCTAAGGGAATCTCGGCAAATTCCGGATCGGCAACATAGCGGTGCACATCGGCAAAGGCCAGTTTCATTGACTCAATCACCAGGTGCAGATGGGCACTGGACAGGTGTGGGTACCTCTCCATTTCAAATCCCTCTAGGATGTTGAGTGCAATCAGTGCAGCGATGCCCTGGCCGTTGGGAGGAATCTCCCATACATCATATCCCCGGTAGTTGATGGATACTGGATCCACCCACTGGGGCTGATGCTGGGCAAAATCTGCTGCCGTTAAGTAGCCGCCGGTTCTTGCTGCATATTCTGTCACAGCTTCAGCCAGTTCGCCCCGGTAAAATGCCTCACCCTCTGACTCGCCGATGAGCCTGAGGGTTCTTGCCTGCTCAGGGCAAGCAAAAACCTCTCCTGCTCTGACTGCCCGGCCCTGGGGCAGGAAAGTCCTGCGAAAGGCCTCATCCTCCCCAAACCGGCTTTCAGCAAAGCTCCAATAGTGGGCGATCATCGGCGGCACCGGATGCCCCGTTTCTGCATACCTGGCCGCCGGCTCCACCAGCCGGGATAGGGGCATGGAGCCAAACCTCTTGGTCAGGGCTGCCCAAGCGGAAACCGCGCCGGGGACTGTCACCGGGAGCCAGCCGGTGGTTGGTATAGTCAGTGTGCCGTCCCTCATCACGCCGTGTTCTCGAACTGTGTCCAAGGTCAGTTCCTGGGGAGAGCGTCCCGAGGCGTTGAGTCCGTGAAGCTTCTTGCCATCCCATACGATGGCAAAGGCGTCGCTGCCCAAGCCATTTGATGTTGGCTCCAGGACCGTCAGCGCCGCAGCCACCGCCACCGCGGCATCTACGGCGTTGCCGCCTTCCCTTAGAATCTCAATCCCGACTTGGGCTGCCAGGGGATGGCTGGTAGCTACAGCACCCCTTTGTCCCATGACTGGACTGCGCCGGGATGGATATGGTTGTGAATAGTTGAATGTCAAAGGTCTGTTTCCCCCTTAGCTTGTACTAGTGGTATCCCGCATTACCGGCGGGGAAGCTCCCTAGATTCTAATTATCCAGCAAGGTGAGATTATCCTTGCTGTCCGTCTCCTTGATACCCTGACACAATTTCTTCCCCATAAGCTGGGTTTCTAGACAGGTTCCCCGGTTCACTTATGGAATAATTTAAATGACTCTTATCTTAAGAAACTAAAATCTGAAGGAGGACTGTTGATGGTGGATAGGGATGTGCCTCTGTGGAAACAGCCGGAACGGCCGTTGGAGGAGAGGATAGATGATCTAGTCAGCAGGTTGTCCTTGGAAGAAAAAGTCAGCCAGATGCTGTACTACGCGTCGGCCATCGGCCACTTGGGAATCAGAGAGTACAACTGGTGGAATGAGTGCCTGCATGGGGTGGCCCGGGCGGGGATTGCCACTGTATTTCCCCAGGCCATCGGCATGGCGGCTTCCTTTAACCAAGATCTGCTTCACCGGGTGGCCCAAGTGACTGCCGAAGAGGCCAGGGCTAAGTACAACCTGTTTGTGAAGTATGAAGACCGCTCGATTTACAAAGGGCTCACTTTCTGGACTCCCAATATCAACATTTTCCGGGATCCCCGGTGGGGCAGGGGCCAGGAAACCTACGGCGAGGACCCCTACCTTACGGGGCGGCTTGGGGTGGCGTTTATCAAGGGGCTGCAGGGCGATCACCCTCGGTACCTGAAGGCAGCGGCCTGTGCGAAGCACTATGCTGTCCACAGCGGCCCAGAACCAAAGCGACATGAATTTGATGCTGTTGTCAACGAAAAAGACCTGAGGGAGACTTACCTGCCGGCTTTCCGGGATGCCGTCAAAGAAGCTAAGGTGGAGGCAGTGATGGGTGCATACAACCGGGTCAACGGCCATCCCGCCTGTGCCCACCCCAAGCTGCTGACGGAGATTCTCAGGGAAGAATGGGGTTTTGAGGGCCATGTGGTATCAGACT
>ERZ773359.6621-NODE-6621-length-10070-cov-5.812282_pt1 | contig 10070 bp, 9 predicted proteins | sample MGYA00374955_ERZ773359 | MGnify/ENA primary metagenome ERZ773359 (study PRJEB29098, sample SAMN04486028) | biogas fermenter metagenome | study: EMG produced TPA metagenomics assembly of the Biogas fermentation microbial communities from Germany - Plant 4 DNA1...
GGGGTTAATGGAACATCCATACGAAAAGTAGCGGTAGGAAGCCGAACACTCAGAATGTTTGTTATCTGAATATACGGTTTTCTACCGCTATTTTAAAATTCGTATTGGTTACGGACCTACTGATTCCTCAGAGGTTACCGACTTTTGCTAAGTCAATAATCTGCTGCTCAATTTGATCTCTGACCTTCCGAAAAACTACTATTCTATCCTGTTCGGATCCAGCTGCTAAAGCCGGGTCTGGAAGTGGCCAATGCTTTTTCTTGACCGTTGGTGGGGTGACTGGACAGCGATCACGAGCGTCTCCACATAAGGTGACAACTAGGTCACTGTGAAGCAAATAATCGGGATCAATTAACTTTGATGTTTGCTGGGAAATATCTATTCCTTTTTCAGCCATAACTTTAACAGCCAATGGATTCAAGCCATGCACCTCGACTCCCGCACTGGCAACGCGCCAATCATTGCCTAAAATTTTTTTAGCGAATCCTTCAGCCATTTGACTTCGACAAGCATTTCCAGTACATAGAAAATAAATTTGTGTCATCATTAATCCTCCATCTAAACTATTAGTGAACCAAAGCAGCTACTAAATCCATGTCTAAGTAACTGCTAAACTCGTTAATGGTTGGGTATTCACCGGTTTTTACCAACTGACCATCCACTAACGTAATTGGTAAAGCATTTATACCCTGACGTTTTAGTTCTTGGGCAACAATCGGATTTCGAACAAAGGCATCGGGGTTCTGGGCTAAATTACGACGAATGAACATGGCCTGCCCCTGTGCATTCACACTGACATACCGCTGAATGGCCGTTGTTTGAATCAATTCCTTATCAACGCTGGGACCACAAACACCGGTTGAACAACACATTGCTGGTTCAAAAAGCTCTATTTTTTTCATTCTATTCATCTCCAAAGTAATTGTGATTTATATTTTCTAACCAAAAATCGATAATGATAACCAGAGGCCACATAGGGTAATAAACAACACTGGGATCGTGGTTACAATTCCAATTTTAAAATAAGTCCCCCATTTAATTTTAACTCCCTTTTGAGCTAACACATGTAGCCAGACTAATGTAGCCAAAGAGCCAATTGGGGTAATCTTAGGTCCCAAATCTGAGCCGATTATGTTTGCGTACACTAACGTATGATGGATGAGCCCTGAAACGTCAGCGCCTTTGATTGATAGTGCATTAATCATGACGGTCGGCATGTTATTCATTAATGACGATAAAAGTGCTGCTAAGTAGCCCATGCCCATTGTGGCAGCAAACCGACCACCTTTTGCGATTTCGGTAATGACACCTGATAATAATGTTGTTAGACCAACGTTCTGAAGGCCGTAGACTACGACATACATACCGATTGAGAAAAAGACAATGTTCCAAGGAGCTCCTTTAATCGCTGCCATCGCATTAACATGGGAACTTCTTTGACCAACTATCAGAAAAATAGCCGCAATACTCAGTGCGATAAAGGAGACGGGGATTCCTAAGAAACCGCTACTAAAGTAACCAATCAATAGGAGGATTAAGACGACCCATGAAAACTTGAAAAGTCGCTGATCTTTTAGTGCAGAACTGGGTTCCGCAACCTGAGTGGCATCAAATTTTCGTGGCAATGCTTTTCGAAAGTAAAGATACAGGATACCAATACTACCTAACAGCGAAAATAGATCAGGAATCCACATTCTTAACGCATACGCTGAAAAGGAAATTCCAAAAAAGTCTGCAGAGACAATATTTACCAAGTTACTAACAATCATTGGTAAAGAAGTGGTATCGGCAATAAAGCCACTGGCAATAATAAAAGGGAAAACTTGCTTTTCATCAAAGTGTAAGGCACGAACCATTGCTAAAACAATGGGGGTAAGAATCAGAGCAGCCCCATCATTAGCAAAAAGGGCAGCAACGACGGCGCCTAAGGTGGTCACCAAAATAAACATGCGAATACCGTGACCGTTTGCCCAGCGAGCCATGTGTAAGGCGGCCCATTCAAAAAATCCGATTTGATCTAAAATGAGTGAAATCAGAATAATAGCCACGAAAGATAAGGTGGCATTCCAGACAATTCCGGTAACTGTTCCAACATCTTTAAAACTCACCACGCCAAACAATAATGCTAAAATTGCACCACCAACGGCTGTCCATCCAATTGATAATCCTCTAGGTTGCCAGATAACGAATAATAATGTGAGTAAGAAAATTCCAACGGCAAAAAAGACTTGCATGATACCTCCTAAACTGATTAATTATTTTTTTCCTTTAATTAATTAAACCGTTAAAAGCGTTTTTTCGTAATTTGGTTGCCATTGCATAACAGCAAAATGATTATTCGAAAGCTCTTTTACCTGATCAATCCATTTAACTTCGCTTTGCACTCGAGCCAGCAAACATGGATCAGTGGTTTGAGTTGCCAACATACTTTGGTTGACCACCCACCAAGTATGAGCTAGACTGGCTCGCTTCAAATCGTCATCTAACCGCATTGATTCATAAACCGGCGTGGCTTCTGGTAGCGTTACCATAACAATTTCAGTTTGCTTAGGATCTTGTAGTCTTGGTAACAGATTAACGACTGCTTGTGGGACGCTGCCGGAGGTATGGGCAACTTCTTGAGCATAGCTTTGGGTCGAGTTTAACAGTAAGAGTGTATGACCAGTCGGAGCCGTATCAACCACAACGACGTCACTATCATTTTGGGCGACTAACTCAGCAAAAGCTCGGAAGACAGCAATTTCTTGAGTACATGGTGAACGCAAATCTTCAGCGACATAATCAACATCATTAGACTTCATGGTCTTTTTAGCAGTAGTGAGAACTTCGTTTTGATATTCTTTTAAAGACTTTTTCTCATCAATATGGCTCACCTTGATCAGCGGACTTGTGATTTTGAAGTATTTCAAATGATCAGCTGGGTCAGTGGTAGCCAAGTGCACGGTTTTGTGTTGAGCAGCTATCTTTTGGGCAATTTGAACGGCAACGGTTGTTTTACCAACGCCACCTTTGCCCATGGTGAAGATAATTTTTTTATTTGACTGCACTAAATTCTTCACGACAACATCCAGATCAGGAAAGTGACTAGCAGTAACCGGTTCCTCAGTGATTTGCGGCTGCTGGTCTTTCAATAGTAGTCGTAAATTAGCTAATCCCAATACGTTGTATGCTCGCAATGGGATTGCTAACTTGGGTAGCTGGTCTAAAGTGACTGGCATATTCTGCAAATCAGCTTGCTGTTGTTTAAAAATAGTCTGAGAAACTGCGTCGGTTGGCTGATTTAAGATACCGTTAATGATTAGTTGCTGGTTCTTAATGTTTAAGGCTGCCAACTCATGTGAAGCGCGTTGTGCCTCCAGAAGGGCGCCTTTTTGTGGTCGGGTAACTAAAAACAAAGTCGTCGCTTGAGGATTGCCTAAAGTTTCAACCGCTTTTTGATACATAGCTTTCTTATCATTTAAGCCAGCTAGTTGGCCGAGACAGGATGCACCACGATCATTCTTATCCAGGTAATTACTCCAAGCAGAAGGCAATTGCAGCATTCTTAAGGTATGGCCGGTCGGCGCGGTATCAAAAATAATATAGTCAAATTGCTGATTAATCTTGGAACTAGTTAGAAAGTTGGCAAATTCATTAAATGCAGCAATTTCAACCGTACACGAGCCTGATAATTGTTCAGCCATATTCTGAATGGCTTCTTTGGGCAACACGCCTCGATAAGGTTGAATAACCTGCTCGCGATACTCGTTCGCAGCAATGACCGGATCAAAGTTGGCAGCAAACAAACCGGAAATGTTTGGAATCGGCTTTGGCTGATTGGTTAAACTAACTTTAAAAACGTCCTGCAAGTTACTAGCTGGATCAGTGGAAACGATCATAACTCGGTGACCAGCATCAGCTAAGCTAATTGCAGTGGCACTGGCAACCGTGGTTTTGCCAACCCCACCCTTGCCGGTAAAAAATAGGTACTTGGTTAAATTAATCTCTTGTGGCGAATACTTTTCCATCATTTTTCAGCTCCTTACATAGACACGCGTCTATGTATTGCTTAAAAAAACTTAATTGGCAACATCTTTTTCACAATCAGACCGTTGGCAAAGGCAGTGCTCATCAGCGGCTAACAGTTGGTCGGTATTCTGTTTAAACTCTTGGACAAACCTTTTTTGTAGGGAATAGTGTTGCCATTTCCCATCCTTTACCGCAAACACAATACCTGCATTTTGCAAAACCTTCATATGATGAGACAAAGTGGGTTGAGAAAAATCAAAATGCTGGAGGATATCACAAGCACAAAGTGATCCACATGAAAGCAGATCGATGATTTTTAGGCGGTTCGGGTCAGCCATTGCTTTTAGCATTTGAACGTAATTTTGATAATCCATTTTTTCTCCTTCCATTACATATACGATCATCTATGTATAGTATAAGAGCTACTCCAATGGCTTGTCAACTTTGTTAAAACTAAAGGTCGTAAATCTTTTTTGGAATCCATAATATTTAGAAGTCAGTTGTGAGAAGCAGATGGGTCATCTTTTCTTTTAAGCTTTTTTAGTTTTAACCGATTCACTTCGCGGTAAAAAGTTCCTGAGGAAATTTGGTTGGTGGCCAAAATTTCTTTAACTGAATAGTCACCACTTTGATACATCCGAATGGCAATATCCAACTTTTCTTGGGCGATTCGTGGTCGGCCAACTGTCACGCCACGCCGACGACTGGCCGCAATCCCTTCTTTAACCCGATCAGCTAATAAATTCCGCTCCAGTTCCGCAATCACACTCATCATTTGCAGCATGGCTCGACCAGTTGGGGTCTCGGTGTCCATCTGCTCCTTTAAAGAAACAAACTTAATTTGTTTTTGGTGCAGTAATTGAATCAGATTTAAAATGTCCAACGTATTGCGGCCCAAGCGGGAAATACTTTCAACGACCACGACATCATGAGCCCGAATGGTTTGGAGAAGCTGGGTAATTCCCGGTCTTCTTTGCCGGGTCCCGGTAAACTTTTCTTGAATGATTTTTTCGGCACCATAAGCCATTAATTGATCAATTTGGCGATTGAGATTCTGATCATCTTTTGAAACCCGTGCATATCCAATAATCATGAGTGACTCCTTAGTTTTTTGATAGCCAGGGTAAATTTAGCTATCTTTTGGCAATGGTTTATTATAAACTTTTTGATAATGAGTTTTTGAAAACTCAAAACCCGGTTAAATCAACCTAATCAAAGTATAGCGAAACCTTTCCAAAAACTATAGTTTTTTAAAAACATTGGAGAATAATATGCCGACTAACCCGCATCACCAACAAAGCTTCGGAACTTTTGAGGGCATCTCTTCTGCCGATCAACTGCGGCTGTATTTTCAATTAACTGATTTTGATCGCGCGTTAATTGATGAAATGCGTTCCGCAACGACTAAATTAGGCTTTGCCGTTCAATTGAGCTCAGTTAGATTTTTAGGAACTTTTCCAACTAATCTACAACAAGTCCCAGCTGAGGTAATTGATTATTTAGCTAAACAGTTAACTATTGATGGTCGGGCATTAGCAGGCTACACGCGAAAAATGACCATTAGCCAACATATGGCGCTGATTAAGCGAAAATATCATTATCAAGCCTTTACTGATCCCGCGGTCAAAGCGAGCCTGAACGACTGGCTGCTTGAGCGAGCGCGTTTTACAAACGAAACCGAAAAACTACTTTTTGATATGCTGCTAAAAAAATGTTTGGATGAAAAAATTCTCTTACCAGGGGTGACCACCTTTGAACGCTTTGTTAATGGGGTCACGGAGGTTGCCGCCGACCTTTTGGATAGTCAATTAGTGGCCGTCCCTTCAGCGGAAGAAACGGACCGACTTTTAAATCTGTTAACTGCCGTTGGGGAACCCATCTATGGGGCCACCATTAAAATGGATCTCTTAAGAAATCCTTTGATGGATGAAAGCCGCAAAGAAATTAACCGTGGCTTTACTCGATTAAAACAGTTTCAACAATTTAAAACTGAGGATTGGCAATTAGGCGCAATTCCAGCAGGAAAGTTAAAGAATCTGGCCAACTATGCTTTTAAAGCCAAGGCCAGTCTGATTAAACGGATGTCCGTCAAAAGACAAACGGCGTTATTGGTCGCTTTTGTTTCCGAGTATCGCAAACGAGCGATGGATGAACAATTACTAGCTCTTTCACGCTTCTACGAGACGCTTTTTAAACGGGCCAAAAATAAAGAAGCCAAGGAACGGCTGCGAACCATTAAAGATTTTGATCATGCAGCTTTAACGCTCTCCCAGATTGTCAGGTTATTGATGGACGAAACGATCAGCAGTCAAGATCTCAGAAACAAAGTTTTAGCAACTTATCCACCTGAAATAATTGAGTCAGCCGTTACCCAGGTTAATCAGTTAGTGCGTAATGAGCGAGAACCAATTGCCATTGAAGAACTGTTAAATGCTTATCGAAAATTCCGGAAATTCATTCCGGATATTTTAGCCACTATTGTTTTTGAAGGGACTACCAATGGCCAAGATTGTCTGATGGTTTGGGAGTTTATTCGCCAACGGTTTCCGCGCCCGGTTACCTATCGGATGTTTGAACAGATCGTCGAAAAACTACCGAAAAAATGGCGTTATTATATTCGTGAGAACCCCCAAGTAACCAATCAGTGTGTGTTGATTGCCGGCATCGAGCTTCTGGTTCATGGTCTTAAGCGTCATGATATTTACGTCCGGCAAAGTAATCGCTATCTTGATCCCATGGCCTGCTTAATTGATAAGTCTACTTGGCGTCAACAAAAGGCCGTTTTGATTCAACAACTTGATTTACCGCAGACTGATCAAGCAGCCGTTGAAGCGGTGAAACAGGATTTAGCTTTATCCTATGCCGAGGCCCTAAAAAATTGGGCTGATTCAGAAATGGCCCAGGTCAAAGAGGTTGACGGCCAAGAAAAAATTATTGTGGCCAAATTACGCAAAGTCCGTGAACAAAAGGACGAAGCGGCCTTTAAAAGTCGGGTTCGGCATTTAATTCCCAAAATTGATTTATCGGATATTCTCTTGGAGGTTAACCAACAGTTACAGTTAACACAATGTTTTAGTCACGTTAGTGAAAGTGGGACGAAGATGAAACACGTTGATATTAGTATTTTAGCGGTTTTATTAGCTGAGGCTTGTAACATTGGCCTTTCGCCAGTGGCTAAAAACAGTTCAAATAGTCTAAAATACGATCGGTTAATGTACGTGGACCATCAATACTTGCGAATTGATACCCTTGCCGCCGCCAATCGCCGCATTATTAACGCGCATAAAAAATTAAAAAGTGCGCTCATCTGGGGCGACGGTCAAATGGCTTCGGCCGATGGCATTCGTTACGTTACCCCCCAAAGGTCTTTATATTCTCGTAGCAATCCAAAATACTTTGGCCGCGGTCGCGGGATTACTTTTTACAATTTTGTTTCTGATCAATATATCGGCTTTCATGGCATGGTGGTTGCAGGGACCTTACGAGATTCTCTCTACCTATTAGAAGGCTTTTTAAATCAAGGCAGCAGTTTGGAACCCACTCAGATTATGACCGACACCGCCGGTTATAGCGATTTAGTCTTTGGCTTATTTGGCCTATTAGGTTTTCAGTTCAGTCCCCGAATTGCTAATAGTCAGGGAACCAAGCTATGGCGGATTGATTCGACCGCTGATTATCAAGTCTTAAATGGGGTGTCTCAAAACCGCATTAATTTAAGGTTGATTGAAGAACATTGGGAGGATATTTTACGCGTGGCCGGTTCGTTAAAGTCTGGTAAGGTCAATGCGACAGAATTAACTCAGGCCTTGCAACGTGAAGGCCACCCAACCGCTTTGGGTAAAGCGATTACTGAATACGGCAAAGTCTATAAAACGAAACATCAATTACGCTATCTTTCAGATGAGATTTATGCGCGTCAAATTTTGGAACAGCTAAATAAAGGTGAAGCTCGGCACGCGCTTTGTCGAAACATCTTTTATGGTCGGAAAGGGAAGCTTTATCAAACGTATTTTGATGGTATGGAAGAACAACTAAACGCTCTCAGTTTAGTCACGAATGCCATTATTTATTGGAATACCGTTTACCTGGAAAAGATTGTGACGCAGATGCAATCAGAAGGGTTTGATTGTTCTGACGACATGATCGGCAAATTATCGCCACTGATGTTTGAACACATTAACTTTGTCGGTAAGTACACGTTCCAATATAATGAAGCGTTAGAAAATGGTCATTTAAGACCATTGGATGAAGCAGACGAAAAATAAGATTGTTCGGTTTTTAAAGTCTACCGCTACTTTTCGTACGAATGTTCCAGAGCTCTTTTTAAATAAAGCCAATATAAAAAATCAGAAACGCTGTTAAATCAACGTTTCTGATTTTTTGTTCGGGTTCCTACCGCTACTTTTCGTATGGATGTTCCATTGACCCCTAATAGAGGACTTTTTTGTGTGCATTCTGCTTAATTTAAACGGACAAAGTATACGTCTAAAAGCTGAACGTGTTGTCTGAGAGCGCGATATTATTTTCCCCTAGTTCGGGCGTCTCTACTCTCCAGAATATCTAATTGAAAAGTAAATTTTCGCTTGTCTTCAGCGTCTAAAGAATCAATGAGATAGTCTAATGCGTTATCAATGGCATCTTTTTGAGATTTATATAGACCAATTCCAGATAAAGCTTCCGCTTTGTTCTTAATATGGTTGTTGATTCTAACGTTAGCATAAAAAGTAACAGAATCTGCAACGCTTTTTCCCGGTTTTGATGGTTTGCCATTATTACTTTTAAGATCATCTGTAGTAAAGATGTTTTTGGGTTTGATATCTTGTCCACGATCAAGTGGGTCCGTCTTTGGTTGTTTTTTTAGATTGGGATTGTTTAATAATCCGCTCATTCCTATTCACCAGCCATTCTGCTAAATATTTCATCAGTAACGTTGGAGTATACGTCTTGAACTGCTTTATCAAACTGATCTTTAAATGTCACCCCGGTTACATCATATCGTTTTAAGCGTTCCATATTTTTAATTGTTATGTCAAAAATATTTTCTTTACCAAATATATCAATTGCTTTAGCTAAGGTGCTCTTATCGACAGGGGCACCATTTTTCAGCAAAACCGGCAATATTCCTAGTAAATCTAATGTCGGAGCGTGGAATTCATTGATAATTTGATCTTGCATGTATTTGATGAATGCCTGGGCACCCTGAAGCGATCTTTCCTGAGTTTGAAGAACGACAATCGCGTAGTCTGTCATATATAATGCGGTATCTGTGATTAGGCTAATTGTAGGTGGAACGTCTACCAACAAGTAGTCATAGTCATCTTTCCACGGATTTATTAAGGTAGACAAGTATTTTACACGATCGGTGTAGTCAGAAATTATATTCTCCATATATCTAGGATATAAAGAAAAGTCAGCTGAGGATGGAAGAATATCTAAATTTTGGATTACGTTGATGATAGCTGGTTTGAGGTTTTTGTTTTTAATTGCGGTCATCAAGGTTTCATCAAAAGAAGTTACTTCACCGCCGACGTTATTTTTAGTTTTTAAATATAAATTAGTGGCGTTAGCTTGAGGATCCAAATCTATTAATAGTGTTTTATACCCACGACGTGCCAACTCGATACCAGTCATTGTACTATTAGTTGTCTTGCCAGTCCCGCCTTTAAAGTTTGAAAATGTTATGACTTTGCTATCCAAAATATCACCTCATAAATATGTAGTGTAATGCTCTTAAAGCATAGCACAAAAATTAGTACATGTATACAAATACAAGTGTGTAAAAGTAAAAATGTATACATGATCTCTATGTAGGCTGCAATAGAGGCGTTTTGAATGAGTATACAAATACTAATTTTTACATTAGTATTTGTACTAATGTAAAAATGTATACATTTTTTAAAAAAGTGTTGATTTCTTTTATTGAGAGAAATACAATTGTACTTGTAAGTGAATACAAAAAAACACCCACCGACTGGCATCGGTGAGCGCCACAAAAAAGTCATCTAAGTTACTGACTATTATATCATGGCCGGTGCGATTTTTAAAGCCCTAGGGGACAAGCT
>ERZ773359.6622-NODE-6622-length-10069-cov-6.704014_pt1 | contig 10069 bp, 12 predicted proteins | sample MGYA00374955_ERZ773359 | MGnify/ENA primary metagenome ERZ773359 (study PRJEB29098, sample SAMN04486028) | biogas fermenter metagenome | study: EMG produced TPA metagenomics assembly of the Biogas fermentation microbial communities from Germany - Plant 4 DNA1...
AATCTCCTTTCCGATAAACAACTAAACTTGCTTCTTTTTCTAACCTCATCCGAATGGCCGTTTCTACTTCGCTAAAATCAGAATAATCTTGACTAAACCCCTCAGCCTCCCCAAACAAATCCCAATTTTCTTTTGCGTCCTTCAATGCTTTCTTTATCCTATCTTCCAAACCACTCTGCCATACTTCAACGGCTGCCTCTTCTAGATCAGATGTTGCACGAAGTAACTTCCCGATACGGCTGTCATTTTTAATTTCTGCTGCTATTGTTTCCATTGCTTTCTTCTGCTGTTCGGCTACGCCCCCGTAATCTGACAATATTTTTTTGACGGTTTCTATTTCCTCTCGACTAAAGCCTTTCTTCAAAAAAATCTCCTCATACTCAGACTGTAGCATCAAGTTGCTAGGATCCTTACTCGCTTTAATCCGGTCATAGATTTCCTGATTAAAATCTCGAGGCGTAATTGCCGGAACATCTTTATGTTTATCTTTAGCAGCTCCTTCTTTAGCGTTCAAATCCTCAGACTCTTTATCCAGGTCAATATACAAGCCGTAGGCATGCCTGCAGTTAGGATGAAACAATCCCGCTTCCTTCGCTTCGTCTAATGTCGGATATCCTTCCGTCTTACCGGTAAGACTTAAAACCTTTCCCTGCCATGGCGCGCATTTTTCGCAAGCGCCCCTGTGAGTGCTGATTTTGATTAAATCGTGGCCGTGTTCCAGCAACCTGTTCTTCGTGCCTTCCAAATGGCACTCCATCGTAGAAGTGCGAGCAACCATCTCAGCGTATGTTTCCATATTCCATTCCCTGCCCGCCTTGTCACGGAACCCTGTGACACCTTGTTCAGCTAATTGTTCACGATATTTTTTAGCTACATCCTGCCAAGTCTCGTAGCCCACGACGCTGCCCCTGATACTCTCCAGCGCAACATCACGATAAATATCATCGAACCTGCGGCCAATAAAATCAGCTACATCTTTAAACCGGTTATAAGTATTCTCTGCCAACACCTGCGCCGCTTGCTGGTGGATAGATCCGAAACCGGCAATAACACCGCCACCGTATTGCTTGATCTCGCTTTCTGCAAACCGCACGCCGCTTGTATAGATACGCGGTATAGCTTCTTCGCACCAAGTCCGAGAACCATCCAGCAGAGCATTTAATATCGCCCGCACATTTTGGAGCATATTTTTCATATAATCAAGATCGTCGCCTTTTAATAGCCCCCGGTTTATTTCGCGTAATATTTCTTTTTCAGCCTCGGCATAAAACTGTGTCAACCTGCCTACCTCGGCATTAAACCGTGCCAACCTATCTGTATCCTGCATTATTCTTCACCGCCCGCAGCTCCTTCACCGCCTAAGGGTGGCAATTTGATCCCCGTATCCGGCGAAGGCCCGGCAGTAGCCGCTCTGTCCCCGCGAATACGTTCAAGCTCCTGCTCTAAAGCCTCACCATCCAACCCATCAAGTCTCCTAACTGCGCTCTCTAAACTTGTCGTGCCTGACGTCATGCGTTTAGATTCAATATCCGCCTGCTCCATCGGGTCATTAGGTAAACCGTCAGCCCATTCGATTTGCGGTATAGTAGGCTCATATCTCCCTTTACCATGCGTAACATCAAGCACCTGCGCGGCATACAAAATGTTTTTTAACGCCTGATCGAAATATAGCTGCTTGCGGTTAATCTTTGCTATTGTGCGAATCAGCCTGAATTTTAATGCTCGCCCTGAATCTGCCACGCCCTGCTTATCAAGTCCAAAGGCCGCCGGGGATACTTCCGACATCATCATCAACAAATCCAGCAATTTGTCTATCTGCCGGAAAGCAGCATCTAACTGTGCGTCCCACACAAGGTAACGTGGCAAATCGCTTGCATTGATGTTTTCATCTATCTCCATGCACTGCAGAGCTTCTTTCTCGATATAATACCGTCCCAACCGCTCATCATACTCCATCGAACCAGGCGGTAGAATCAATTTCGGGTCTGAGTGTTTATCAAGGATCGCATCTATTTTTGACACACGGTTATTGAGCGCATCGAACATGCTCTCTAAGTCGTAGTAATCACTGATACCCCAGAACATATCGTCCAGCCGCCAGTTCGGAATATGCTCCACCAGCAAACCCTCATAGCCCGTTTCCTGCTCTTCCTCAAGCCCCGCATACTGGGAGATGGTCGAAAGTTTAACCTGCTCTTTTACAGTTTCGCCGTCCAGCAACCATAGCTCGTTACGGATTAACCCCGGTTCGTGGATTTCTTTTCTCAGGTATTTTTTGCCATTTTCTTCCTTCACCCAAGCCAAAGTAGCACCCATCATTTCTTGAACATTATCACCGTTCAAATGTGGGAAGAAATAATCAGCAGGAACAGTTTCAATTATCACCTGCTGCTCTTGATCCCAAGCCCTTCTTTTGCCGAAACGTGCTTTAAGCACGGTATCGCCCCGCCAGCTTGCAGACAGCGCCATCTCGTAATTCTTAATATGCAATTTATTACTATCAACTATATTATTGATAGCTTCCTGCTCTGTGCTACCTTCTTCGCCGACAATAAATCGCACTTGCTCACCGAACAGCAAATCAGCGCATATTTTGGAAATTAACCCTGCGTAATTGCAAACGATATAAATTATCGTCTTATCCATTTCTTTGTTAAGCCACACATCTATTCGGGGAAAAACAAACTGGTGTCTGCCCATGAATAATTTTCGGTATTTTTTGTAGCCTTCCAATCGCTCGCGTGCTTCTTCCGGAGGCCATCTTTCAAATTTCTCCGGCATCTTTTATCACCACCCTGCGGGTTTTTGCCTGTATGCTTTAACTGCTCGCTGTCCAGAACCAAGCCTTAACAATGCCTGTGAGGTAGCGTCCACCTGATCATCGTTTGCGCCGTTCGGGAAAGCGGCAAATTCCTCAACGTAATCATGTATCCAATGGGCTATAGAAGGATCAGGAAGGTAAACGTTCCCCGCTTCAATGTCCGGGCTAACTGCCTGCAACCTTGCCATTTTACCGCCCTCCGGATTAACTGCTATCAACCCGGATATTTTGCTTTTCAGAGTTGCAATAACCGCCGGGCCGTTTGCTTTATCCTCAATGAGCTTTGCCCTGGCCTGCGGCCATTTTGCTGACAATGATTTGACAGCCCGCACGGTAGAAGGGAAGTCCATTTTATCCCGCACCTGATCCAATAAATACTTATCTGCGCCTCTGCGCCCCCACACCTGCCCGACAACATAATCTGATGCTTGTTCGTCTTTAAAAGCGCAATCCCAGGATTGAATAATCTCATCAAACCGCGAAGGCGCTTGCCGGTAATATCTCCACCATTTTCGCTGTATGATATTGCCCTCCGGCGGCGAAGGCTGCTGCTGATAAAGCGCATTCCAAACATAGCTGCCAACTTCACGCTTTTTATTAACAGCCCATTTCCAGTCATATTTCTCCGGCCACAAAGTCTCCCCTAACCTGCGGCCAAGAGGGTCACCCGCTTCATCTTCGCATACAGCCGGCAAACGAATTATCTCCCAGTTTTCTTTATCGAAGTTCAAAATGCGCCCGGCCAGGTCATCTTCGTGCCATCGTGTAAGAATAATAATCACTGCAGCGCCGGGCTGCAACCGGGTAAGTAAAGTATTTTGCCACTCGTCCCACAACCTGTTGCGGTAGGTAATTGAATCCGCTTCCATGCGGTTTTTAATCGGGTCATCTATAATCAACAGGTCAGCACCCTGTCCGGTAATACTGCCGCCAACACCAACACTGAGCATACCGCCACGATAACCGGCAATTTCCCAGTTCGTCATGGACATTTTCTCGCGGCTGAGACTTATGCCGAATATCGAATCGCCAAATTCATTTAATTTCGACCGGTTAGCTTTGCCGAAACGATATGCCAAGTCTCCCGAATAACTCACTGCAATAACGCGCCTGTCCGGGTTGCGACCAATAAAAAATGACGGAAATGTTTCTGTTACCGTCATTGACTTAGAATGTCGCGGCGGCATAAACAACATCACGCGTTTTAAGTCGCCGCGCTCGACCGCTTCTAACTTAGAGCAAATATACTCCGTATGCCTTGCATGCTCATAAAAGCCCCGGTGGACATATTCGCAGTAAAAACTGTAATTATCTTTCGCCAGAGCTGCCTCGAATTCTTCGTCGCCAATTTTCACGGATTCTATTGGCAAGTTCGGGGTCTCTAATAACCTGTTCGATAATATAGTATCGCTGTTCATCTGTTACATTAACACCTACCTGGCCGCTGTGCTTTAATCTATGCTCAAGGGTATCCGTCATCTCGCCAAGGGCCAACTTGCCTATCCTCTGATAACGTTCTAACGTAAATCCTAAATCTTTGAGCATATTAATAGGCATAGGGTCTCTACCCCTGCTCTCCCTAAGCCTATCCTGCATTTTAAGAAAGTGGCCCTGAATATGTTTCAACGCCACGTCAACTATCCGAAGCACCTCAGAATCGAATTCTGCAGACTTTGAAGCAAGTTCCTCGAATTTTTTTTCTTGCCGTTTCTGTTCAAGTTTGGTGCGGTAGATGTTTCTTTGTGTCGCCCAATCTTCTTTGCCGGAACGCTGCCTTATTGTGCTTTCGGAACAGCCATATTTCTGTGCTAATTCTTGCAGAGTAGGGTAATGAGTATTGCCATCCTCGCTAACAACGCCTTCCACATATTCAGCTTTTATATCAGCCCAGGGATACTTTACGGGCATAACTTATCACCTGCCTTGTAATACTGAAACATAAAAATAATCTTCGCCAAGCAGCTTAAAGGTCTTCGTATTATGCGCTTCCAGCCGCGAAGCAAGCTCTTTTTTATCCCCGCTGTGCCAGTAATCAAAAAGCTCTTTCAGCCCCCTATAAGCAGAACCGGAATTTTTACGATATGGCTCGTTATAATGAACCATGATAAAAGTGCCTCTCAGTTTACTCATAATCACATCAACCAATGAAGGCCGCATATAATTGAAGCTGAATAAAGCTATAACATTATCCAGGTAATTTGCGCATGATACATACTCTTCTGCGTCTCCTAACAAAAAAACGCCGTTATAACGCCTGCAGCATTTCTGTACCATCTTTGCGGAAATATCCAAACCTATATAATTAGGCGGCCTGCCTAAAAGCTCGTAGCCCAGACCTAACCCGCTGCCAAGATCAAGAATACTGCCGCCGGGCTTTAGCTCCGACAACAGTATTTTCTGTATTTCCCTGTTTTCTTTATAGCATTGCTCGTTAGCGTAATATGCTTCGTAATTATCCGGGTCAGTTCTCGTTAAGTAAATCTCTTTTTGATAATCTATTAAGCTCTCCACACTCGGGGCATATAGCATCAATCACGTCGTCCTCCTCCCCTTCTTCGTCATTCCCCGCAAACTCTGTGCTGCTAATACCCTCCCCGCCAGTATCCGGGATAATTTCAATATCATCTATCAACGAATCATCAGTAAGCAATTCGTCAATTTCCCCGTCTTTGAATCCCACAAGCTCTTCCAGATCACCAATGAGCTTTAATTCTTCTTTCAATTTGTCAAAGTCCCAGAATGACAACTCAGCGATTTTATTGTCTGCAATCCGGAATTCCCTCGCCTTGTTAGGCGGCAAATCAACAATAACGCATTCAGCCTCTTCGTAACCAAGCTGCATCAACGCCTTATACCGTGCATGCCCCGCAATGATTACGTTATTTTTGTCGATTATAAGAGGAACATTAAACCCATACCTGCTAATAGATTGCTTGAGCAACTCGACTGTTTCATCATTACGCCTGGGATTTTTCCAGTAAGGCTTAACAGTATTCAGCTTCAGTTTTTTGACTTCCATTGCCCCTCTCCTTTTACTCGTGTATCGTCCCCGCCCTGCGCGGCTGTTCGCCCTGTTCTGCGAGCCAATCTATGGCTACCGCCAGCCTGCGCGGGTGAAGTTCTATCCCCATGAATTTTTTCTTATTGCTGTAAGCCGCCCTGCAGGTAAGCCCCCTGCCAGTGCAAGCATCGAAAACAATAGCACCGGGCTTAAGCGGTTCTTTTGCTATTGCCTCATAAGGCGTATTATCATCATCTAAGCCAGAGAAATCAATATCTTTATTGTAAGGGAAGTCGCCCCATATAGCCCTCACCAATTTTGAAGGATGTTTGCGGTAATAAGTAACGTCCCAGATATTCAATACCTCACCGCCTGATTCTTTAATTACAACTGCCAGAGTATAAATATTCTGCTTCCCCATTTCAATGTAAACTGGGCCATGCGTCCGCTTTACTATTGCAATAAGCCTGCGTATAAATTTATGAAAGTCTACCTCAGCACCTTTAAACCCTGCCTTAGTAAAAAATGATTTCAAATTGCCCTTATTCCAGGGAGGATCAACATAAGTTAAATCAGGCGTGCCAAACTTCTCAAATAATCTTTGAATAGGTATTTTTTCTATGTCGCCGCAAACAAGAACATTACCGCCTGCAACCCAAACATCACCATCCTTAACTTTCCACTTGTCTCCGGCATCGCCGTATCTCCACATACAAATACCTCCGAATCTTTAATACTTAGTCGTTAACTCGCGCCGGGAAAGATAAAACACACCGCCGCATGAAGAGCAGACAACCTCAATATAATTATCCTGTGCTTTTTTGCTCCGTTCTTTAAACACTTCTTTAATTTTTCGGTCAACTTCCTGTATCATATCATCGTCGTATTGGAAAACGCCTTCGCCAATAATGTCCCTGAGCATATTCTCAATCTCTCTTTCGGTAAAGCCCAGGCCTTTCAAAACATCGGCCTCATCAATACCCCGCACCTCGACCTTCAACGCTTCCATATCCCACTTTGAATATTCCGCAACCTTATTATCAACCAACCGATATTCCCTGGCTTTCTCTTCATCCATATCTGCTATAACGCATTTAACCTGCTTGTAGCCAAGCTGCTTTAATGCTTTATAACGCGCGTGCCCCGTTATGATAACATCGTTCTTGTCAATAACGATAGGCACGTTATAGCCGTAACGCCGGATAGAATTTTTTAAAGCCTCGACAGCTTCTTCGTTATGCCTGGGATTTCTCCAGTAAGGAACCAAAGAATCAATATTTTTAAGCTCGATTTTCATTTTTTTCTTTCCACTCCTTTTTGAGCTTTAACTGCCGTGTAGTCTCCCAAGCCTTTTTATACTCGACATCTTCAAAGAGCTTAGAAAAGCCGGTAATATGCTTCAATTTAACAAGTTCGTCCGGCTCCATCCCGAGTTCTTTGCAAATTTCCGCATCAGACCAGCCGTTTTCCAGCATACTGAAAACGATATCCGACATGCCGCTAACCTGGTGCTTACCCCTGGCACGGTTATGCCGCACAGTAGAAGCCATTCGGTCATTAATCTCCTTATCCAGAACCACACAAGGAGCACAGCCGTTATTTTGTTCGTAAATATCAGAATGGTGCTTCATCACGCTGTAACGGTGAAACCCGTCAACGATAATGTATTTGTCCTTCGTATCATCATAAAAAACAACGATAGGCTGAGTGTACCCATCGTGTTTAATTGACCAGTAAAGCAGCCTCATCTCATTGCGGGCCACAATATTAGGGTTATATTCATTCGGCTCTATCCTTTCCAGAGGAATCCACTTCACCAGATCGACAGGATTTTTGCTAAAAGGAGACATTTCGTAAATAATTTTCCTCAGGTTATTAATAAAATCCGTCTTATCTTCTGCTTCATCAAACGCCTGCTTAATTGCCCGCTTGAGCTTCTGCATACTTCAATTCCTCCAAGTATTTTTTTCTTGCCCTGCGTTTGCGCGTATTATCAAGCGTAACACGGAGATTAGCCAACTTCGTGCCATGATAATCGTTAGCTAAAATAGCACTAACATGTGCTTGATGTGCCCGCTGCAATTCATTAGTACCAAAGATTTTATCGTTCAACCCGAAGTCCCGATCATGCGCTCTAAACTCTTTGCGAAACAGTTCTTTTTTCTCTTCGTCCTCGATCAGTTTTTCAAGTAAAAAATCACGATATTCTTTCCAGTCTGCAAACATAAACGGAAGTTTTTTGGGGAAATAATCCTCGAAGCCCAACTTGCTCGCAGCATCTATGCCCTGCAGCCTGCGCGTGAGCTTTTCGTAAGTCTCCGGCTCAACCTCCTGTGCATAAAAAATGTTCTGCAGCGCTGTTTCATGGTGTAGATTGGACACCCGCATATTTGGGACAGGTATCCCCAGCCGATACTGCGCGTCATAAAGTTTGTTGTATTCCCAGTTGTTTTCGTGAATAGCTTTCCAAACGTCCGTATAACTCCAATCATAAATCGGATAAAAGGTTACATGCGGCTTGCCGTGAGGATTACGGTTCTTAGAATAATGCTGATTTCCCCACGTAACCCACTTATAAACAGGAGAACCGGTCAAACCAAGCTGCCTACCGGGAGATTCTTCCGTACGCACCCCGCCGATCAAAGCACAATCTTCGTTCCTGAATTCTACTTCCGGGATTTTCACAAACAAATCCTTGAATGTAAAAGTGCCGTAGTTATTTTCAGTTATCGCAATCGGTTCTTTATCCCTAAACCATTCGCTGCCTTCCTCCCAGCAGTAAAGCCATTCATCAAAATAAGAGGTAGCATTAAACAGCCGTATCGGCATTTGGTACCAATACGGCTGAACATCGTCCCGATACATTACATAACGCATAATATCAACGGTAGACTGCCACTCCGCCTCCTGATCGATAAACATTACTTTTAACGGCAAACGCCCTTTTTCCTGTGCCACTATCAAAGCTAAATTAAAAATGACGGTGCTATCCTTCCCGCCGCTAAAACAAACAACAACGTTATCAAATTCATCGTAAATGAACCTTATCCTGTCAAGCGCTTCCTCAAAGACATTTTTATTCTTGTAAATCTTCATTCTTTAAATGCCCCTTCCACCACCACTGGCCGTTAATAAGTTCATAGTCAGATAATTTAGCTCGGTTCAATATTGTCGTCTCGTTTACCGGCGCGCCCATCGTCCAGTAATAATAATCATCCAAGACATAATACTTCCCGCGCCGCTTAAAGTAATAAGCATCGAATCCTGCCTCTCTGATATAAATTACAACTTCGTCGAATTTCTTACGCAAATCAGGATCGCTTATCTTTGTTTTAACTATATACTCATGCGGAGCTTTTTTGGCATAAGTCTTAGCGAATATCCAATCAAAGTTATTTACAAATTCTTTCATTTGATCGTCGTCCATAATCCCGCACCCTCTCTTTTTGTTTTAAAATAAAAAATAATAAGGGCGCTGTCAAGTGGCGCCCCGAAAATAGAGGGAGAAACAATGACTGAAAACAACAGCCCACGCACACCCTCCAAGCACCTGCAAACAAAAAACACCGGCCCGAGGCTTCGCTCAGGCCTGTATGTTTTTCCTGCAAGTATACAAAAATGGTTACGCGTGGCAATTCTAATTATACACTCCCTGTAAACTTTTTGTCAAGCAATCAATAAAAATAATTCACTTTGAGTAAATAAATTCACTCGCTTTTCTGACCGGCTTCTTTTTGCTGCGCCTCTTGCTTGAACGGCTACTACTTCCAGGCTTAGTAATCATACTTTTCTTATCGCGTACCTCCTGCCAAAACATCTTTTCCGCATCATACTCTTTGTTGACAGGCCAGAACTCTCCACAGCCATCAAGACACTCGTAAAAATCTTTTTCAGGATCATATTTCATTGCTTCCCCGCACATCGGACAAAATATAATTTTGTTTTCCCGCAAGGGAAATACCCCCTCCTTTCTTCACTATATTTCAACACAATCTTTTTTGCAACCAATCAGTAAATGCTCTAATTTACATTTACTTTTGTTATCGTCCCAGTTCTGGCAAGTCCCGCAATTTTTACGTTTCTGGTTAAACGAAAAATCAAGAGACCACACCTCCACAGGTTCAAAAAGCGGACAATTCATCCCAAAGCTCCTTCCTGTAATACTATTTTTTTAAATCTCGGTAGCCCTTCGATCCAAACACAAAATACCTGCCATTCTTGCAATTTGTGATTTTTACGCTGATGCC
>ERZ773359.6627-NODE-6627-length-10059-cov-10.577469_pt1 | contig 10059 bp, 14 predicted proteins | sample MGYA00374955_ERZ773359 | MGnify/ENA primary metagenome ERZ773359 (study PRJEB29098, sample SAMN04486028) | biogas fermenter metagenome | study: EMG produced TPA metagenomics assembly of the Biogas fermentation microbial communities from Germany - Plant 4 DNA1...
CGGCTGGGAGAGTAGGTCGTTGCCAGGAATTAATTTTAAAACCCGGATCTAGTACTGATCCGGGTTTTTGTCTTTTGGACAAAATTCATGGCAGGCCTGCGACCTATCAACGAGATAGGTCCGGGCTTTTCTTATTTTTCATAAAAATAATAATTGGCAAAAAAGGGCAGGAAAATAAAGGTTAGTACCGAAATGAAAGTTAACGTACTTATTTCGTTTAATTTATGCCGAATGGACTGTACACGAAATTTGTTCGTATGTCATGTGAAAGGTGGTGTAAAACCAAGCCCTGACATCGTGACGCGGAGTGAAATATTAAAACTAATCGTAGAAAGTATGGGAGGAATTAAAGTGATAAAAAGAATACCAAATGGAATTGGTTATTATAAAGAAGGTGTTAGTAAATGACAATTAATGAAGTTACTGATAGCATTGCTTATTGCGGGCTTGTATGCAAATTATGTCATCTTGCTAACACCTGTGATGGCTGTAAGTCTGAAAATAATTGTTGTGGAAAGCATTTGTCTACTGGTGGTTGCTATCAGTACAATTGTTGTAAAGAACGCGGGCTTAACGGGTGTTGGGAATGTGAAGATTTTAGCTGTGGAAAAGATATGTTTTCAGATTCGCATGACATTAGGCTTAGAGCTTTTGTACGTTGTGCAAAAGAAGAAGGTTTAAATAAACTAGCTGAATATGTAGTAAGAAATCAACAGAATGGTATATATTATGGCCATAACAAAGATTATGATGGTCTTGGTAGTGAAGAAGCTGTATTACGGCTTCTCAGAACTGGACAAAAGTAGCCGTTTAAGAATTGGAAATTTTATAATGAAAGTCCCTGCTCCGACCCAAGTCAGTCCGCCTAACATAAGAGCTATGTTAGGCGGACTGACTTCTGCAACGCGTGGACGTTAGTCGAAAAGGACACTAATTCCCTACCAATTAAAATAAAAGGGGTAATTTAAAATTAATAATTAAAGGTTTTTCCAGAATTCATCCTCGGAGATCTTTAGTTGTTTTTTTAAAATAAGCTTCCATAAATTAGTGGGAATTTCCTTATGAACTGCATGACTAACTTTAGTCTGCAATAGAGTACCGTCAGCTAAAACTTTTTCATAGTACCAATGGTCGGTATTACGAATTATTACCCATCCATTTTTTTCACAGTATTTTTTTAGGTCTCTAAATTTAGGTGGCATTATTATAACTCCAATAAACTACGGATATCTTCATCATTGTTGCAGAGTAAAACCCGTAAAACATATGGAAAATGAGAACGCCGGTTATGAGCATGCAGAAATAATTGTGAACGTTGGATATAATCTTGAGCATAGAATTTTAAGTCGTCAATTAAAGCTTCTACGGCTTCTTCTAATGTGTTTCCATTTACGTATAATTCGAGCTGATCGAGGGCTAAAGTAACCGTATTATCGTTTTCTGTTATAACTTCAGGTTTTAAAGAAAAATGTGATAAAAGCATTTTCTGCAGATCAACACGCAATACCAGAACTTGCTCAGATTTTTTCCTATTAATTATTGTTGGTTTATAAGTATTAAATACTTGATCATATAATGATGAAAAGCTTTTTCTAGCTTCCGTAAGATTAAGTTCAGATAACATAGTCAACCTCCTCTCTCACCTCCATAGTATCATAATATGCACAATCTGTACAGATAGTACATATATATTGTCCAATAATAAAATTTATATTTTAGGGAAATAGTGGGAAGGGGAAAAGGAAAGGAACACGTCACATAACAGCACGATTACTGCTTACGGGGCGCGTAAAGTGGATCATGATGACAAATCAATAGAGTTAAATCGCGTAGAGGACGCGCCCACAGCCTTGGACCAAAGCGCAGTCGCGCCCGGCTTGCCTGGGCCGAAGTGACGTTGCACGAAGGCCTGGCCGGTGCCTTGAGGTCCCTGACTGTCGGAAATCGGTAAATGTTATGCGCCATACGATCCTAGGGCCGACCATTTCTTGGGTTCGGCCATAGAGAAAGGGATAAAAGTGAATTATTTACGAAAACATGGAGAGAAACCTTATAAAATTGCTGTTATTCATGGCGGTCCGGGTGCATTTGGTGAAATGCAGCCTATTGCAAGATTCCTTGCCGTAAACTGTGGTGTTTTAGAACCACTTCAAACAGAAGGAACCCTTGAAAAACAATTAATCGAATTGAAGAGTGTTTTAGAAGAAAACACAGAAGAACCAATTACATTAATTGGCTTCTCATGGGGTGCATGGTTAAGTTATATTTTTACGGCTAGTTTTCCATTATTAGTTAAGAAGCTAATACTTATTGGAAGCGGACCATTAAAACATGAATATGTTCAAAAAATTGAACAAACGAGACTGAGCCGTTTAAGTCTAGAAGAAAAACAAGAGTATCGATCAATCATTGAAAAACTATCAGATTCTGACTTTAAGGATAAAAACCGGTTGTTTTTAAGACTTGGAGAATTAGCATCAAAGACGGACTCGTTTGATCCTATGAAAGATGAATATGACAAACCGAAAATCGGAAAAGCAAAGGATTATAATTTTAGTTGCGTATTAAATGAGGTTCTGGAATTACGAAGAAAAGACGAACTTATCAAGTTTTCAAAGCAAATTAAATGCCAAGTAGTAGCAATACATGGGGATTATGATCCTCATCCGGCAGAAGGGGTAAAGGAACCATTATCAAATGCCCTAAGGGACTTTCAATTCCGTTTAATTAAAGAATGTGGTCATAAACCATGGATCGAAAGAAAAGCTAAAAACCAATTTTATAAAATACTTACAGATGTAATTTAAGCAAGAAAACTTAGGTCAACCCGCTAACTCTCCATAGTCTTTCTACTAATTTAATTTATTATTTGTAATATGACATATTGTTGTCAGGTTATGAAGGGTATATTGACAGTAAAAAGACAGGGGAATGCAAAATGGGTAAAATCAACGAATTGCAAAAAGTCAAAGAAGAGATTATGCGCTTCATGCGGGGTAAGTATTTTTTAGACGAAGTATTAGGCAAGTACTACGAAAGAGATTGTCTGAGGTTCCGCCAGGGGAAAAAAACAATCGTGTCTATTCACATGCATGAAGATCATTATGATTTTCAGGTGATTTATGGCAAAGCCGAGCGAGAGAAGTTTGAAACGAAGAGGGATGAGTTTCCGCCATATATTATTGAACTCTACGATAAAGCCCACACTTATCACGACGGCAAGTGGATGCTCATTCGGGTGGATACTTTGGAGACACTGGAAGCCGTCAAAAAAATGATTTTACTCAAGAAAAATCCAAACCGGAAGCCATTTTCAAAAGAAAAGGCGGTTTATGGTAAATGTGGTCATAGATGCGACTTATGTATTCACTTTACTGGTGGTATAATCATTGAAGAACACAGGAAGGAATTGGAGGAGCGGTATACGCGAATATATGGTAATGCAGATTGGTCGATGAGATGTTCAGGGTGTGGTACGCCGGGATGTCATACACAATTATGTGCTCAGCTTAAATGTGCAAGAGAAAAAGGCGGTGATACTTGCGTCTCTTGTAAGCAATACCCTTGTTCTAAAGCTACGGTTGGGTATGCTGAATTAGGAGCAAAAAGTATTCTTGCTGACGATGTGACATGGGCAATTCTACCTTTTGTACCATACCAATATGGTAACTGATGTATACTATTTCCGTCGACAAGTTTCTTCCTCAAATTACTGCACTTTGACGCCGCTTCAGCCGGATTCATTCACCAAGCGCGATCGCGCTAAGGCCCATGAACTTCGGAAACCTGCGGGACGTTATCCGACCTACCATGTAAAGCTCGCCATCTGGGCGGGCTAGCTAATTTATAAAGGAATAGGAGAACACCATGAAAATACCTGAAAATAAAAAAGAGACACTTGATAAGATCGTTAATGACTTAATAGGCACTGATAACATTGCTGCCATTGTGCTGGGAGGTTCTTATTGTACTGGAATGGCAAATGAAAATTCAGATCTCGATATTGGGCTTTATTACCATGAGGACTCTCCATTCGAGATCAAACAGATCAAATCCATTGCAAGAAAATACAGTGTTGAGGAGACGGTGACGGTTACAGACTTTTATCAATGGGGAGCTTGGGTAAACGGTGGAGCTGGATAGATACGATATCGGGAAGAGTAGATTTTTTATACAGAAATATCGAACAAGTAAAATCAACAATAGAAAAGTCTAAGGATGGCATCTTTGAAACTGATTTTGAACAACAACCTCCTTATGGCTTTTCGTCAGTGATCTATCTTGCGGAAACCCATTATTGTATTCCATTATATGACCCTGATAAAGTCATTCAAGAACTAAAAATGGAAGTTAAAGATTATCCCCCAAAACTTAAACAAACAATAATCCAACAATCGTTATGGTTTGCCGAATTTACTCTTTGGCAAGCGGATTATTTTGCAGAGAAATTTGACGTCTACAATACTGTGGGGTGCTTTACACGAGCGTTGAAAAAAATTGTGGATGCATTATTTGCCATAAACGAACTATACCCAATTGGGGATAAAAAAGCCATACAGATTTTAGAGCAAACAACAAAACGACCAGAAAAATTCGGTGAAAAAATCGAAAGTATTTTAAGTACAAATAAGAGTAATTTGGTATCGAAAGTAAAGGAACTCAGAGACTTGTTTGAACAAACAGTTTCTCTAGCAAATGGAACCTATTACCCTTTCTTTATACTCAAACGATAAAATAACGCTTTAGCAAACAATTGGAAAAGGTCGAAAGAGGTTGCCATCAATCGACGTCGGCAATGACAAACGTTATCTGACATCGGACGCAATGAAGCGGCGATTGTGGTCCCTAGAATTCGGAAGGAAAAGATGGAAGAATTAAAAAAATTAATAGTGATGACAAAAGATATTCTTGATAACCAAGGAGAGCTTATTTTGGCTGATATGTATGAATATGACTATCCGCTAAATACATATGGTTTAATCATATCCCATGCCACCCTCCATCATGGGAAAAAGAAAAATGTACTTACCCTTTTAAACAAGATTTATGATGCTCTCGTAAAAAAAGGAAAAATATTTATCTCATTACCGAATGAGGATTGCCAAAAGAATTGGGCAATGATGGCTGAACATGAGACTTTAGAAGATGGAACTTGTATTCCATTAATTGGACCAGAAAAAGGATTGCCGCATTCCTTTTATTCGAAAGAAGAGATCGACAAAATATTTTCGATTTATTCAAGAATAGAATCTGATTTAGATGAACGAGGAAGGTGGATTATTACCGGAGAAAAATAGAAAGTGAATTTAGGGTCTCATTTCGGAGTTGTTGTAATTGAGGGTTTGAAAGTTCCACGACCGACCTAGTCAGTAATGTAAAGAATTGGAGGAAGAAGGAATGAAAACAATCGGTTTAATTGGTGGCATGAGCTGGGAATCTACAGTGGAATATTATCGTATAATCAACGAAGAAATTAATTCAAGAAGGGGAGGGCTCCATTCAGGGAAATGCCTATTATATAGTGTCGATTTCGGGGAAATAGAACCCTTTATGAGAACCAATGAATGGGACAAAATAGGTCAGGCCTTGATCAATGCCGCCAGGGTTTTAGAAGATGGTGGCGCAGATTTTATCCTTTTATGCTCTAATACGATGCATAAGCTTTTCGAGCAAATTAAGGATGGAAGCAAACTTGAATTAATCCATATTGCGGATGCCACTGCAGAAAAAGTATTGCGGGCAAACATACAAAGGGTCGGCTTGCTTGGAACCCGTCAGACCATGGAAGAAGATTTTTATAAATCCAGACTTGAGAAACAAGGGGTTCAAGTTTTAACACCCAAACCAAAGGACCGGGATATAGTCCATCAGATAATATTTAATGAATTATGTCTTGGAGAAATTAGGGAAGAATCGAAAGAAGAATATAAAAGAATTATTGAGGAATTAATATCAATGGGTGCGGAAGGAATAATTCTCGGTTGTACAGAGATTCCTTTGTTAATCAAGCAGGAAGATTCCAAAGTACCAATCTTTGATACAACTTACATCCATGCAATGAAAGCAGTTGAAAAAGCAATTAATATTACTGGTGGTACACATTAAAATTTGTGTTAGAATTAAAGTATCACACTTTTTCAGTCCACGATGAACAGGGCTTCGAATCGAAAAAGTGCAAGAAGGATCAGTAAAGGAAGAGGAAGAATGAAGATTGGTTTAGTTGGGTTACCTGGATCGGGAAAGACTACATTGTTTAGATTATTGACCGGAAGCACAGAGGGGGGCAGTCCCGGTGGAAAGGATGCAACTGTAGGTACGGCCAAAGTACCGGACCCGCGGATCGTCTATCTATCGGAGATGTTTAAGCCCAAGAAGACTACCTTTGCCCAGATCGATCTGACAGATCTACCTGGGCTTAATATGGGTGAAGATCAAAAGAAAGGGTCGAATCCGTTTTTGACCGCGGTGCGTAACGTAGATGCTCTCGTCGCAGTGATTCAGGTTTTTCGTGACGGATTCCCCCACATCCTTGGGGAGATTGATCCTCGGCGCGATTTAGAAAAGATCCACGCCGAATTGCTCTTTGCTGATTGGGAGGTTATTGAGAAACGGATTGAACGCCTGAATGTGAAGAAAAAGAAAGAAGATGAGCTTGAGTTGGAGCTCCTAACCCGGTGCCAGGAAGAGCTGGAGAATGGAGGGCGCTTGAATAACCTTTCTTTTACTACTGAGGAAGAAGAATTGTTAAGGGGCTTTCAGTTTTTAACTTTAAAACCATTGATGGTTGTTTTAAACCTTGATGAGGAATGGTTTAAAACCGGGTTTCCCGGGAAGGAAGAATTCCTGGCTGAACTTGAGGAAAAGGGGTTGCCTGCCCTGGAGGTCTCAGCCCGACTGGAAGAGGAGATTGCTCAATTATCCGCCGAGGATCGGGAAATTTTCATGGAAGATCTGGGTATCACCGAACCGGGGGTAGATCGGTTGGCCCGGATGGTTTACAGGTATCTGGGTCTGATCTCCTTTTTTACCGTGGGTGAGGACGAGGTTAAAGCATGGACCATTAAACAAAATACGCCGGCAAAAAAGGCGGCTGGGAAGATTCATTCCGATATCGAACGGGGCTTTATCCGCGCAGAAGTTGCGGCCTATTCTGATCTGTTTGAACATGGTAGTATGGCGAAACTAAGAGAAAAGGGCCTTTTTCGCTTGGAGGGGAAAGATTATCCGGTACAAGATGGGGATATCATCAATTTTCGCTTTAACGTTTGACAGCACTGGATTAGATACTAAAAGTTACTGTTGCAGTTAGCTGAAAACCCGGATCTAAGAATGGATAGGTCCGGGTTTTTTATAATGTCTTTATTGATGTAAGTTATAAAGGAGTCAATCTTACGGACTTAAACTAATATTTTTAAGCACTAAGGGCGAAAATTCGATTGAAGCAAAAATGCAGGGAAAAACTGTTAAGTTACGAAGTACTCAATAGAAAAATTATACCCATGCGATAGCTTCCACGGGCGAAATTGTATAAACAAGACTTTAGTGTGTTTATTTAATCTTAGAGGAGGTTTCTATGGATAAAAAATCTATGCGTAATATTCTTGGGTTTGTTGTTGTGGTTATTATCAGTGGATGGATAGGCATTCTTGTGGACTCAATCCTCACTGAGCAACCGGAAGGTGATTCTCTTGGTATGGCGATCTGGTTGCTATTGCCGATACTAACTGTATTTGCAATCAATTTATTTTCAAAGGCCAGTTGGAAAGATATTGGTTTCAAGCCGAATTTCAAAGGAAATATTAAGTGGTATTTGGCTTCTATCGTGATTTTCCCTGTTATAACAGTAATTGTTTTAATAATTGGCGCTGCAACAAAGTGGATTGACATGTCAGCATTTAATCTCAAACCTTTTATTCTGATGTTTGGGAGTACTTTGTTAATCAATTTTATTAAAAATATCTTTGGGGAGACTGTTTGGCGTGGCTATCTAACTTCACAACTTATCAAATTAAATCTAAATGACTGGAAGATATATCTTATTGTTGGCTGCGTTTGGGGAGTATGGCATCTTCCATATTACCTCGTCTTTTTATCGGAGACAGATATGCAGGCGGTGCTGCCAGTAAGTCGAGTTATCTTTGCCGCTATTGCAATTTTAACAATGCTATTCTGGTCGGTGATGTTTATTGAACTTTATAGGATAACAAAGTCTATTTGGCCATGTGTATTACTCCATATGGTAGAAGACTCGCTGATAAATCCTTTAGTTATCGCGGGTTATATAACTATCGCAACAGGAAAAGAAATTTTTGTTTCACCAATCATTGGAGTCGTCACTTCAGTTTTATATTTAGCTGTGGGACTTGGAATTAGAACTTATAGAAGAAAAGTAGCCCAAATGACTGACTTCGCGCGGACTGAACCTGGTTTTTTCTTCTTGTTTTAATCATTACTAGCATTATGAATCCAATTACAATACAAAGCACACTGATAAACTGAGCAGGATGTAAATCTGCTCCCTTAATTAAGGTTCCCCGATCATCACCTCTCAAGAATTCGAGGACAAATCTGAAACTACCATAGGAGCATAGATAAACAGCGGTTCTTATGGAAAAAGAAATCAGCTTAACTAATACCAAAAATAAAATAAGTAAAAACAGAGCTTCATAAAGTTGCGTTGGATGCACGGCAACACCCGGGCCATAGCTTAAACTGGCCAAACTGTCTTTGGGAAAAACAACTCCTAAAATAAAATCAGTTGGCCTTCCATAACAGCATCCTCCAAGAAAACAACCAATTCTTCCCCAAAAATGTCCAATGACCAATGAAGGTGTTACCAGATTAAACACTCCTAAAACTGGTAAATCAAAAAAAGTTAATAATAATAGAAAAGTGAATGCCCCAGTGATTAACCCCCCATAAAATGTAAAGCCAGCCTCGAGGATACTATAATAAGCATCGCGATGAAAAAACCAATCAAATAAACGCGCGCCAAGTATAGAAAAAAGCAGCGTAATAATAATAGAGGGAATAATCTTATCCCGGAATCGGTGATTGATATCGTTCTTTTCGAATTCCATTTCGAGATAGATTAGGCCCGTGATTAAAGCGATCCCACACATTAAATTATAGACAGGAATCATAAAATGTGCATTGACAATAATCTGTTTTAACATCTTTCTCCTCAAATCAGTACTAAATAACCGAAACGCCTTAAAGGCGTTTCGGTTACAGACCTTAATTAGCTTTCAACTACTTCAGTTTTTTGAATTAGAGAAAGAATACCTCCCAGTAAAAACAGGATAAAAACCACTAACCCCAAGATATTACCAGTAAATACATTAAGACCATAAATAATTGCGCAAATAATCATAGCAATACCGGCTTTTTTGGGGGTTCTCTTTGCTAGTATTCCCGCTACCAGTCCTACAATCGGTGCAATGAGAAATAGATAAGATAAAACACTATAAAACCCACCACTACCACCGGTTTCGACAACAGCGCCTGCCATAATCCCAGCGCAAAGGCTTGAGCATAACGCACTTGGTATCCCAAGTACACCACCGATTATTCCTAAAATCATCGGTGCCAAGGATGTGCCTCTTGCCTCAGACATGTAATCTCAGAAGGGCATTGCCGATTATGTAATAAATAATCCGGACCGTGTAATTTATTTATCCATAGGTGAATTGGCGGAGGTCTGCGAAACAAGTGAACCGACGATTATGCGTTTCCTAAGGAAGCTGGGGTGCCGGTCCTATCAGCATTTTAAGGTTAGTATCGCGCAAGAAATATCCGCCGGGGAAACCAATGCGATTTATGAGGAAATAAAGAAGGACGACACAATTGAGCAGATTAAACAGAAGATTATCTCCTTAACGGTGACATCAATTCAGGATATCGATCGGCTTGTTGACGGAAAAACGCTGCAACAGGTCGTAACCCTGCTGACAAAAGCCAAACGCATTATCTTTCTGGGGATAGGTGGTTCCGGTATTATTGCTAAAGATGCCTTCCATAAATTTTTACGGTTGGGATTAAACGTTGATTACTCAAGTG
>ERZ773359.6630-NODE-6630-length-10056-cov-3.515548_pt1 | contig 10056 bp, 9 predicted proteins | sample MGYA00374955_ERZ773359 | MGnify/ENA primary metagenome ERZ773359 (study PRJEB29098, sample SAMN04486028) | biogas fermenter metagenome | study: EMG produced TPA metagenomics assembly of the Biogas fermentation microbial communities from Germany - Plant 4 DNA1...
ACCATAAAACCCCTTTGAACTTAAGCGTTCAAAGGGGTTTTTCTACAGTCTGAGGGGCGCTTAATATGCGCCCCGGTTTTTTTGCGTAAAAATTTCTCCAATCCGTATTTATAAAGTTTTCCTACCTTTGCCTTCCCTTACGCCTTAATTTTATGACCGACAGCCCGAAGAAGAGGATTGCGGATGCCGCAAGGTATAACACGCTGACAAAGGGCGGAAGGGTGTTGCCTCCCACCTCGAAGAAAATACCCATGGAATGCCTGTAATTTATCAGCCCCTGCCCTGACATAAGGGTTACCAGTTCGTCGTTTGCCATCAGCTGCCTCAGCAGCGAAACCGAGTGAGATACGGGAAAAACCTTGATTACGGCTTGAATCGCCTGGGGAAAGTTTCCCACAGGCAGGTAAATTCCCCCGATAAAGCCAACAAGCGTCCCTATTATGGTGCTTCCCGTAGCGAAGGCGTTGTTTGAGTTAAAAAACGACACCAGAAAGAACATCATGGCGCTGCTGCTGAAAACCGAGAGAATTATCACGCCCAATATCTGAAGGTACCTGTAAAAGGCGAGCAGCTTGCCGCCGTACGCCAGGATATAGATTTCGGCGATGATAAAGGACAAGAGCGAAAGGATAAAGCTTATCGCTATCGAGCTGATGATGTAGCCCAGCACGATGTCCCTTCTCGCTATGGGAGAAGAGTAAAAGTCCTTTATCCTCTTTCCGTCTTTGTCGGTAACTATGGTGCCGTACGCACCCATCGCCGTGGTGATGGAGGCGGCGCTCACCACCCCGGCCATTATCCAGCTGTCGGAGATGAACCTTGCCTTATCCCCCAAAAAGCCCATTCCCTTTACGATGATGTCGCCCAAAAAGAGCACGTACAGCCCGATTATTATCAGCACTCCGAGCAGCGAGAAAAACACCGCCGCCTTGTCCCTGAAAAACACCAAAGTATTTCTCTTTGCAAACCTTAAGCTGTCCATGTCATTCCCCCCGTTATGGCGATAAAGGCCTCGTCGAGGCTGCCGCATTTTACCTCGAACATTTCCATTTCACCCTTTACCGCCTCGATAAAGGGGAGCGAGGAAAGCGTGTCGGGAAGCTCCACCTTGATAAGGTCGGCAAGCTCCGAGTATTTTGCGCCCATCCCCTCAAGGATTTGCCTTACGCTCGCCTTGTCTTTGGGCTTTATCAAGAGGCAGTCCCTGCTGTATCTGTTCCTCAGCTCGGAAGGAGTGCCCTTTGCCACTATCTCGCCCTTGTCGATTACCGCGACGTAGTCGGCGTCCGCCGCCTCTTCCATGTAATGGGTGGTGAGAAAAACCGTCATGCCCCTCTCGCGCTGCAGCTTCTTGATTGTCTCCCACACCATTGACCTCGTGTGGGGGTCAAGGCCGGTGGTAGGCTCGTCGAGAAAGAGTATCTTCGGGGCGTTGACGAGCGCCCTCGCTATGTCCGCCCTGCGCCTCTGGCCGCCCGAGAGCTTGCCGTACGGCCTGTCAAGGAATTCAATGCAGCCCGAACTTGTCGCAGCAAATTCTACAGCCTCTTTCAGCCTTTTGCCGTCAAGGCCGTAAAAGCTGCCCCGCACCGCCAGGTTTTCCCTTACGGTGAGCAGGTTGTCCAGCACGCCGTCCTGAAATACCACGCCGATGTTTTTCCTAATCCGCTCGTCATCCTTCCCCACCTTAAAGCCCGCAACCGTTACTTCGCCCTCGTCGGGCTTTAAAAGCGTGCAGATTATCTCGATGGTGGTGGATTTGCCGGCGCCGTTAGGCCCTAAAAAAGCAAACAAGGTGCCGGCCGAGACATAAAAATCTATGCCTTTTACGGCCTGCACCTGCTTAAAGCTCTTCTTGAGGCCCGAGACCTCAATTATCTTTTCCATGAGCCGCTCCGATTTTATAAACTACATCTATTCTATACCATAAGCGCTTGTATTGCAAGATAAATTATGATAAATTGAAAAAAGCTTACCTTTGCCTGCCGAGGCCGCCCAGAACCTGCCTCGTGAGCACGCCGTAGAGGGGCCTGTAAGCCAGAAGGGTAAATATAAATCCCCCGATTGCCATCGGCAGCATAAAGGGTATTCCCGAAATCAGCGTGGGCAGAAAGAGCGTAACCTTAAATATGTGGTGAAGCGCAGGCGTCTCTACCCAGAAAAGCAGGGCTGAAACAAGCGCCAAAAATGCGAACGCCAGGCTGTTTTCCCTAAATATCCTGAATGTCACCTCGGACAGCACGCACAGAAGCGGCCAGTGGATAAAATACTGAATGGTCACGATGTAATAGAAGGTATACAGGAAATTGTCCAAAAGGCAAAAGACGAGCACGGCGGGCAGCACCCTCTTGTATCCGAAAGCGCAGGTTGCGATGATAATCAGCGGCGTTATCACCTCCACGTTGGGGATAAAGGAGATCACAAGCTTGCCGCAAACCAGCAGCGCCGCGGTCATCGCCGATATGGCTATGTCTTTTGCAATTCCTTTAATCATTGATAACTCTCTATATTATCAGGAAATTTCCTCTAAATATATCAGATAGGTTTTGCCGTCCAGCACAGGAAGGGAGCTTGCGCCGTAGTTTGCGTAATAAACAGTCTTTCCCGCAACCGTAATGCTTTGCCCTCCGGTTTCGTTGTCCGTATAGAGCGCGAAATAGTAGCCGTCCTGATTGGCGCCGTCTACCTCTTCAATGGTCAAACCGTAGAGAGGATGGATGCTCCCGCCGTATTTTAAGAACTTTTTCTCGGACAGCTCCGCAAGAACTTCGGCAAGGTTTACCTTCTCTGTGGTATAGGTAATCTTTTTCACCTTGTCCGTATACTCCTGCACGCCCTCTGCGACGCTTATATCGCCCTCGTAGGCGGTAAGGTCAACTATTACCGTTATCTCCTTCTTTCCCTCCTGCGTCTTGGGCTTGAACAGCTCGCAGCCGGAAAAGAGCACCACGGCCAGGCACAGCGAAAGCAGCAATGTTACGATGCGTTTCATGATAAGTACTCCTTTTATTAAACTATTTAAATATTGCCGGCAATATTTTGCGCATTTATAAAGGTAACAAGTTTCAATAACAAAGAAAATTTATTTTAAACGGTATCGCAAACCGGGCGTGCAAGGGGGAGGGGGCAAGGGGGGCTTGCGCGAGGTAAAATCCCCCCTTGCGGCATTTTCGGCACTCACAAGTGCCTGTAAATTTTCCCTTAAGCGTGTTTTTTAGCGCTTTCTGAAAAACAAAAAACCCTTTCCGGAAAAGGAAAGGGTAAAAAACGGGCAGAACACGCCGTATTTCAATCCTCCCTCCGAGAATTTACATACACAGATTTACAGGCAGGTCTCCTGACTTACAGGGCCTTCTTTGCCGCGTCGCCGCCTTCCCGGCATAACCAGTGGCATGCGCGCATCGGCCCTTAACAGTAGCGGGGGCTGTGAGGCAATTAGCCTGCTTCCCTTTTAATCCGCTGGGGAACCTGTAAACGCTATTAAATTTTACTTACTACATTTTACATCCCACAGGGCCTTTTGTCAAGCCCAAAATTGCACCTTGAGGCGAGGAAAATTTATCCTTCCGTTATGCTTTTGAAGACCTTTGCGATGCCGCCCGTTATGACGAGGTCGGCACGGCCGTCGTATTGTGTGGGAGATTTGTTTATTATTACCAGCTTTTCCCCGTTGAAGTAGCGCACCAGGCCGGCGGCCGGATAGACCACCAGCGAGGTGCCGCCTATTATGAGAAGCTGTGCCCGGGATATATACTCTATGGCGGCGGCAAGCCTATCGTCGTCAAGGCTTTCCTCGTACAGCACCACGTCGGGCTTTATTACGCCGCCGCAGGTGCAGCGGGGCACGCCTTTAATTGAGAGGTCGGTCTCGTAAAACCTGCCGCACTTTTGGCAGTAATTTCTCCACACCGAGCCGTGAAGTTCCAGCACGTTTTTGCTGCCCGCCGCCTGGTGAAGGCCGTCTACGTTCTGCGTAATTACCGCCCTGAGCTTTCCCTCTTTTTCAAGGCGCGCCAGAAATTCGTGCGCAGCGTTCGGCTTTACGCTCTGGGGAGGAATCAACTTTTGCCTGTAATATTCAAAAAACTCTTCGGTATGGGCGTCGAAGAAAGAGCGCGAGAGCATGTATTCGGGAGGGTAGCGATGGCCCTCTTCGCTGTACAGCCCTCCAGGGCTTCTGAAATCCGGAATCCCGCTCTCGGTAGACACCCCTGCCCCTCCGAAAAACACTATATTATCATAGGTGTCAATGTATTCTTTCAATTCTCTTACCTTTTCATCCATACATTACACCTTCCTTATATTATTTAAAACCTTCTTTCAGTTATTATAAGGAAGCGCTCCCCCCTTGCATCCCCCCTGGCACGCCGGAAGTTCTGATTCACTGTAATTGGAACAATTAGTTCATCTCTCTTATTTTTAATTTTTTATGCAAACTTATCGGTTCATAGCTTTAAATGCGGTACAGCATTTAAACTGAAATCGGCAATATTTTTGCCGCTTATAAAATTATAATACCCTTCCGCCCCGATCATGGCGGCGTTGTCCGTGCAAAGCCAAAGGGGCGGGAAATACAGTTTAATCCCCTCTTTTTTGCAGCGAGTTGAGGCGGTCTCCCTAAGATATGAGTTTGCAGCCACGCCGCCTGCAAGGCAGAGCTTTTCATAGCCAAGCTTTCCGCACGCCTCAATGGCTTTTTCCACGAGGGCGTCTATAGCCGCCTTCTGGAAAGAGGCGCACACGTCGGGGATATCCGCCTTTTTCCCCTTCTGCTCAAGGCCGTGCACGTAATTTATTACCGCTGTCTTTAGGCCGCTGTAGGAAAAATTGTAGCCGCCGGCAAGCGGCGGGGGAAAATTTATGGAAGCCCTTCCCTCCCTTGCCGCCTTGTCAATCAGCGGCCCTCCAGGATAGCCGAGCCCTAAAACCCGCGCCACCTTGTCAAAAGCCTCGCCCGCGGCGTCGTCGACGGTCTGGCCGAGCAGCCTGTGTTCTGTATAAGAAATTACCTCGAGGATGGCGGTATGGCCGCCGCTCGCCACGAGGCAAATAAAAGGAGGCTCAAGCTCCCCGTGCGCTATATAGTTTGCGGCGATATGCCCCTTTATGTGGTTTACTGCAATCAGCGGGATACCCAGAGCGTAAGCGGCTGCCTTGGCGTAGGACACGCCCACGGGCAATGCGCCCGCAAGCCCCGCTCCGTAGGTTGTCGCCACGGCATCTAGTTCCTTAAAGCTCTTGCCTGCCTCCTCAAGCGCCCTTTCCGCCGCGGCGTTTATGCTTAAAGTGTGGTTTCTGCTCGCCACCTCGGGCACCACGCCGCCGAACTTTTTATGGATGTCTGCCTGCGAAGATATAACGGAAGAGAGCACCTGCCGCCCGTTTAAGGTCACGGCGGCCGCTGTCTCGTCGCAGGAGCTCTCTATTGACAAAATGAGGATGTCGCCCATTTCAGCTCTTTTTGAGGTACTCGCTGATAAAGTCGTCGATGTAGCCGTCCATCACGCCGTCAACGTCGCTGGTCTCGTATCCCGTGCGATGGTCTTTTACCATAGTGTAGGGGCAGAACACGTAGCTTCTTATCTGGCTGCCCCATTCGATTTTTTTCATTTCACCTTTCAAGCTCTGCGCCTCTTCCTGCAGCTTGCGCTCTCTGAGCTCGGCGAGCTTGCTGCGCAGCATCCTGAAGCACTGCTCCTTGTTCTGAAGCTGGCTGCGCTCGTTCTGGCACTGCACAACTATTCCCGTGGGAATGTGGGTAATCCTGACCGCCGTCTCGACCTTGTTGACGTTCTGGCCGCCCGCGCCCCCGCTGCGGTAAGTATCGATGCGCAGATCTTCTTCCTTAATCACTATCTCGGTGTCGTCTTCTATTTCCGGCATCACTTCCACTGAGCTGAACGAGGTGTGCCTGCGCTTGTTGGCGTCAAAGGGCGAAATCCTCACCAGGCGGTGCACTCCCTTTTCCGCCTTTAAAAAGCCGTAGGCGTTGGGCCCCTCCACCTTGAAGGTGACGCTCTTTATGCCCGCTTCCTCGCCCGCGAGGAAGTCGAGCTCGGTGACGGCAAAATCGTTTCTCTCGCAGTACATCCTGTACATGCGGTAGAGCATCTCCGCCCAGTCCTGCGCCTCGGTGCCGCCCGCGCCCGCGTGAATGGTGATTATCGCGTTGTTGGAATCGTATTTGCCCTTTAAGAGGGTCTTAACCCAGAGCCTGTCGACCTCTTCGTCAGCCTTTTCTAAGGATTGAGCTATCTCGCCGTCCATGCTGTCGTCCTCAAGCTCCACGGAAAGGTCGACCATAGCCTCTATGTCGTCGAGGGATTTTTGCAGCTTTTCAAATTCCCCGAGGGTGTCCTCAAGGTACTTTACCCTCTTGTTGACCGATTTTGACTTTTCAAGGTCGAGGTAAAAGGCGGGGTCCGCCTGCTGCTCCTTCAGCCCCTCGAGTTCTCTATTAAGCCCGTCCAGGTCAAAGTGAATCACCGCACTCTTTTAAAAGCTTTTTAAGCTCAGATAACCTGGCGTAATACTCGTCTGCCTTAATCAAGCCATCACATCCTTTTATCCGGTATTTTTAATCGGTATGCTAACCTGCCGCCGGCAAGTTTTTACCCGCAGCAGTTTTTATACTTTTTGCCCGAGCCGCAGGGGCATTTCTCGTTTGGCCCTATCTTTTTCTCGGCCCTCACCATGGGCTGCTTCTTTCTGGGCTGGTTGTCGTTTGCGAACGTGGCGACGCCTTCCTTGGCCTCGAGCCTGGGAATGTTTTCCACCTCAAGCTTTAAGAGCATAAGCGCGGTGTCTTCCCTTATGCGCTCGGTCATGAAGTCGAACATCTCGTAGCCTTCTTTCTTGTAGGCGATGACGGGGTCGATGTTGGCGTAAGCCCTCAGGCTGATGCCGCGGCGGAGCTGGTCCATGGCGTCGATATGCTCCGTCCACTTGGCGTCGATGTTCTTTAAGAGTATGACCCTTTCCACCTCGTGGTAGTCAATGCCCTTTTCCCTGTACCTCTCTATCTTTTCCTCGTAGCAGCGGATGGTTTCTTCAAGAAGCTTCTCCTCAAGGAAGTCTATGTCCCAGTCCTCGGCGCGCTGCTCGGTTATAAAGTTAGAGCCCTTTGGCAAGAGCTTGTTCTCAATATTTCTGTTAAAAAGCTTCAAATCCCACTGCGCAAAATTTGAGCTCCTGTCTATGCTCTCGTCTATAACCTGCGCCACTATCATGGGGAAGAACTTTATAATCTGGTCGTGCACGTCCTCGTTGCTGAGTACCTTGTTGCGCTCGGCGTAAATGATGGCGCGCTGGGTATTCATTACGTCGTCGTACTCCAAGACGTGCTTTCTTATGGAGAAGTTCCTTCCCTCGACGCGCTTCTGGGCGTTCTCGATGGACCTTGAGACCATGGCGGCGGAGATACGCTCGTCCTCGCTTATGTTCATCATGTTGAAGATGCCCTGCAGCCTCTCTCCGCCGAAAAGCCGCGCGAGGTCGTCTTCGAGGGAAATATAGAAGACGGAAGAGCCGGGGTCTCCCTGCCTGCCCGAGCGGCCGCGCAGCTGGTTGTCTATTCGCCTGCTCTCGTGCCTCTCGGTGCCGATTACCCTCAGGCCTCCCAGATTAATGACTTCTTCTTTCTCTTTATCGGTCTGCTCCTTAAAGAGGGCATAATATTTGCGGTACTCCTGCCTCGCCTCTTCCTCTTCGGGGATGAGGTCGTCTGCATAAGAGGTGCAGGCGCTTATAAGCTCTTCGCTGTAGCCTAAAGAGCGCAGCTTCTCCTTTGCCATGTATTCGGGGTTGCCGCCAAGCAGTATGTCGGTTCCGCGACCTGCCATGTTGGTGGCGATTGTTACGGCGCCCTTTCTGCCCGCCTGGGCGATAATCATGGCCTCCTGCCTGTGGTTCTTGGCGTTTAAAACGTGGTGGGGAATCCTCTTTCGCCGCAGAAGCTCGCTCAGCTCCTCGGATTTTTCGACGGTTAGCGTGCCCACGAGCACGGGCTGGCCCCTTTTATAGCAGTCCTCGATGTCCTGCACTATCGCCCTGAGCTTTCCCGCCTTGGTCTTGTAAATGGCGTCGTTTTCGTCGAACCTTATCATGGGCTTGTGAGTGGGGATTACCACCACGTCGAGGCTGTATATGGCCTTGAACTCGTCCTCTTCGGTCTTGGCGGTGCCCGTCATACCCGAGAGCTTTTTATAGAGGCGGAAGAAATTCTGGAATGTGATGGTGGCGAGCGTCTTGTTCTCGCTCCGTATAACCACGCCTTCCTTTGCCTCTATCGCCTGATGAAGGCCGTCGCTGTACCTTCTTCCTATCATAAGGCGGCCGGTGAACTCGTCGACGATGATTACCTCGCCGTCGCTTACGATGTAGTCGTTGTCCCTCTTGAAAATATAGTTTGCCTTGAGCGCCTGCTGGATATGGTGGTTCAAATCGGTGTTCTCGATGTCGCCGAGGTTCTCTATGTTGAAGAAGCGCTCGGCTTTTCTGGTGCCTTCCTCCGTGATCCTGACGGAGCGCTCCTTTTCGTCCAAGACGAAGTCGGTGTCCCTCTTTAATGTCTTTACGAAGCGGTCGGCCCTTACGTAGAGGTCGGAGGACTTTTCTCCCCTGCCGGAGATGATAAGGGGAGTCCTCGCCTCGTCAATGAGGATGGAGTCCACCTCGTCCACTATGGCAAAATGCAGGTCTCTTAGCACCCTGTCCTCTTTCCTTATCACCATGTTGTCGCGCAGGTAATCAAAGCCAAGCTCGTTGTTGGTGCAGTAGGTTATGTCACACGCGTATGCCTCTCTCTTTTCATCGCTGCCCATTCCGGGCACGACGCAACCCACCGATAGGCCCATGAACTTGTATATCTTGCCCATCCATTCGGCGTCGCGCTTTGCGAGGTAGTCGTTGACCGTCACGATGTGCACGCCCTTGCCTTCCAGCGCGTTGAGGTATGCGGCAAGCGTGGCCACCAGGGTTTTTCCTTCGCCCGTCTTCATCTCCGCGACGCGCCCCTGATGGAGCACCGCGCCGCCCATGAGCTGCACGAAGAAATGCCTCATTCCCAGCACCCTGTCGGCGGCTTCCCTCACCGCCGCAAACGCGTCGGGCAGCAGGCTGTCCAGGCTTTCGCCCGCTTCCAGCCTCGCCTTGAGCGCGGGCGTTACCGCCTTAAGCTCTGCGTCGGACATTTGCTTGTACTTTTCTGCAAGCTCCTCCACGCGGTTTGCGATTTTGGTGACCTGCCTGAGGTTCCTCTTGTTCTCAGAACCCAATATCAGCGACAACAATCCCATTATCCACGCTCCAGCTTTTGATTTTACTTATATATTTTACTATATTTTGAAGGCAATGTAAAAGATATTTCGCCATAAGCTTCCCGCACGACACAATGCGGCATAAAGCGTCAAAAATTCCCCCTTCCCCAGGCGCCAATTTCAACATATAATGTAGCAGATTTTGAGGAGGTAGGGAAAATGGGCGTAAGGTTATATTCGAGAAAAGTAATGACAAGCAGTGATTTGCGGACGCTGTGGCTGCAGCTTGCCGGCTGGACAAGGCTCTACATAATCAGCGCGGGTGCGGGGCTTGCCGACGCCGAACAGACGGGAAGGCGCCTTCTGAAGGCCTGCGAGGACCTTGCAGCATACGTAAAAGAGTATTATATTTATGCCGACGAGTTTAAAAAGCTGATTAAAGAGCACGCGAGCCTGACGATGGAAATGGAAAAGTGCGTAAGGCAAGGCAACAGCGAAGGCATTGACAAAGCGAGGGAGAAATGGCGGCAGGCGGCGGAAGATATGGCCGAATGGTGCTGCCGCTTCAACCCATACTGGAAGATGAGGGACTGGCAGCCCGCCCTTCTGGAGCTCGTTTCCCTCACCGAGCGCGCCATAAGGCTGTACGCGTCAAAAGATATCAAAGCTTATATGGAATGTTTCGACCTTCTCGACAATCAGGCGGCCGAGCTTGCCGACATCATGTCCGAGGGCATAGTGGCGCACTTTAACATAGTTCATTAAAGTGCAGCTTAAATATAAACGGCGCAAGGGGAAG
>ERZ773359.6631-NODE-6631-length-10053-cov-4.386077_pt1 | contig 10053 bp, 8 predicted proteins | sample MGYA00374955_ERZ773359 | MGnify/ENA primary metagenome ERZ773359 (study PRJEB29098, sample SAMN04486028) | biogas fermenter metagenome | study: EMG produced TPA metagenomics assembly of the Biogas fermentation microbial communities from Germany - Plant 4 DNA1...
ATCCCTTCTCCACCACTTCCTTGGTGATGATGCACCTAATCACATCTTCCTGGGACGGGATCTCGTACATGATCTCCAGCATGATCTCTTCGATTACAGTTCTTAAGCCCCTGGCGCCGGTCTTGCGCTCCATGGCTTTGACGGCTATGGCCTCAATGGCATCTTCTTCGAAGACCAGCTCTACGTCATCCATTTCAAAGAACTTCTGGTACTGCCTCACTAAGGCATTCCGGGGTTCGGTCAGGATCCGCACCAGTGCCTTCTTGTCCAGGGCATCTAGGGCCACGACGATGGGCAACCGGCCGATGAACTCGGGTATCAGCCCATACTTGAGCAGATCCTCAGGCATAACCTGGCGCAAGAGCTCCCCAATCTGCTTTTCCTCCTTGGGCTTGATATCGGCTCCGAAGCCGATAGTTTTCTGCCCCGTCCGGTTCTCAATGATCTTCTCCAAGCCGTCAAAGGCCCCTCCGCAAATGAACAGGATATTGGAGGTATCTATCTGGATGAATTCCTGGTGGGGATGCTTGCGGCCGCCCTGCGGGGGCACACTGGCGATTGTCCCTTCCAGAATCTTGAGCAAAGCCTGCTGTACCCCTTCACCGGAGACATCTCTGGTGATGGAGGGGTTCTCCGATTTGCGGGCAATCTTGTCAACTTCGTCAATATAGATGATTCCCCGCTCTGCCCTCTCCACATCATAGTCGGCAGCCTGGATCAGTTTGAGGAGGATATTCTCCACATCCTCTCCCACATATCCGGCTTCAGTAAGGGAGGTGGCATCGGCGATGGCAAAGGGCACATGCAGAATCCGAGCTAGAGTCTGTGCAAGCAAAGTCTTGCCGCAGCCCGTGGGGCCCAAGAGCAGAATGTTGCTCTTCTGCAGCTCAATGTCATCCACTCTGGAGTTGGCATTGATCCGCTTATAGTGATTGTAGACAGCAACTGCTAGAGATCTTTTGGCCAGCTCCTGACCGATCACGTACTGATCCAGTACTGCCTTGATCTCCTTTGGTTTGGGAATGCTGCCAAATTCAATATCCTGCTCCTCATTGAGCTCTTCCTCAATGATCTCATTGCACAACTCGATACACTCATCGCAGATATACACTCCGGGACCGGCAATGAGCTTCTTTACCTGTTCCTGGACCTTCCCACAGAAAGAACATTTCAGCTGGCCCTTCTCATCGCCAAACTTGAACATCATATCACCTCTTATTTCGATTGAAGCTCCTTGGAACTGTTGAGCACGCCGTCGATTAGACCATATTCAAGGGCTTCTTGTGCCGACATATAGTAGTTGCGATCGGTATCACGCTCAATGCGCTCAAGAGGCTGGCCGGTATGCCTTGTTAGGATCTCGTTCCCGATTCTCTTAAGCCGCAGGATTTCCCGAGCCTCAATCTCAATGTCAGTTGCCTGACCCCTAGTACCTCCCCAGGTCTGGTGAATCATAATCCTGGAATACGGCAGGGCGTAGCGCTTTCCCTTGGTACCAGCTGCTAGCAGCAAAGCAGCCATACTGGCCGCCATCCCAATGCAGATGGTGGACACATCAGGCTTAATATACTGGATAGTGTCGTAAATCGCCAAGCCTGAGTAGACTACACCGCCGGGGCTGTTGATATACAAGGAAATATCTTTCTCCGGGTCCTCTGATTCAAGAAACAACAGCTGGGCTATAATAAGATTGGCCACATAGTCATTTATAGGGCCGCCAATGAAAATAATCCTGTCCTTAAGCAGACGGGAATATATGTCATATGCCCGTTCACCCCTGTTAGTCTGTTCTACAACCATTGGAACGAGAGTACTCATAGCTTCTCACCTTCCCTTTAATCTATGCAGGCGCTGTCTTCAGGCAAGCCAATCCTTCCGCTGTCGCGGTATATGTTCCCCTGAACATACCTTTTTACACCTATGGTATGGCTCTCCCCTGGGGTGAGTGCAGCGAGCATTGTGACATAACCCTTCTCCCAAAACGCAGATGATCCTGCTATAAAATGGCTGGACTGCTTTAATCTGCGCCGACCTCATCGGCGTCAGTCTCCGGCTGATCATCGGCTTCTGGGCTGGGCTCTGGCTCATCGACTATGACCTCACTGATCTTGGCACTGGCCTTCAGCAGATCAATGGCTTGCTGGACGACTAAGCTTTCCCGCAAGTGCTCTCGCTGGGCCTCCAGCCGCTCCCGCCTGGCGTCTGCATCGGGGCCCTCGCCCACCAGCTCGTTAATATGCTGCTCCAACTCATCATCGGCAACAGCGATGGCTTCGGCCTCCACCAATGCTTCCATGACCAGCAACGTCTTGACTTCCTTCTCTGCCTCAGTCCGCAGCCGAGCATCCATCTCCTCTTCTGTGATGCCGAGGAGTTCTAGATACCGTTCCTTATCCAATCCGGAATAATACAGTTCCCGCTCCAGGTGCTGGAGCTTGTGCTCCACCTGCCGCTGAACCATCTTCTCCGGTATGTCGCAGCTGGCTCGTTCCACAACTGCATCGATCAAATCCTGCTCCAGCTGACGCTCTGCTTCCTGTTCCTCAGCATCTTCCAACCGCTTCCGGATATCAGCCCGCAGCTCCAAGAGCGTCTGGAAGTCGCCGACATCTTTAGCGAAATCGTCGTTCAAAGCTGGGTACCGCTTTTCTTTGATTTCGTGGACCTTGACTTCAAACCGGGCTTCTTTGCCGGCCAGATCTTCAGCTCGATAGTCTTCAGGGAATATGACGACAATCTGCCGGACCTCATCCACCTTGGCACCGACCAACTGCTCTTCAAATCCCGGTATAAAGGACCCTCCGCCCACCTCCAGGGTGTATCCCTGGGCAGCTCCGCCGGGGAAAGGCTGGCCGTCTATGTAGCCGGTGAAGTCGATGACCGCGAAATCCCCCTGCTCAATGCCGTCCTTTTCCACACTGACCAACTCTGCGAACCGCTCCCGCATGGTCTCCAAAACCCGTTCCACATCGGCATTGGTCACTCTGGCAACTTGCTTGGTGACCTCGAGGCCTTTGTACTCGCCCAGGGTCACTTCCGGCTTAACGTCAATGGTAGCCTTAAACCTGAGAGGCTTGCCGTCTTCCATATCAAGGATATCCAGCTCCGGTGCATCAATGGGAACAAGGTCATTCTCCTTGAGAGCTTGACTGTACACTTCGGGGATCAAGTCATCGAGAGCTTCTTGGTACAGCACCTCTCGCCCTACCCTCATCTCGATGACGCTCCGGGGGGCCCGCCCTGGCCGAAAACCAGGGATTTTGATCTGCTGCGCCAACCGCCGGGAGGCTCTATCTATGGCGGCTTCAACCTGATCTTGACCGACTTCCACCTCTAGGACCACCTGGTTGTTCGCCAGTCTTTCTACAGTACTCTTCATGTAATCTACCTACTTTCTCTGAACGGCATTTATTGTTCTAAAGCTTATTCTGTCCGGACAACAAGAAAAAGCCTGTTCGATCGGCCACTACTTTAGGTGGTCCCAACAGGCTGCAGTTCAAAGCGTGACATGAGACAAAAAATGGCTTTCCCTTGAGCATTGCCTAAGATTGGTGGTGCGGGCGGAGAGACTCGAACTCTCACAGGTAAAACCCACTAGATCCTAAGTCTAGCGCGTCTGCCAATTCCGCCACGCCCGCAGACTTCCTTGCCCACATAAGCAACACTGAGTATACCACAGGGCATCCTCATCCGTCAAGATTTTTGTCCATGCCGATAGCGTCCCTGAAATGCAACTCTAACTGAAACGGATCTCTCATCTTTTCCCTCTGAACCGATGAGGGTTCTATTGTCCCGGCCGGGCCCCGGCAGAACGGTGTTGGCTTTCATCAATCCCATACAGCATGGAGCCAATCCTGGACTTGATGCCCCAGCATCTCAGCGCTCATAGGGCTTGCCCTCTGCCGCCGGCGGCACTGCCCTTCCTACAATACCTGCCAAAACCAGCATAGTCAAGACATAGGGCAGCATCAGAATAAACTCCCTAGGAATGATGGCAATGCCCAGTGTCTGGGCCAGCATCTGCAGAGCATCGGCATAGCCAAAGAATAGGCAAGCTCCCAGTGCCCCCAAGGGAGTCCACTTGCCGAAGATCATGGCGGCTAGGGCAATATAGCCCCGGCCGGAAGTCATGTTTTCGACAAAGGAACTCAATAGGCCCAGGGATAGGGTAGCTCCGCCCAGGCCCCCCAATACGCCGGAGATCAGGACACAAAGGTAGCGGATCTTAAAGACATTCACCCCCATGGTATCTGCTGCCCGGGGGTGTTCACCTGCAGACCGGATCCTTAGCCCCAGGGGAGTCTTGTAGAGGATTATATGGGCAGCTGCCGCTGCCAGAAAGGCAAGATACACCGGCGGTGTATGTTTACCGAGGATCGGCCCCAGAACCGGCAGGTCCTTAAGTATAGGAATGCTCCAATCGGCCAGCTTAACAACGGAAGGAGACTGCCCAGCGTGCCCGAAAGTCCGCCGCAGCAGGAAGCCGGTTACACCCAAGGCCAGAATATTAATGGCTACACCGGTGACTACCTGGTCTGACCTTAAGGTGATGCTCATCACAGCCAGGACTAGAGAAACCACCGCACCTGCCGCCATGGCTGCCAAAACTCCCAGCCACGGGTTTTGGGTATAGTATGATACCAGCATGCCGGCGAAGGCCCCCACCAGCATGATGCCCTCCAAGGCGATGTTGACAATCCCTGACCGCTCCGAGAATACGCCTCCTAGGGATGCAAAGATCAATGGCGCGGCCATGCGCAAAGCAGAACTGAGAAGTGCAGCACTAAAGAGGTCCAGTATATTCACCTAGCATCCCTCCCGTCAGGATTCGCCTTTGGCTCTCAGCCGTCCCGCCCCTTGGGGCCTGCGCCAATAAATCCACTTGCGAATAATGTAATCGGCTGCGATAAAGATAATCACCGCTGCTTGAACGATCCCGATGACCTCCTGGGGGACTTGGGCAACACTCTGCATATTCTGGGAGCCCCGGGCCAGGATGCCGAAGAGTGAAGCTCCTGCTATGACCCCCAGGGGGTGATTATTGCCTAACAATGCTACAGCAATCCCGTCAAAGCCATAGCCGGTAAATCCAAACAGGTCGTAGAAGCGGTGCTGTACACCCAGTACCTGGACGGCGCCGCCCATACCTGCCAAAGCGCCGCCGATCATCATGGACACCACCAGGTTCCGCTGTACATTGATCCCGGCATACTGGGCAGCTTCGGCATTCAAGCCCACTGCCCGGCATTCATAGCCTAAGGTTGTCCGCCACAGGATATAGTACACCACACCGGCCATGGCCAGGGCGACAAAAAACCCAATGTTCGCCCGGGTTGGCGGGAGAAACCGCCACAACCTGGCTGATTCCAACACCTGCTTGGTCACCGGCAGATAGCTGTGGCCCTTCAACGGCCCAATCACCAGATAATGGGTGAAATAAAGGGCTATGTAGTTCATCATAATGGTGTTAATCACTTCATGGGCCCCCAGCTTCGCCTTTAACAGCCCAGGGACTCCAGCCCACAGGGCTCCCGCCAACGCACCTGCTGCCAAGGCCAAGGGCACATGGATTAAGGCTGGCAGCCCGGTGAACATATAGCCGGCGACAGCAGCTCCCATCTGGCCGATAATAAACTGACCCTCTGCTCCAATATTGAACAGCCCTGTACGGTTGCAGAAAGCCACCGACAGTCCAGTGAAAATCAGCGGCGTAATGCTGACCAGCGCTTCACCGAAACCCCGCCAGCTGCCGAAGGATGCTGCCCATAGAGCCCCGTACGCCAAGAGCGGATCCCGGCCTGCCCACAGGATCACCACTGCCCCCAGCAGGAGAGCCAGCAGTACCGCCGCAATCGAAATCCACACCCGCTCCCAGCGGCGGCTGTAGGTTTCCTGCATTTCCAGTGATGTTATCATGCACCCTCCACCCCCCTTTGCTGCACCTGCCCGCCAGTCATCAATAGCCCCAGCTGCTCCTCTGTCACCACTTTGGGATCTACCTCTGCGATGAGCTGCCCTTCATAGATCACCATGATCCTGTCGCTTAGGCTCAGTAGTTCTTCCAGTTCCAGTGAAATCAGCAAGATGCCTTTCCCAGCGGCCCGCTGTTCCAGCAGCCGGCGGTGGACAAACTCGATGGCTCCTACATCTAAGCCTCTGGTGGGCTGGGCAGCTATCAACAGGTCGGGGTCGGAGTCTATCTCCCGGCCCACCACCAGCTTTTGCTGATTCCCGCCGGAAAGAGACCTGCCCGGTGATTCTATTCCCCCTGACCGCACATCATACAACTCCAACAGCTGCTCACCGTAATCCCTCACCGCAGCTGTGTCATAGATGAAACCCTTAGTGAAGGGCGCCCGGTGATGTTTGCCCAGGACTGCATTTTCCCCCAAAGAAAAATCCAGGATCATGCCTGTGCGCTGGCGGTCTTCTGGAATGTGGCCCAAGCCCAGATCTTTGCGGTCCCTGACACTGAGGCCTGTTATCTCCTGCTGCCGGAGATAGATACTGCCCCGCTTAACCTGGCGGATGCCGATGAGGGCCTCCGCCAGCTCCCGCTGGCCGTTGCCGTCAATCCCAGCGACCCCCACAACCTCGCCGCCCCTTACCTGCAGGTTTACCCCCCGCAGTGCCGGCAGTTTCCGGTCATCATCAGCCCACACATCCTCCATGCGCAAGAGGGTCGACCCTGCCGTCACCGGCTCCTTGTCTACCTTGAGGACTACATCCCGGCCCACCATCATCCTGGCCAACTCCACGGGGCTGGTACCGGAGGCAGCAGTGGTGCCCACTACCTTCCCGGAACGGATCACGGTAATCCGGTGGCTCATGGACATCACTTCTTGGAGCTTATGGGTGATAAAGATGATGGCCTTGCCTTGCTGGGCCAGATTATCAGTGATCTCCTTCAGTTCCACGACTTCTTGGGGCGTGAGTACAGCGGTGGGCTCATCGAGGATCAAAACCTCAGCTCCCCGGTAGAGGGCTTTCAAGATCTCGACTCGCTGCTGCATGCCCACCGAGATATCTTGTATCTTAGCCCTGGGATCTACTTTGAAGCCGTATCGGTCTGACAGGGCTTCAACGTCAGCCACTGCCTTTTCCATATCTAGGAAGAAACGGCGCTTCCTAGGTTCACTGCCCAAAACGATGTTTTCCGCCACTGTAAAGGGAGGCACCAGCATGAAATGCTGATGGACCATACCAATGCCGTGGGAAAGTGCATCTGTGGGACTCTTGATGACCACAGGCTTGCCCCGCACAAAGATCTGACCGCCGTCAGGGGGATAAAGGCCGTAGAGGATGTTCATCAAGGTGGTCTTTCCCGCTCCATTCTCACCTAGAAGCGCGTGCACCTCACCGGGATAGAAGCTGATGCTGATCCGGTCATTGGCTATTACACCGGGAAAGGCCTTGGTTATATCTTTGAGTTCTACTACAGGTGCCGTCTTTTCACTCAAATTCTTCACCCCTGCCCAACCATCCCCGGCCCATTAAAGGGGCCTGCTGCCTAATGTCGGAAGGCCCGATGCTTACAGGCAAAAGCATCGGGCCGTACCCTCGCGGCATTCTTCCCTAGACGGGAAACAACGGCCGCTGACTTTACAGTTCTGCCCTGGTACCTGGCACAACGATCTCGCCAGCGACAATGGCCCGCTTGGCTTCCTCCACCTGGCCGACAATCTCCTGGGGAATCTCGATACCCCGGGAGTAGGCCAGATCCACGCCGCCTTCAGCCAAGCCCAGTTCCCTATGGGCAGCTACAAACTCATTATTGATTAGATCCCGCACACCAGTAAATACAGCATTATCTACTCGTTTAAGCATACTGGCCACTACGTGCTCTGGATCTAGGACAGTCTGGTCAGAGTCAACACCAATGGCATACTTGCCAGTCTCCCTGGCAGCTTCGATGAGGCCAAGCCCAGTTGCACCCGCTGCATGGTAAATGATGTCAGCTCCCTGATTGTACTGAGTCAAGGCCAGCTCTTTACCCTTCCCCGGGTCATTGAAGTTGCCGGCATAGCCAATGAGCACTTCCGCGTTGGGATTAGCGGCTTTGACCCCTGCCCTGAACCCGGCTTCAAACCTCTCAATGACAGGTGAATCCATGCCGCCAATGAACCCGATCTTGCCGGTTTCGCTCCACAAGGCGGCAAACACGCCGGCTAGATACGAGGCTTCATTATCTTTGAAGGTAAAGGAAGCAACATTAGGATGCTCCACAACAGCATCGATCAAACCGAACTTGATGTCAGGATACAGTGGTGCGATATTATCAACGGCGTCGGTCATCAAGAAGCCTACTGCCCAAATTAAGTCAGCACCGGACTCCGCCAGGTTAGCTAGATTAGGTTCGTAGTCGGTCATCATCGTCGACTCTACTACACCAATTGCAGCACCTAGTTCTTCCTCAGCCCTCTTCAGCCCCCGCCAAGCGGCATCATTAAATGATTGATCCCCTAACCCGCCGACATCAGTCACCATCACTGACCTAATGGGAGCTGCATTCGCCGCTGCACCGACGGTGAACGCCAATGCCAACACTAACGATAAAACCAGAAGTCTTTTCATCAGCCTCTCTCCCCTTCTCATCTGTTGTTTGACCCTTCAAGGCGCGATTAGACTTTCGAGACAAACATTCTAAATCCTTCCAGCCCTCAGCTAACCTTTCATCTTTGCCGGCGGGCCTTTGTCCTGTGCTCATCTGCCTATACGGGCACCCCTTCGAGGCAATATGGCTCCACAGCGCGCCAAAGTCCTGATCGATCAGTGCTTCCGATCAGGACTCGGGTATCAGGGGGCTTTTAGTATTTTTCACGTCCCGGAATCTTGCCGACATCAGCTCCCAGCTCAGCTGCTATCTCCTCCAGTACTCTCGCTCTATGCATTTTAAAATCGAACCCGCCAATCCATCCCATCATGTTGGGGAGCTGCACCCCATCTTCAACATCCAGGGGCGCATATCCATACTCCTCAGCCAAGCGCTTGAGCTCTTTTTCCTTATGTGACATTGACTGCCTCCCTCCATGTAGACGAAGTCAACCTGTTTAAGGTTAACCTCCCCAAGAGGCAGGCATTCTATCCTGTCCTGCTTCTTCCCCAACGGGCTGCCATCCGCGGCAGTCCGTAATCCAGCATACTACCATCGCCCAGCATGTTAGCAGCCCATCGCCGCAACCCCCGCCAATCCCTCTACAGGCAGTGGACATCGCCGGCTCTCAGCGTCAGCCTCTCTCCAGCCTCCGTGATGACGATCAACGCCCCATCGGGGGCGATGGACACAGCCCGCCCAGAACGCCTCTGCCCATACCAGAGAAACTCAATCTCCCTGCCCAGAGTGGAGCATAGGTCAACATACTCAGCTAGGATGGACTGGGCTTCCCCCGTACAGAAACGGGCATAATAGCTGTCTAGGGCAATCAGGATCTCCTCCAGCAGCCGGCGGCGGGGGACAGGTTTTCCAGCCGCCAGCATCAAAGAGGCAGCAGTATCTGCAATGGAATCAGGCATGTCCTCCCGGGAGAGGTTGACATTGATGCCAATCCCGATGATCGCATAGCGCAGGCGATCCATCTCCCCGCCGGCTTCCAGCAGGATGCCCCCGGCCTTGCCGCCGGCGATCAGCAGATCATTGGGCCATTTCAGCTCTATGGATAAGCCGGAAACCTTCTTAACAGCCCTGCACACAGCCACCGCCGACAGCGGCGTCAAGAGGGGTGCTTGACTTAGGGAAATCCCGCCGGGAAACAATACTACTGAGAAGGACAGATTCTTGCCGGCCACCGAGTACCATGGGCGCCCCATGCGGCCCCGGCCCGCTGTCTGGTTTTCCGCCGCTAAAACCAATCCATCTGAACAACCGCTCCGGATCCTGCGTTTCGCCTCAGAGTTGGTTGAATCGATCTCCGGCAGATAGACATACTCCCGCCCGATTACGTCTGTCTCCAGATTTATCGCCCCGGGAAGCAGGAGATCCTCGGAATTGACCAATTGATATCCCTTCCCCGGCACCGCATCAATAATGCCGCCACCACTGCGAATGCCTTCGAT
>ERZ773359.6632-NODE-6632-length-10052-cov-5.694608_pt1 | contig 10052 bp, 9 predicted proteins | sample MGYA00374955_ERZ773359 | MGnify/ENA primary metagenome ERZ773359 (study PRJEB29098, sample SAMN04486028) | biogas fermenter metagenome | study: EMG produced TPA metagenomics assembly of the Biogas fermentation microbial communities from Germany - Plant 4 DNA1...
TTCCCACGGTCATTGACAACCAGAGGTGCGATGCCTTCATGGAGGTGATCGCAGAAACGGAGATCAACGTCCTCGACTGGCAGTATGCTTACTGGAACCGGGACGACGGCTTTGAAGTGATGCAGGACTTCCTGGCCCGCTTCCCCAAAATTGATGCGGTGTGGGCGCAAGATGATGACATCGCCCTGGGCGTAATCGAGGCGGTCAAGCAGGCGGGCAGGGAAGAGGAGCTGTTCATCGTGGGCGGCGCCGGCATGAAGGAGATGATCAAGCGGGTCATGGATGGAGACCGCCTGATTCCTGTGGATGTACTCTATCCGCCCAACATGATCGCCACGGCCATGGAAGTAACCGCGCTGCGCTATGTATCCAACGCGGCGATTCTGGGCCACTACATCCTCGATGCGACTCTGGTCACTCCCGAGAATGCACATCTCTACTACTTCCCAGACTCGCCCTTCTAAGGCTCTAGGACAACAAGACCCGGCGGTCGAAGACCTCCGGGTCTTTTTCTTCCGGCCTGCTGCCGGTTTTGTCCTTACAGGCAGCTCAAAAAGAAGCTGTTGATCCGCTCCATCAGCTCCATGTTTAGTTCGTTGGCCCTTTCTCGATCTACCTGGCTGAAGAACTGGCGCTTCACCTCAATGGGAAGCTCGCCGCCGTACTGTTCAGCCAGGGCGCGCAGCTCTCGGTTCAGCCCGCTCACATAGGCGATGCATTCATGGGACCAGAAGATGTTGTTGTGCCCGTTGCGGCCCTCTTCATCTAGGGCCAAGAACTGAACCAGGGGATTGGTGATCTTTGCGCGCTTGCTGATAATGCCGCTGCCGCTGAAACTCACCACGTTATCGCCAGTGCCGTGGATGATCAGCACCGGCACCTGGGCCTGCTGCAGGGCAGGCACCGCATTAAGGGCAGCTGTCTTGCCGTAGACCAGCCACTGGTACAGCCACAAGAACGGGCGCTGGGTGGCCATAACGGCTGCTCCCATCATCTGAACTCCCTGCTCCACCATGATCTCCATCGCGGAACTGGGCCCGGCAATGGACACAACGCCAGAGACAGCATGATCAAAATGCAGGATGTTGGCCACGGCATAACCGCCCCAGCTGTGGCCAAAGAGCAGGATGGGGAGCTGCGCTAAATCCGAGCGGCTTTCCACATAGTTTAAGGCCGCATCCAGGTCTACCAGCGCCTGCGGGAAGCCGCCTACTCCCTTGCCTTCGCTGTCATAGGAACCCGTGGCATCATAGGCAAACACGCTCCAGCCTTGATCGAGGAAGTATCTGATGTGGGGGATATAGCTGTCGGCGCCGCCGCCCAGCCCGTGGGCCACCACGATCAACCCGGGGCTGTTCTGGGTTCGGTACAAATAACCCTGCAAGCGGTTCTGCCTGGAATAGAAGCTCACCAGCTCCAGGGGATAGCTTCCGGCCAGATCAAGGTGGTGCAGCTCCGCGGTGGTGCCCGGCTCGGGGCGCTCGAAGCGCCCGAACTGCTCATCGTGGACCAGCTTCATCCCGGCCATGGACAGAGCAGCAAAGATTATGGTTAGGGCCAGCACGGTGAACAGAGCTATCTTGACAAGCTTCTTCTTTTTACGCACACACTTCAGCTCCCGTTTTAGATTCATTCCTGCAGGCAGTTCACTGCCCTGCCTTAGTCAAACTCAACCCAGACTGCCCCTTGCTGGGAGCTTTCCACGCAGCGGTGGATGAACTTCACTCCGCGCAGGCCGTCCCGCACGCCGGGGAAGTCCAGGTCCGCTGCGGTGAGTTCCAGCCCCTGTTTCTGTTTGCACAGGGCGTTGTTGAACTTACGGTAGAAGTTGGCAAACATCTCGTAGTAACCCTCCGAGTGGCCTGCCGCCAGGCGGGTCATCTGCGCGACTTCGGGGTACAGGTATGTATGGCCCCTGGCCAAGATCTGGGGAGGTCGGCCCAGTTTGCGCACGATGAGGTAGTTGGGAATCTCCTGGCACCACTCAATTGTGCCTTTGGTGCCAAAAATGCGCACCTGGAGAGGATTATCGTAGCCTATGGCTACCTGCGAGCACCAGTAGTTGCCCACTGCCCCGTTCTTGTATTTGAGCAGAATGTGGGCGTTGGTATCCAGGGCGCGCTGGGGCCCGCCGAAACGGTCCAGTTGGGCGCAGAGCTCTGCGATCTCCAAGCCGGTGATATAGGAGACGGTGTGTTCAATGTGGGTGCCGATATCGCCCACGCAGTTGGAGATGCCGGCATGTTCAGGAACCATGCGCCAGGGTATTATTCTGCCCTGTTCCAGTTCTACTGGCTCAGCCAGCGAGCCCATGGGGTATTCAGCCATCACCACCTGGATTTCCCCGAGCTCGCCGTTTTGCACCATGAGCTGGGCCTGCTTCACGGCAGGGCATTGGGAAAAGGCGTAGGTCACTCCAAAAAGCAGGCCCTTTTCCTCGGCGAGCTGCACCAGCTCTTGGGCCTCTTCCACGGTGATGGTGAGCGGTTTGTCGCACACCACGTGGATGCCGTGCTGGAGGAAGGCTTTGGCCGCGGAGTAGTGGTTGGAGTTGGGTGTGCAGATGATCACGTAGTCAATGCCATCTTCCCGGGCCGCTTCTTTTTCGGCCATTTCACAGTGATCGCGGTAGAGGCGTTCCTTGTCCAGCCCCAACTGCTCACCTGTGGCCAAGGTCCGCTCGTAGCTGCTGGAAAAGCAGCCCGCCACCAGCCTGGCCTGTTCATCAAAGCTTGCTCCCTTGCGGTGGACATGGCCGATAAACGAGCCTACCGCTCCGCCCACCATGCCGAAACGCAGTACGTTAACCATGGTTCAGCCCCCTCTTGCCTTGATCTGCTCTCCATATTATGCATATAGCTGGCAGATCCCTGCACCAAAGGAAGGAAGGCGGTCAGCGGACACAACCTACCTGGGAAGGTGGTTTTTTTGAGAGGAATCGGCCGTCATGAAAGAGAATTCAAGAACGACTATGCAATATTTGAAAGGGAGTTGCTGTCTTGCAAACGTTAGCCATCGTACTCTTCGCTATCACCTACATCCTGCTGCTCCTGCTGCCTCGTTACCGGGCGCATATAGCGCTGATTTCTGCTGGAACATTCCTGATCGTGGGCATTGTCCCCTGGCATATGGTGTTTGGCTTTGTGGACTGGAACGTGATTTTGATGATTGCGGGGACGATGGGCATTGTCTCGCTGTTCATTGAGTCACGCATGCCCGCTCTGCTGGCCGACTTGATTCTCGAGAAAACGCCCACCGTTCGCTGGGCCATCGTGGCTTTGTCTTTGTTTGCCGGCATTATCTCCGCCTTCGTAGATAATGTGGCCACCGTCCTTATCGTGGCGCCTGTGGCCATGAGCATCGCCAAAAAGCAGGGCATTTCCCCCGTAACCAGCGTTATTGCCGTGGCCATCGCCTCCAATCTGCAGGGTGCGGCCACTCTGGTGGGCGATGCCACTTCTATCCTTTTGGGCGGACACGCTAATCTCGATTTCCTAGACTTTTTCTGGCTGCAGGGCCACCCTGGCATGTTTTGGATCGTGCAGGCTGGGGCTGTAGCAGCCACAGTCATCCTTTATGTGGTGCTGCGCTCCACCAAAGGTGAGATCCAGCCGCAGCAGCGCACCACAGTGGAAGACAAATTCCCGGGTTACCTTTTGATTCTCATGATCGTACTTCTGATCTTGGCGTCCTTTATTCCTGAAAAACTCGCGATCACTAACGGCCTGATCTGCGTCGGGCTGTTCGTCGTTGGTCTGCTCAGAGATCTCGCCAGAGGAAAGGGTCTCAAGCACACTTGGCAGACCATCCAGGACATCGATCTGTTCACCTTGCTGTTGCTCATGGGCCTGTTCGTGGTCGTGGGGGGGCTGACCCAGGCGGGAGTGATTGAACGCTTCGCTGCTTTTATCGCCCGGGCGGGACAGGGTAATGTGTTCGCGATCTACACGTTGATTGTCTGGATGTCAGTGTTGATTTCCGCTTTTGTGGACAACATTCCCTATGTTGCCACTATGCTGCCGGTGGTGGGAGGAGTAGCGTCCATTCTAAGCGTGGAGCCCAATCTGCTCTATTTCGGCCTGCTGTGCGGTGCCACTTTGGGCGGCAACCTTACGCCCATCGGCGCATCGGCGAATATTACTGGCATCGGGTTGCTCCGCAAAGAGGGGTACGAAGTAAGCGCGGGCCAGTTCATGCGCCTGGGTGTTCCCTTCACTCTGGCCGCGGTTACAACAGGCTACATCCTGATCTGGCTGCTCTGGGCTTAGGAAGAGGGATAACAATTCACTAACCGGCTTTGTTATCCACATTATGCACAGGTTACCCACAAGAAGGTGACCAAAACAGATGTTTCTACCCTGCATCTTGTGGTTGTACTTGTTACGAATGTATAGCAATAGCGTGTTGCCTGTGAATTCCTGGTATGGTATAGTAATCATTAGCAATTTCAACAGGAGGGGATGTTGAGTATGCGAATCATGACCGAAAAGAATCTGAGAGATGCGTTTGCTGGAGAGAGTATGGCTCATATGAAGTACCAAATCTACAGCGCTGTGGCGGAGAAAGAAGGCTATCCCAACGTAGCAAAGCTCTTTAAAGCCATCGCCTATGCGGAGCTGGTCCATGCCCGCAACCACCTGAAGGAGCTGGGAGGAATCAAGGATTCCGTGGCTAACCTCCAGGATGCCATCGACGGAGAAACCTTCGAAGTTGAAGAAATGTATCCTGCCTACAAAGTAGTGGCCGAGCTGCAGCAGGAGAAAGGCGCCGTGCGCTCTACCCACTACGCCCTGGAAGCTGAGAAGATCCACGCAGATATGTACACCGATGCCAAGAAGACGGTGATGGAGAAGAAGATCGACATCGAAGTCGGTACCATTTACGTCTGCGAAGTCTGCGGCTGGACCCATGAAGGCGATGAACCGGAGAAATGCCCCATCTGCAGCGCACCTAAGAGCCAGATTCGGGCTTTCTAGACAGGGAGGCTGAGCGTGCAGAACCTAAACATCAAGATTGGAGGACAAGCGGGGCAAGGTTTAGTGTCCATTGGGACCATCCTGCTGCGGGCGGCCACTCAGGAAGGGTGGTACCTATTCGCCCATCAGGATTATGAATCCCGCATACGGGGAGGCCACAACTTCTTCCAGATCCGCCTGGCGGATCGGCCCGTGGCCTCCTGGGAGAACGACATTGATGTTCTTGTTGCCCTCGATGAAGCCACCATCACTCGGGAGCTGGAGGAAGTCAAACCGGGCGGTGTGGTCATCTACGATCCAGATGTTTTAGGTCCAGATGCACAAAAATTAGCAGAACAATCCAACTCGATCGGTTTGCCCTTTGCCCGCATGGCCGAGGAGCTCGGCCAGCCCAAGATCATGGGCAATGCCGTGGCCGCGGGGGCCGTGTGGGCCCTGCTCAGCGAGGATCTCACTGAGCTCCATGAGACGCTGGCCTTGATGTTCAGCGACAAAGGCCCAGCCATCGTGCAGGGCAATCAGCAGGTGGCCTCGGCTGGGTTTGCGCGGGTACGGGAGCTGCTGGGTGAGAGGCCCAGGCCCGGTAAGCCTGCTAACCCCGGGCCCCGTTTGGTGCTGCGGGGCAACGACGCCCTGCCTCTGGGCGCCTTGGCCGCGGGCGTGAAGTTCATGAGTGCCTATCCCATGACGCCCTCCACCGGAGTGACGGAGTTCATCTCCGAACACGGCCGCAGAGCTAAGCTCATCATGGAACAGGCGGAAGATGAAATCGCCGCGATCAATATGGCCATCGGCGCCAGCTACACCGGGGTGCGGGCCATGACCGCCACCTCAGGCGGGGGCTTCGCTTTGATGACTGAGGCCTTAAGCCTGGCTGGTTCGGCAGAAATCCCCATCGTGGTGGTCAACGCCATGCGGCCGGGACCAAGCACGGGGCTGCCCACCCGGACCGAACAGGGCGACTTAAGGTATGCTGTGGCCATGTCCTTTGGTGATTTCCCCCGGGCCGTTTTGGCACCTGGTGATGTGGAAGAAGCCTTCTACCTCATGGCCCACGCCTTTAACTTGGCCGAAGAATATCAGATGCCGGTGGTAGTGCTGAGCGATCAGCACCTCGCCGATTCCTACACCACTGTGCCGCCCTTTGATCTGAGCAGAGTTGAGATCAAGCGGGGTAAGGTAGTCTCTGGCGAGGAAGCCGGCCCAGACTACCTGCGTTACCGCTTTACGGCTGATGGCATTTCGCCGCGCCTCTACCCAGGCTTCGGCCAGGGCTTGGTGGTTGCGGCCGGCGATGAGCACGACGAACACGGACACCTCATCGAAGATGCCGAGACCAGGCAGAAGATGATGGAAAAACGCATGGCCAAGCAGAAACTGGTGGAGGAAAACGCTTTAGAGCCTGTGCTCTGCGGTGCTGAAGATGCCGAGCTCATGCTCATCGGGTTTGGTTCCACCAAAGGGGCGATCGCGGAAGCAGTGGAGATGCTGAACAGCCGGGGCATCAGAGCGCAGGGAGTGCACCTGCCGCAGGTCTTCCCGCTGCCTCAGGGCCTGGAAGTGCTGCTCCAGAAGCCTGCACGCAAGTTTATCGTGGAAGGAAACTACACCGGGCAGTTAGAGGAGCTTATTGCCTCTCGCTTCGCCTGGAAACCAGATGGCAGTATCCGGCGCTACGATGGCCGGCCCATGAACGCCAAGTACATTGTGGACAGGCTTCCGGGAGGTGTGTGCCATGGCTAACTCAGGATTTGTAGTGTGCAAGGAAACTGCTTGGTGCCCAGGTTGCGGCAACTTCGGGATTGTCCGAGCCCTGGCTAAGGCCCTTGATGGCTTGGGATTGCAGCCCAACGAAGTGCTCTACGTTTCTGGTATCGGGCAGGCAGGTAAGCTGCCCCATTACATCAGCGGGAATGTATTGAACACCCTGCATGAACGCACCCTGCCCACGGCCACCGGGGCCAAGCTGGCCAACGGAGATCTGACGGTGATCGCGGTAGGCGGAGATGGAGATGGCTATGCGGAAGGCGGAAACCATTTCCTCCACGCCATCAGAAGGAACGTGAACATCACCTACATCGTCCACGACAACCAAGTGTTCGGCCTCACCAAAGGCCAGGCTTCGCCCAGAAGCGATCGGGGGATGGTCACCGGGACCACACCCCTGGGGGTATACAATGAACCGTTCAACCCCCTGGCCACTGCCATCACACTGAACGCCAGTTTCGTGGCCAGAAGCTATGCAGGTGATCAGGAACACCTGGCGCGCACCATTCAGGCGGCCATTCAGCACGAGGGCTTTGCTTTGATCGATGTGCTGCAGCCCTGCGTGACCTTTAACAAGATCAACACCTACCAGTACTTCCGGGAGAGGGTCTACGACCTGGACCAGGAGGAGGGCTACGATCGCACCGATCGCCAGGCTGCCTGGGCCAGAAGCTGGGAATGGGGTGACAGAATCCCCATCGGTATCTTCTACCAAATCCAGCGGCCCACCTTGGACCAGCACTATGCAGATATTCTGATCAAGCCTTTGGTCAGGCAGGAACTGGACAAAAGCGTTGTGGAGGAAATCCTTGACGAGTTTAGGATAGGTTAAATGAGCAAGCGGGGGATGGGACTATCCCCCGCTTGTTCATTGGTACAGGATTTCTAGGGGACTTGTAGAATGATAGCAGCAATATGATGGAGAAAAGGAATGAGCTCAGTGGCAGTGAATCACATTCAGAGTTTCACTAAAGGAACAGTTCTTTTTGCGGAAGGCACTCCCGCTGATGCCGTCTACTTCATTGCCGCGGGGAAAGCTTTGGTCATCCGCGGGGAGCAGCAGATCTCTTTGGGGCCCGGAGCCTTTCTGGGCGCGGTGGCTTTCTTCCAGGAAAGCCGCTATACCTATACGGCGGTGTGCTCCACGGAACTCAAGGCACTCACCATTACCAAGGAAAACAGCCGAGAAGTGGTGAGCAGGCAGCCCGCGGTTGCCTTGGCCCTCCTGCGGGAACTGGCCATGCAAGTGCCAGAGACAGGCGAACCCGTATTTATTCAAGGCCGCCAGGAGACAGCAGCCGCTGCCGAAGCGAGAACCACGGATGCGCTGCTGCCCGAAGGGCATCCCGTCTTTCCCGGTACAGTGCCGGTGGAATACGGTGATCTGGTCTTCCCGGTGGAAGTGGAGTGCCCAGCCTGTCAAACCAAATTTACCGGTATGCGCATCAGGACTTCCCGTCTGCAGCTGGCAGAGCAGCGTCCTGATTTCCGCAATGTATACCGCAACTTCGAACCCAATTATTACTACATCTGGGTGTGTCCCAAATGCCTCTTTGCTTACCCGAAGCGGCAGTACAACCGGGTTTCTGATCTGGCGGTACGGCGCTGGCAGTCGGCCACCGCAGCCAGACCTCCCCAGGCCACGTTTGAGTTTTCTGTGCCCAGGACTATCCACGAGGCCATCGTGTCCTATTTTTTGGCCATGAAAACCTACGAGGTGATCGGGGCGGCACCGGATCTGTGGGCCAATCTTTGGCTGCGAATGCTGTGGATCTATGAAGATCTGGAGGAAGAGGAGCTGGCCCGGAAGGCAGCGGAAAAGGCGCGCCTGTACTTCGCGGAGTCCCTAGCCACCACCGCGCGCAGTGCTGGGGGCGATCAGCGGCTGTACATGATCTTGGGCGAACTGGATCTGCGGCTGGGCAATCGCGGCGAAGCCTATCGCAACTTCCATGCCGCGGCAACCATGACCGCAGGTGATCCTAGGCTCAAGAAGGTGGCCTCTGATCGAATCCTGGACCTGCGCTCGGGGCAGTGAATGGGCTTGAAAGCTGGCGATACTCAGCAGTACATCAGGTTTCTGTCTGAACGAAGGAGGACCGGGAAGTGAAGAAGTTGGCTGTGGTAGTAGTGATGGCGCTGCTGCTCACAGGATGTCTGGGCAGCGGAAGGTCTAACCGAGAGGTTGCAGGCAATCTGCAGGTCAGCTTCGTAGCCAAACGGCCTGGCGTCTCAAATCTAGCTCTCCTGTCCGAACCTGGAAATTGGGTATTTTCTTACTGGAGCGGGTTGTGGTGCTGAAGTGGACCAATCCTCCGCTGGAGACCTTCGAGCAGGTGCGGATTGTGCGCAAGGAGGGGGAAGCATCGCAGAGTCTCGAGGATGGGGAAGAGGTCTATACAGGGAGATTTCCCATCTTCCAAGACCACGCTGTGGAAGAGGGACGGGAGTACCACTACTTGGTGGTTGTGGAAGACTGCTACGGAACCATGAGCCAAGGCAGAAGGATCAGCATCAAAACAGACCCTCCGCAGGTGGATGAAATCAGGCTGGAAGTACGTGAGGGCGGCGGGATCAAATGGCTGGAGGATATCCTCACCATGACGGTAGGTGACAAACTCTGGTTCTCCGCCGTAGGCTGGAAGAATGGCACCTCGGTGAACATAGCGCCGAAGTGGGAGATCGAGCAGGAGGATGAGGTGATCTCTTTGCGGCACGAGCAGGGGGATCAAAATGAAATTAGGGCGTTGCTGCCGGGCCGTGCAGTAATTACTGGTTACCTGCCCGAGTCCTTCGGTTCCAAGCCGGTGGCCTTAACGGTTATTGTCGAAGAATAGACCGCAAAAGCCGGGGCTTTCCCGCACGCAGATCGAGCCCCGGCGCGAAGTTGTTGTCTATTCCCCGCGGGTGTGGTATAATACCTAAGAGCTGGCCCCGTAGCTCAGGGGATAGAGCAGCGGTTTCCTAAACCGTGTGTCGCAGGTTCGATTCCTGCCGGGGCCGCCATACTGGAAGAGTAATTCAGAGCCATCTTAAGGTAGCCAGGAGACGATTAGGGGTTGTACGCCTACTGTCCGAGGCACCACAGGGAGGCTCTTTTTTTATGTGCAAATAAAGGGCTGAGGCGGCAAGAGACAGTGCACGCTGCGTCTACTGAAAAATTTTACCAGTCCCCACTCTTTTCTAGCCTTGTTCTCTGACTTATCATATAAATAGTTAGATAGTTGAGATCGGACGTTCGAACGAATAGGCACAGCAATCAAGGAGGACGGAGAATGAACGTGAGAGAGATGTTGGCAAGTCTCGGAG
>ERZ773359.6634-NODE-6634-length-10050-cov-53.639620_pt1 | contig 10050 bp, 9 predicted proteins | sample MGYA00374955_ERZ773359 | MGnify/ENA primary metagenome ERZ773359 (study PRJEB29098, sample SAMN04486028) | biogas fermenter metagenome | study: EMG produced TPA metagenomics assembly of the Biogas fermentation microbial communities from Germany - Plant 4 DNA1...
GATAAGCAGTGAATTCATTCACTGATTTATTCAATATTAATTGTACAAGGAGGTATGTTATGGATAATCAAAATAAAGTTGCAATTATATTTACTGGGGGAACTATTTCTATGAAAATTGATCCTAGGATACATGCAGCAATTCCAGCCCTTACTTCAGAAGAAATTATGGCAATGGTTACAAATATAGAAAAATTTGCAGATATAGAAATTATCAATTTTTCCAATCTTCCCAGTCCCCATATTACTCTAGATATGATGGTGGAGTTATCAAGTCTTGTAAAAAAAACTATTGAGAGGGATGATATTACAGGAGTAGTAATTACCCATGGTACAGACACTCTTGAAGAAACAGCGTACCTTTTAGATTTAACTATAAACTCAGAAAAGCCCATCATTGTAGTAGGCGCCATGAGAAATAGCTCTGAATTAGGCTATGATGGTTCAAGTAATTTATCAGCAGCTATCTGCACTGCTATATCACCTAAGGCAAGAAACAAGGGAGTTTTAGTTGTCATGAACAATGAGGTAAATGCTGCCAGTGAAGTGACAAAAACTAATACTCTTTCATTAGATACATTTAAATCCCCTGAATTTGGCCCTTTAGGCATTGTTGATAATGATGAAGTAATATTCTATAGGGATATATTAATAAGACAGCATATTGATACAGATAAAATTGAGAAAAAGGTGGGCCTTATAAAATGCGGGGTTGGCATGGGTTCAGATATTGTTGACTTTTACATAGATAATGGATATAAAGGAATTGTAATAGAAGCCTTGGGAAGAGGAAATGTACCTCCTGAAATGGTAGATGGAATTAAAAGAGCAATTGATAATAATATACCTGTTGTCATGGTGTCAAGATGTCCTACAGGGCGTGTTTTAGATACATATGGTTATGAAGGTGGAGGAAAGCATTTAAAAAAATTAGGGGTTATATTTGGGGGAGGAAAGCCAGGACAAAAAGCAAGGATAAAATTGATGCTGGCTTTAACCGTCACCAATAATATGGATGAAATAAGGGAAATATTTGAGCATGACGTATAATAGATGTTACCTATAGTAACATCTATTTCCCTATAAATCTTCTAAAATATCCCCTACTTCTTATTGTTAAATATTCTTCTATATCTGCTATCCTTTTTTGGGTATTGATTATATCACTTTTACAATCATCTATACTTTTAACAGTTTCCTCAAGTTTTAAAATCCTTTTATTTAATTTTTCTATTGTTCCATATATTTTTTCTAATTCCGCCATAAGATCTTCTATCATATCTTTATTCTTGGCAAGTCCTTGGGTAGCTTTAAAAGGCTCTTTTTTTTTTAAAGGAACAATTTCCGTGTTTTTAAGTGGACCAAAACCTATAAAGCTTAAATTTGTACTAAATTTGCCAAAGGAATAATTTAAAATAGCTTTATCATCCTCATGAACACTTAAATATTTATATCTTACAATATTGTGCCTCTTTGAATCCCTCCACAGATAAATAGAGCTCCAAGTATCCCCACCATCCTCGCTAAATCTACTCAAAACACTATCCCTTTCAATCCATATTATCCACAACCTATCATCAAAATATATTAATGTAGGATCTTGAGGACTTTCTAAATTTGATATTTCTTCTTCGCATTCTTTTTCCATATAGTCCCTATCATATTTATATCTTTCATATTTGACCTGTAAATTTCCTTCCTCATACTGGCAATAAACTAGATGTAATTTATAATTATGATATAATAAATCAATATATAATTTGTTAAAACTATTTTCTGTTAATTGTTTTCTTTCATTCCAGCTTTTATAATCTAAATTAAATTTTTTTAAAAATATATGTTCTTCATCTACGTAGTCATAATAAGCCAGCAATATTTCTCTTTCCCCTGTATATATACTCATTGGATTTAAATATTCTCTCACTCTAACATGATCTACAATATTTGTAATCCATTTATCTTCCTCTGCATAATGATGATATATCCTGTAGCTTCTTTCCTTTTCTGATTCTAATATAAAGTAAAATACATGGGGTGCCCCTTCTTCTACAATTAAATTTAAGTAATATACTTCAGGTAATGACTCTTCTGTAAGTTTGATTTTTTCAACTTTGCCTTCCTTAAGTATGAGTAATATCAAATCCAAATCCTTATTCTGATATATAAGGTATATAGTATCATCTTGGTCAATATATACATCATACTCCTTATATACTTCATTTGTAATATCTATTTCAGTATTTGATAAATTTTTTTTATCAAAATGATACCTTCTAATTTTTTCCCCCATTAATCTAAAAAGGTCAATATTTTCTATAGAATCTCTTACTAAAACCATCCTATCTGTGTAATAAGTCATTTTAAATCACCACCTAAAATATTTCTTTAAATATATATTATTTTTAAAGTTGAAATATTCCTTATTTAGTGTAACAACATAATCAAGCCCGGAATATAATAAGAGTGAGACAAGGAATATAATCTATTGAAAGGGGGAAAACAATGACTATAAACCTAGGTAAGGATAGTTTAGGAATTACAGATAGATGCTGTGATGCCACAACTGGTTGCCAATGGGATGGTACTTTAAGAAAGGTTAAAACAGAACCTATATTTACTCAAAAAGTATATGATGCAACTCTAGTTAATCTACAAGCTCTAACAAATAGCAATAAAGTAAAGTTTTCACCTATGTTAAGTCCAAATTCAAGGGTTATAAGAGTTCTTGATATAAGATGTAAAAAATTTTTCAATCCAGATAATATAAATGACCTACGTAATCTAATGATTGACCCTGAAACCCATATTTCAGGAGGAAGCTTTGTAAAGGATGGAAAAGGTAATCCAGTTGAAGTTATTGGTCCAGACGGCTTAAGGTCACAAAAGCTTATATATGCTGACACATCTGAATGTGATGAAGAGGGTAAGGGTACACCAATATTTGGAACCCAAATAGTTAGAATTTCAGGTAATATAGTTGTGGAAATGGATGTAGTAGTTCAAAGCTCAAGAAAAAGAACAGTGACATTAACAGCCAATGTTCCTATTACTCCAGTTGAATTAACAAATTTCTTCGAACTTTGCATACCTTCAATAGAGGAAGGAGCATTCCTACCAAGATTTGCTGAATTCTGCAATGTCACATGTGAAACAAGATTAGCAACAAACAGCATTTCAAGAGATATATCAATAAATCCTGAAACAGGTGAAGTTAGAGCTAATCTAATCACAGCAATCTGCATTGCTTGCGAAAAGAAAATAATAGTACCAGTACAATTATGTGTACTATCAACAGGATTCCCTGAACTATCACCAGTAATATCACCAATTTGCACTACTTTCCCATCCCTATTCCCAAGACAAATAGATGAGGGTAGTTCAAATAGACCACCTAAAAGAAGAAATTTAAGTATCGAATCTGATGAATTTGAAGATACAATAGACAGTCACGACTACAGTGATGAATATGAAGAATACGGAAAATATGAGGATTATAATGAATATGAAGAAGAATAAATAGCGTCCTGGAAACACGGTTTCTATTGAATAGAAACCGTGTTATCCTTTAAATGATTATAAAAATCATTCCACCACTACCACTATTTATTATTCTTTCTAAAGCCTTCCTCATCTTATTTCTTGCATCATCCGGCATTGAATTTAGCTTTCCTTGTAATTGCTCATTTACAAGGTCATATAGGGATTTACCAAATAAGTTTGATTGCCATATCTTTCCGGGATCTTCCTCAAATTCATCTAAGAAATATTTCACCATCTCTTCACTTTGTTTTTCAGTCCCAATTAAAGGGGACACTTCAGTGGTTATGTCACATCTCATTACGTGAAGGGAAGGGGCACGTGCCTTTAGTTTTACTCCAAACTTGTTCCCTTGCCTATATATTTCAGGTTCTGCCAACTCCATCTCATCTATACTTGGATTTACTAAACCATATCCAGTTTCTCTAGCCTGTTTTAAAGCGTTTTCTATCTTATCATATTCTTTTTTAACTTCTGCAAGTTTGTTTATTAATCCTAAAACTTGGTATTCACCTTCTATAGTATAGCCTGTCATTTCTTTTAAGACTTCATAGAATAAGGAATCATCTATGACTATATCTACATTAACAACTCCCTCTCCTAGTTTTATTTCTTTTATGTCAACTTCTTTTACAATATCTAAATCTGCCAGAGCACTTAAGGATGTATCAACCTCATTTAGTTTTTGTATTGTTTTAGTTGACTCTTTAAGAGATTCTAATATGCTAGCTTTAATTCTATGATTTCTTGGTAGACCTTCTATCCAGCCAGGCAAGTTAATAGTTATCTCTTTTACTGGGAATTCAAATAGAAGTTTCTCAAATATTTTTTCAACATCATCTATACCCATATTTAAACAATCAACTATAAGTACAGACACTCCATATTTTTCTTCTAGGCTTTCCCTTAAAGCAATTGTACTATCCAAGTTTGGATGTTTTGTATTTAGTACTATAACAAAGGGTTTCTTAAGTTCTTTAAGCTCTGATACTACCCTTTCTTCTGCTTTAATATAATTTGATCTGTCAATATCAGTAATTGAGCCATCTGTAGTTACTACAATTCCAATGGTTGAATGGTCTGCTATAACCTTCCTAGTACCTATCTCTGCAGCTTCTTCAAAGGGTATATCCTTTTCATGCCAGGGTGTAGATACCATGCGAGGGATATTTTCTTCAATATGACCTAGAGCACCTTTGACTAAATATCCAACACAATCTACCATTCTAACCCTAAATTTCACATTGTCCTTTAATGTTAGCTCAACAGCTTCATTAGGTACAAATTTAGGTTCAGTAGTCATAATTGTCTTACCAGCACCACTTAAGGGTAGTTCATCTTTTGCTCTTTCCTTTTTATATTTATTATCAATATTTGGAATAACTAATAATTCCATAAATCTTTTAATAAAAGTTGACTTACCTGTTCTAACAGGACCTACTACCCCGGCATATATGTCCCCATCCGTTCTTTCAGCAATATCTCTGTATATGTCAAACTTCTCCACCGGCTTCCCTCCTTTATATTTACTGAAATAAAAACATTGTCTAACATTATATATATATGTACGAGACCCTATAATATGATAGTTTGATAGAATTAATATATCTAAAATGTTAAGTATTACTATAAGATATATGTTTACATATATCTTATTCCTATGTTATAATTTTCAGAACAAAAACTTTTATATATTTAATATGAGGGTATAAGTAAATTAATAAAACGTCTTATATAAGTGCTTGTATAAAGGGGGTAAAAACATGTTTACAAATGATATTATAGACAAGAAAATAGAAGCCCTGCTAAACTTCGTAGGTCAGACAATTGATGAAGAGGAATCTGATGATATATTATTTTATAGCGAATTAAGGAAGTTTGCAGAAGAAAATGGTGGACTTCTATATAATATATATGATGAATCATATTTGATTCTAAATTTTATTGGAGAAGATGAATTCCACATAATAGAAATTATAAAAGAATAGAGAAGATATTAAAATAGGGTTTTTAGACCCTATTTTAATATCTTCTCTATTATGTCCTCCATTTCATGTTTTTTATCTCTTAACATTAAATTTATCACAGAACTTTTTACATCCTTGTTATTATATATAACATCATATATTTCTTCAGTAATAGGCATATCTATATCATGTTTTTTTGCTAGTTCATAGGCAGATTTAGTAGTTTTTATACCTTCTACAACCATTCCAACAGTTTCTATAACATCATCAATTTCCATACCCTTGCCTATTAATATTCCAGCCTTTCTGTTTCTTGAATACATACTAGTGCAGGTAACTATTAAATCACCTATACCTGCCAAGCCTGCAAAAGTAATTATATTACCTCCCAACTTTTCTCCTAACCTTGCTATTTCTACTATACCTCTAGTCATAAGGGCAGCTTTAGTATTGTCACCATAACCTAACCCATCTGAAATTCCAGCACCTAGAGCAATAACATTTTTCAAAGCACCGCCTAGCTCTACACCAATCACATCTGTATTAGTATATACTCTAAAAGTTGGGGACATAAATACATCCTGGACATACTCTGCCACCTTTTTTTCCACTGAAGCAGAAACTACAGTTGTAGGCATATTCATAGCTACTTCCTCAGCATGGGATGGTCCAGATAGTACTGCATAAGGATTTTCTGGCAAGATCTCTTTAACTATTTGAGAAACTCTATATAAAGTATCGTTCTCAATTCCCTTTGCCACATTTACGAGTACCTGCTTTTTATTAAAGTGTTTTCTATTCTCTTCTAATACCTTTCTAATACCATGACTAGGTACAGCTAATACTAAAAGGTCTTTGTCATAAATTACTTCTTCAATATCATCTGATATATTAATTTCTTTGGGTATTTTAATGTTAGGGAGGTATTTCTTATTTTCTCTTGTTTCTCTAATCAACTCTACCTGTTTTTTGTCCCTCATCCATATATGAACTTCATGGTCATTATTGTTTAGAAGAATAGCCAATGCACTGCCCCAGCTACCTCCACCAACAACACCAATCCTTACCATATTAATCGTCCCCCTTTTTTACTTTGTCACCAACACGATATTCCTTACCTTCCAACAATCTTTTTATGTTAGATCTATGTCTAAATACGGCTAATATGGACAATAATAATATTACTATAAAAAATTTCATATCAAAAGGTCTTTTCATAATCAATACAGCAATAGGAGCAGCTAAGGCTGATGAAATAGAAGATAAGGATATATATTTAGTAGTAATTGCTACAATTATAAATACAATTAAGGTTATAACTGCAGAGGGCCAATGGATAGATAACCAAATACCAAAGGAGGTAGCTATTCCTTTACCTCCCTTAAAATTGAAAAAAATGGGCCAATTATGTCCTATAACAGCAAAAAGGCCTGCAATTAATTTGCCATCATAACCTAATATCATGTTACCAATATAAACTGCAAGTACACCTTTCAAAACATCTAATAAGAAAGCCATGGCACCAATTTTTTTGCCAAAAACTCTAACAGCATTAGTTGCTCCAGCATTTCCGCTGCCATATGCTCTTATATCCTTATTTTTTAACACTTTTCCTAGTACATATGCTGAGGAAAAGCTTCCTATTGTATAGGCTAGTATAGCTACTATTATATATTTCAAAGCTAATTCCCCCTCTCCTTAAATTCAAGGATTATTGGTACCCCCTCAAATCCAAAATATTGCCTTATTTGATTTTCCAAATATCTTTCATAGGAAAAATGCATTAGTTCCCTTTTATTTAAAAATATAAGAAATCTTGGAGGCTTAACTCCCACCTGTGTGCCATAAAATATTTTTAGTCTTACACCTTTATCTGAAGGTGGTTGATTCATAAGTACAGCCTCGTTTATGATTTGGTTTAATACACCAGTGGATATTCTCATATTATTGTTATTGCTTACAACTTCAATAAGATTAAGCAGTTTATCTAAATTTCTTCCAGTTTTGGCTGAAATAAAAACAATTGGTGCATAAGAAACAAAAGCTAATTTCTCTCTTATTTCTTCCTCAAAACGCCTATAGGTATTTTGACCCTTTTCTACAATATCCCATTTATTTACGGCAATAATCATACCTTTTCCATTATTGTGGGCATACCCTGCAATTTTTGTGTCTTGTTCCGTAACTCCAACAGTTCCATCTATTATTAAAATACACATATCAGACCTGTCAACAGCATTTAAAGTGCGAACTACACTGTATCTTTCCACATTTTCATCTATGCTTCTCTTTCTTCTTAAACCTGCTGTATCTATGAACACATACTTATTATCCCCATAATTAAAATAGGTATCAATTGCATCTCTTGTAGTGCCAGGAATATCTGTTACTATAACCCTTTCTTCTCCAATTATTTTATTAACTAATGAAGATTTTCCCACATTTGGTTTGCCAATTATGGCTATCTTTATCAAGTCTTCATCTTCTTCAGTATCCTTATCTTCTGGAAAATGCTTTATAACTTCATCCAATAAATCACCAACACCCATTCCCTGTTCTGCTGATATAGCTATAGGAGTTCCAAGACCTAGTTCGTAAAATTCAAATAAATTTTCACGACTCCTTTTAGAATCCATCTTGTTGCAAACTAGTATAACTTCTTTGTGTGACTTTCTTAAAATATTTGCAATATCCCTATCAGTTGCAGTTACACCTTCCATACCATCTACTACAAATAGAATTACATCTGCTGTTTCAATGGCAATTTCAGCTTGACGTTTTATATTTCTGGGGATTATTTCTTCACTCTCTGGTTCAAGACCTCCAGTATCTATTATAGTAAAATATTTATTTAACCACTCGGCTTCTGAATATATCCTATCTCTTGTAACCCCTGGTGTATCCTCAGTAATGGCAATCCTTCTGCCTATTATTCTATTAAAAAGAGTAGACTTGCCTACATTAGGTCTTCCTATGATACAAACAACTGGCCTATCCATTCCTACTCACCTCTTTTAAATATTTTAATAAATTCCTTCCCTGAAACCTCCACTGGAATAATGTTTGTATTTAATTCATTTTCAATATCAGTAACAGCAAAATCATCTAAAAAAACTTCTGTATCCTTTCTTAACATATTTTTAGGGATTATTATTCCATCTATAACAATATCTTTATATTTAGTCAAAGCATGTAGTAAATCCTGACCAGTAATAAGTCCTGATACAGTAATTAGCTTACCAAAAAACCTGTTTTCTATAGGTACTATTTCAAGGTTTAAATTATTAAACTTACTTAATATTTTATCTTTTATACCCAACATAAAATCATAAGCAAGGGTACCTGTTGCTATAATATAGCTTTTGTTTAAATCTTTGTTATTGTTAATATTTTTAAGCTCTTTATCCACTTCATGTTCAAAATTCCTTATTAATCCTACACCATTTTCAATTTGTGGAAATCCTTCGTATTCATGATAATGTGGTATAGGATAATCTGCCATAACATAAAATTCATCAGAGGCAAAAACAAATCTTGTGCCAATTTTTTTTAACAGTTCATTCTGCTTCCTTATAATCTGATTTAAAACTATTGCTGCTGATTCCTTATTAAAAGGTTCTATCTTTGGCAAATTCTCCCTGTATTTTGTAAGGCCTACAGGCACAACAGCAACACTGCATATACTTGGATATAAACTGGATAAATCATTTAAAGTTCTTTCAAGCTCCAATCCATCATTAACATCTTTAACTAATACAATTTGACAATTTACTTTTAAACCTGCTTCTTTAAACTTTTTTAAAATTGTCATTATTTTCCCTGCATTTTTATTTCTGAGCATCTTTATTCTTAGCTCTGGATTAGTGGTGTGTACTGATACATTTATTGGACTTATTCTATATTTAATAATCCTGTCTATTTCTTCGTCACTCATATTGGTCAAAGTTATAAAATTTCCTTGTAAAAAAGATAATCTAGAGTCGTCATCCTTAAAGTAAAGGGTTTCTCTCATACCCTTAGGTAGTTGGTCTATAAAACAAAACATGCATTTATTTCTACAGGATTTTGCCTTATCTATTAGGGGATTAGTAAACTCAATGCCTAAATCTTCATCAAATTCTTTTTCTATTTCAAATAGCCAAACTTCTCCACTTTTTTTCTCAATTTCTACCTCTATATATTCATCTGAAATTAGATATTTATAATCTATTATATCTTTAACTTTATTGCCATTTATTGATAGCAATACATCTCCAGCTTCAATATTTAACTCTTCAGCTATACTACCCTCTTTTATTCTTTCTATAACATTTCTTGTATCTTTAATCTTTCTTAATTCCATAACAACACATCCATATATTTATTTTATACGTAATAATTATTATATCAAACGTAATAATTATTATATCAAAATTAACATTTAATACATAGCTTATTTTAAAATAAAATAAACCTACAGGTATATCCTGTAGGCTATTTATTCTTATATAATGGAAATCTATTGCAAAGGTCCAATACCCTGTTTCTTATTTCTGCCCTATCCTTAG
>ERZ773359.6635-NODE-6635-length-10048-cov-29.862003_pt1 | contig 10048 bp, 9 predicted proteins | sample MGYA00374955_ERZ773359 | MGnify/ENA primary metagenome ERZ773359 (study PRJEB29098, sample SAMN04486028) | biogas fermenter metagenome | study: EMG produced TPA metagenomics assembly of the Biogas fermentation microbial communities from Germany - Plant 4 DNA1...
TGGTCGGGGTGACAGGGATTGAACCTGCGACCTCATGGTCCCAAACCACGCGCGCTCCCATCTGCGCCACACCCCGATAGATTTATTATCTCTTGACGACAAAGATTATTCTACAATAGCTTTTGAAATCCGTCAATAGATTTTTTTAAATTTAATTTATACAATAGATTTCTAAAGAAATTATAAGAAATAACAATATATTTTTTTATTTTAAAGAAATGTCAAAAATTATAACTAAATTTTTTGTAAATATATGTCGTACTTTTTATTATTTTTTATTTCTATAAAAGCTATTGTTTTATTGTTTCTATCATATGGTAAGGATACACTTCCTGGATTCATTATTGTGATACCATTATACTCTTCTATTATGGCTCTATGAGAATGACCAAAAGTTACAATATCTGCTCCTAGTTCCTTAGCTTTAAAAAATATTGTGTTATATTCATATTTTACATTATATAAATCTCCATGAGTAATAAATATCTTCACACCTAATACGTCTATAATCATTTCTTTTGGATATTTTTTTGAAAAATCACAATTTCCTCTTACAGCATATACTTCGCCTTTAAAGTAATTCATTAATAATTCGGTATCAGGAGCACCATCACCACAATGTATTATTATATCTGTATCCTTTAAATATTTTTCTACTAACTTCACAGACTGAACATCATAATGAGAATCACTCATAACTAGTATTTTCATATTTTCCTCCTACAAAATCCCCTTTATAGTTTGTATAACTTTCCTTAAAGCTATTCCTCTATGAGAAATTTTATTTTTCTCTTCCATTGTCATTTCTGAAAAAGTCTTATTATAAGGTTTATAGAAAAATAACGGATCATAGCCAAATCCCCCTTCTCCTCTAGCCTCTTCTAATATATATCCTTCTACTATTCCGTTTACTCCTATGTATTCTTTATTGCCATACACTAAGGATATATGACATACAAATCTTGCTCTTCTTTCTTCAAGAGGTACACCTTTAAGATTATTTATCAGTTTTTCATTATTCTTTTTATCATTGCTATCTTCTCCAGCATATCTTGCTGAATAAACTCCTGGTTCTCCATTTAGATAATCAACTTCTAATCCTGAGTCATCTGCCATTACAATAAAATTACTTTCATTATTTTTTATTAATTCATCATATATTTCCTCAGCTTTTTTTCTTGAGTTTTCTTCAAATGTAGTTCCATCCTCAACTACGTTAATATCTATTCCCATATCTTTTAATGACAACACTTCTATACTAAGTTCTCTTAGTAACTCTTTCATTTCTTTTATCTTTCCAGAATTATTACTTGCTAAAACTAACTTTTTCATAATTAATCTCTTCCTCCTGTACCAATCCAAAGAGAATCCATCTTTAAAGCGTCTTTTTGTATTTGTACCATTTGCTTAATTCCCTTTTGAGCTAAATCAAGAAGCTCATTTAAATCATTTCTGTTAAATGGTGCCTCTTCTCCAGTTCCTTGAATTTCTATAAATTCACCTTCATCTGTTGATACTATATTCATATCAACCTTAGCATTAGAATCTTCTTCATAACATAAGTCTAAAATTTTTTCTTCATTTACTATACCTACACTTATGGCTGTAACAAAATTTCTAATTGGATATATATCAAAAGCTTTCTCTTTATGCAATTTATTTATAGCATCTACTAAAGCTACAAAAGCACCAGTTATTGATGCAGTTCTTGTTCCACCATCTGCTTGAATAACATCACAGTCAATCCATATAGTTTTTTCACCAAGAGCCTTTAAATCCATAACTGATCTTAAAGCTCTTCCTATTAACCTTTGTATTTCCATAGTTCTGCCATCTACTTTTAACTTAGCTATATCTCTAATCTTTCTTGTAGCCGTTGCTCTTGGAAGCATATTATACTCTGCCGTTATCCAGCCTTCCCCCTTGCCTTTCAAAAAAGATGGAACCTTATCTTCTATAGAAGCTGTACATATTACTTTTGTATCTCCTACTTCTATTAATACAGAACCTTCTGCATACTTTGTATAATTTCTTGTTATTTTAGCAGCCCTAACTTGATCATTTTTTCTTCCATCTATTCTCATTCCTTTACCTACCTTTCTTAATATTCTAAAAATTTATGCACTATTTTAATTTCTTCTTCATATTATTAATATAAGGATTAATGAAGAGGTGAAAAATTTGCGATATATTGGACCATTTTTTAGAATGAATAAGCTATCCCCAAAAGAAATAACAGGCCAACTTTTTCACTTATCAAAAGAGGCTCTAAGAACAATCGTACTCGAATCAAAATGTGGGATAGTTGATTCAATAAAAAGATATAAAAAAACATCATCCAACATTGATATTACCACATCTGGTAATTTTTCTCCACTACTATGTTTATATAGAAAATCTTCTCCAAACTATATTCATAGTAAAAATTATAATGGATTTGATGAAGAATCATTTAAAAAGGATATTTACCCAATAACCAATGCCTTAATGACTACAAATATACTTAATTTAAGTACTTATTATTCAAAATTTAAAGATACTGATGAAAAACTATTTGCCCACTCAGAAATATATAAAAACCTTGCAAGGGAACAGCTTAATTTTTATTCTTCAAATTTAAGAAATACTGAGGGAGTATTTGTTGAAAAAAGAAATCTGGCTGACAATAATTATAAGGACTTTAATTTAACTAATAAAAATAATAAGTTTAAGTTTTCTGATCAGGCTTTTATGATGGTAGCTTATAATTTATATGCAAATTTATTTAATGAAGATGATATTTCTAAAGACTTCGAAAGGTTCTCCGAAGAAATATTACAAGTACTTATTGAATTTAAAGATAAAATTTATGAAAACTCCTTTGAGGAAATATCTAAAATTTTATTAGCTGTCAATATTTATTATAGTAACTGCTTAAATGAAGATGCTAAAATTCTAATTATTGATTTAACTGACTACTTAATAAATAAATTTGAGGAAAAGGATTATTATGTTGATTCTTTAGACTATTCTTCATTGTTTGCTATTAATTTAATGCTTTCATTTAAACATACTCAAATGATAACATTTAAGGAAAAATCCCAGGAAATTATAAATAAACTAGTTTCTTTATACGATGATGATAAAGAAATATTCCTAAAGCTATCTAGTAAGAAAGAGGTTAAATATTCAGCCTTTGATATTACATTTTACTTCTTAGCAATATTCTTATATTCAGCAGATTTTACTGAAGACTTTGAATATAAGGATATAATATCATCCTTGTATAAAAAGCTATTTATTAACTCGGGGCTAGTTACATGTTGGCCAGAAGCACCTACCCTAGATGATGCAGAAAGATATCGCGGCTTAACCTTAAAAGCAGCAGATATGGTAGAGGAAAACTTCTTTAAAACTTCTACTGCATTAACTCCTAACAGTCTAGGTGTAGCACCAATTTTTAATAAAAGCATAACTTATTCTAGAAAAAGAGATGAATTTCCAACTTCAAGCTCATCTTTTAATAGTTTTAGAAATATGTTTATTAATAACCTTATAATTTATCTATTTAAAGAACCTTTTATGAGAGAAATGAGACTCTTGCCTGAAGACCTTGAACTTAATGATAATGATAATAATAGTATTGATAATGATATTAATAAAAAAAGCTATAAAAGAAATGAAGAAGTTGAAAATACTGAAAACCCAGCTGTTGAAACCCTATATTTGGACTAGCCCTTTTTTATTTATACAATAACTTATATAGATATAAATAAATTATAATAAAATCATAAAGACTGTATTAATAGTCTTTATGATTTTCCTATTTTATAAAAGTCTATATTACCATGTCCATCAAAAGTAATATTTTTAACTTTACTGTTTATAGCTATATTATTATTATAAAAAGCCAATGGTAATATTTTATAATTATTATAAAGTTCTTCTTCTAGGCTTTTAAAAATTTCCCTTCTTTCTCCCTCATTTTTTGCCTTTGTTAATTCCTCTCTATATTCATTAGGAATTAAATTTATAATTTTATTATAGTCTTCAATATTTCCTATACCTGTTATATCGCCCTTTATAAGAGCTATATTATAATAATTGGCATCTTTAATTGAATTCATTTCTTCCTCTGTTAAAAGTTCATAGGAAAAATCTATTTTTGTATTCTTTAAAAAGTAATTTGAAACATATTCACATATTTCCTTATTTTCAGTTAATGCTTCAGCTACAATAACTAATTCTTTAACTTCAGCTTCTTCAGTGTTCGAATTCAACATAACTTTTCTTGACTGCATTTTTAATAAATCATCTTTATCTTGTCTAAAGTAACTTCCTTCTGCTAATTCTATAAACTTATTATTTTCTAATTGATATTTTTCCATTGCCTTATTTAACTTAGAGTATATAATTCTTTTATCTTCTATAGAAAGAGAATCTGAATTTTCATTAAATATTATATATAAACCCTTATTAGAGTCAGTAGTTATTAATTTATTTTCATTACTTAATCTTTCTAATTGACTTTTAGGAGGATTAATAACTAAATCTCTATCTCCAATCTCAAAAGAAGCCATTGCTATTTCTTCTTCTTCATTTAATATAATATTTATGGCTTCAGATAGAGATTTATCAGATTTTTCGTTTCTTTTTAGGATTATTTTATCTTCATTTATATCTGAAATGCTATAGTTCCCTGAATATATTAAATCATCATAACTATTTTTTATATTTTCCCATAACAACACATTCTTTCTTACCCTATATTGGGGTTTGGTCAATTCTTCAATAAATTTATCATCTTTAGAATTTAACCTAAATATAATATTATCTTCTCCTATGGTAATTCCAACATTTTTATTGAAATCACCATAACCTTCTCTAAATTTTTTTGCTCCATATATATTTAAAACAGCTTCTATATTTTCTTCAGACTCCTCTGTAATAATTTCTCTAAAAAAAGCCATTATATCTTTTGCTGTTATAGGACTTCCATCACTCCAATATATATCAGACCTTAATTTAAAATCATACTCTAAACCATCATCTCTTATTTCAACCCCTTCTGCTAAAGAAGGTACTATATTATTAGAGGAATCTAGCTCAACTAGCCCCCTACTAATTGCACATACTATATCTTGAGTTCTAAGATCTAGACTACCCACTTCCTTTAAATCATTAGAAAATGATGAAATTGAATAGGTAAAGGCATTTTTATTTTCTACTGTTTCTCCATTTGAAATTTCTATATATCCTATTAAGAAGGCTACAATAGATATTGTAAGCAGTGAAACTAATATTATTCTTTTCATTTTATCAACCTCCTTACTTTCTCTTTAAATTATAGACACTAATTAGAAATATTAATCTATTAATATTTCTAATATGATATAATGTTTAATATATTTTGTTGGAGGTCTATTATGGAACTAGCTATTCAAGTTTTACAAATTATTTTTTATTCAATTGCTTCAATTTTTATGATAGCTTTAACTATAATTTCTATATGGGGTTTTATAATTTATAATAAGAATTCCAAAACTCTTAAAGCTCAAAATTATATATTAGAGAAAATCTTCCAAGCTGTAAATTATAATTCAAATAAGAGTTCCGCTTTTTTAAAGAAGACCATCGATGAATCAAATGATTTACTAGATGAAAATATAGATAAAAAATATAGATAATTTGTATCTATATTTTTTTATTTTATTGGGACAATAATTATTGAGGTGATTTTAATGAGGAATAAAAAGAAAGTATTAGGACTTCTTTTTGTATTAGCTTTTTCTCTTTTGTTATTGTTCCCTTTTAAGATATCTTCGGCTTTAGAAGATCCAAATAATAATCAGTTTACTTTAAAACCACTGCCTTATAAGTATGATGCCTTAGAGCCCTATATTGATGCTGAAACAATGAGAATTCATCATGATAAACATCAAAAGGCTTATGTTGATAATTTAAATAAGGCTCTTGAAAAACATCCTGAACTGTATTCTAAGGGGTTAGAAGGCCTCCTAACCGATTTAAATTCTATACCAGAAGATATTAGGCAGACTGTTATAAATAATGCTGGCGGGGTTTATAACCATGAATTCTTTTGGTGCATAATGTCTCCAACTCATAATCAAATGCCTACTGGAGATTTATTAAAGGAAATTGAAAGTACCTTCGGATCTTTCGATAAATTTAAAGAAGAATTTAAACAGGCTGCTTTAGGTAGATTTGGTTCTGGCTGGGCATGGCTAGTAAAAGATAAAAATAATAAATTATCGATTATTAGCACTGCAAATCAAGATGCACCAATTTCCTTAGGGTTAAAGCCAATAATAGGAATAGATGTATGGGAACATGCTTATTACTTAAAATACAGAAACGAAAGAGGAAAATACATAGACAACTGGTGGAAGGTTGTTAATTGGGAAGAAGCAGGAAAGAATTTTACAAAGTAAAATTCAGTATTGAGTGTGAAGGGTGGAGTTTGGAGTTAATATCCTAAAAAATGAGTTGCTTCATAAATTAATAATGAAACAACTCATTTTTATATTACTTTATATTATGAAATTTTTTATTTCTTGAAAATTAAACTCCACACTCCAAACACTCCACATTAATTAAAATATGGTGTTTTGCTCTTCCTTATCAAATAAATGAATCTTATTAGGATCAATTCCAAACTCTATAGTATCTCCTATGTTATAATCTGCACCTGACATAGATTTAATAATGAAGTTAGCATTGTCTTTCTTAATATGAATATATGTCTCAGCACCTAAGTTTTCTTTTATATCAACTTCTGCAGTAAATTTAACTACACCCTCTTTAGCTAAATCTTCTTTTGTATGATATAAATTTTCTGGTCTTATTCCAACAATAACTTCAATATTTTCTGCCTTCTTTTCTTTAATAAATTTTACTTTTTCTTCTGGAATTTCAACTAATTTATCAAAGATTTTAACATATTGCTTTCCATTTTTAACTAAATTTTCTCCATAAGTCATATTCATTTGTGGACTTCCTATAAAACCTGCAACAAATAAATTCGCTGGGTGATTATATATTTCTCTTGGTGTAGCAACTTGTTGTATTACACCATCCTTCATTACAACTATTCTTGTTCCTAAAGTCATAGCTTCAGTTTGGTCATGAGTAACATATATAAATGTTGTGTTTAGCTTATTATATAATTTTGATATTTCTATTCTCATTTGAACTCTTAGTTTTGCATCTAGGTTTGATAGAGGTTCGTCCATTAAGAATACCTTAGGATTTCTAACTATGGCTCTTCCCATAGCAACCCTTTGTCTTTGACCTCCTGATAAAGCCTTTGGTTTTCTATCTAAAAGATGCTCAATATCTAATATTTTTGCAGCTTCTCTAACCTTTTCATCAATTTCATTTTTTGGTAACTCTCTTAATTTTAATCCAAAAGCCATATTTTCATATACAGTCATATGAGGATATAATGCATAGTTTTGGAAGACCATAGCTATATCTCTATCTTTAGGTGGTACATCATTTACTAATTTATCATCAATATATAATTCACCTCCAGTTATTTCTTCCAAACCAGCAATCATTCTTAATGTTGTTGATTTACCACAACCTGAGGGACCAACAAAGACTATAAACTCTCTATCCTCAATATCTAAGTTAAAGTTATCAACTGCCTTAAAGCCATTTTCATATACTTTGTCAATATTTTTTAATTTTAATCCTGCCATTATTCTCTCTCCTTAATACTTTTATTTATAAAATAGCAATGGATTAATTTTTTTAATTAAATCTGTTAATTTTTCATCCATTGCTAATTGAAATCCTACTAATTCATCAGACTTTTTAATCATTATAATTTTATTCTTAAAGCCTGTCTCATCTAAGCAAGCCTTAATAATTTTAGTATTTTTATTATTTATATCCTGGTATTCTTTAATACTTATAATATTATTTATGTTAAAGCTTCCAAGTTCTTTTCTTACGCTTTTATTTTTTATCTTATATATTGATATTTCATCCCCTGTAAGCTCATATTCATATTCAATAATAATTTTTCTTGATACTATAAAGTTAATCAAATATAAAATTAAAAATAGTACTAATAAAAATATATTTCTAATTATAAGTGATAGAATAGCTAATATTATTAATGCTTTTGATATTATACTTAGAACTTTTTCAAATTTAGAGTAGTCCTTAGTTTGAAACTGTTCATAGAAATACTCCATTCCACCCCTCCTATACGTTTACAATTCTTAGCTTTATTATATTTCTTTTATATTCATTTTCAATATTTTAAGAAGTTTTTTTTCTTTTTTCTAACTTTATTACTAATTAGATCATAATTTTATTGTTAAAAGTTACAACTTTTCCAATGATAGTTTAATATTAAAAAATAAAAAGGACCACCTGAAACCAACAGCTTAATTATACATTGATTTCAGGCAGCCCCTTACTACTTATTCCTTCTTATTAGATTTTAAACAATATTTACTACTGATAACCTATGAAGAGCTCTTGTTGCCATAATATATTTTATTAAGTTATCTGTATCCTTATCAAAGTTAACAATAATAACAGCATCGAATTCTAATCCCTTTGCAAAATATGATGGCACTATAACTTTTCCGCCCTTATATATTATGTCTTCATTTGCAAAAGCATTTATATTAATATGTTTTTTTAATTCTGGTGCTATTTTTTCTAGATCATTTTTATCTCTAGTAATTATTGCAACATTTTCATATTCTTCTTCCTCATAATCTTCTAATAAATTTAATAGGACTTCTATTAAATCCTCTTTATCATCCTTTGGTACTGATGTTTCTAAAACATCAAACTCTCCCCTTCTTACAAAGGGAACTACTGAATTTTCATCAAGGAACTTATTTGCATATTCCATAATTTGATAGGTTGATCTATAACTTTTATTAAGTTCAAATAATTGATGTAAGTTATTAAATAGTTCTTCTAGCCTAAGCATTGCCGGCACTTCTTCCGCTCTAATTAATCTTTGGTTAGCATCACCAACAATTGTATAGCTTCTGCAGCCTGTAAATTCCTTTAGTGCAATAAATTGAAGCATATTAAAATCTTGAGCTTCATCTATAACTATATGTTTTATTTCATTACTTGATTTTTTGCCCTCTAGTTTAACCATTAAATATAAAAGTGCAGCTAAATCTAAGTATGATAATTCACTTACATTGATAAAGTTCTTATATATATCTATAACACTTTCATTTTCTATCCAAGCTGAAATTTCTTTCTTTGTTTTAATAACTTCAGCAATAACATCTCTTATAGCTAATCTTCTTCTATATTCAATATTATTTTCTTCTACCATTAATTCTTCTGCTGTTAATTTTTCTCTTGCTTCCTTAGCCTTTAAGTTAATTTTTCTTACTTCTTCATCTCTTCTGTCTTTGATTTTTGAAATAAGCACCCTCTTTATTTTTTGACTTCTTCTAAATATAGGCATATATTCGTAATACTTATTAAACAGTTCCTTAACCTCTTCCTCTGAGACAATTTCTTCCCCCATAAATATAACAGGTTTCACTTTAAAGTAGTTATTTTCAATTTCTTTAATTTTATTATCTAGTTCTTCAATAAATTCTTTTGAGGATTTATATTTTATTTCTTTTATAACTTCTTCATTTCCATTTAAAACTTCTTCTAAATAAGAGGTTGGAGTTTTTATATTTTCATTTAAGCCTATTTCTTTATAAACATAAGAAGTGAAGGTTTCATTCATTACTGCTGTTTCTCCTAGGTTAGGAAGAACTTCTGATATATAATCCATAAATATATCATTTGGCCCTAGAATAAGAACTTTATTTGCCAGCTGCTTTCTAAAGTTGTACAGTAGATAAGCTACCCTATGCAAAGCAATTGTAGTTTTTCCAGAACCTGCAACTCCGTTAACTACAACAACTTTATTTCTATCAGCTCTTATTATTTCATCTTGTTCCTTTTGTATTGTAGTTACTATATCCTTTAGTTTTTCTCCTGATCTTGAAGATAAAACTAATTGTAATATTTCATCTTGAATATTTAAATCAGAATCAAA